>MDTG01340839.1_pt1 | contig 12227 bp, 9 predicted proteins | sample 811421 | NCBI WGS metagenome assembly MDTG01 (sample SAMN05326645, study PRJNA326480) | marine metagenome | isolation source: seawater | place: Pacific Ocean: South East | collected 2011
TAATAAGATAAGTTTTGGTTTTATTGGGGATTATAAAAATGTCGAAATAGAATTAATTGACAGCTTTAATAATGGTTTTAAATCAATAGTAACAAAAAATAGAGAAACTGACACATTAAATTATTGGTTTAGAAATATTAAATATGATTCATTACGTTTTATAGTAAAGAGTAATGATAAAAAAGATTCATATACTGTTAAATATAAAGAAAAAGAAAAGGATTCTTTAATAATAACTCCCTCAAAAAAAGGTACTATTAACTTAAATGATTCATTTAAACTATACAGTAATATACCTATTTCTAATATCAATAATGATTTGATTTCTTTAAGAAATAAGGACTCCTTATCTGTTCCCTTTGAGACTAAAATTGACGAAAATAATTTAGATGTAATTTTTGATTTTGAAATGCTGCCAAACGACAAATATAAATTAGCATTGCTACCTAACGCATTAATAGATTTTTTAGGATCTACTAACGATACATTAAAATTTGATTTCTCAACAAAAAGTAGATCTGATTATGGGGCTATCAAGCTGACGGTTCAAAACACAAAAAGCTATCCAGTTATTGTTCAATTGACCGATTCAGATGAAAAAATTTTAAGAGAAAAAGTACTGAACTCTTCTTTTGATCCATGCATCTTTGAGAATCTAGCGCCAGGAAAATATTATTTAAAAGCGGTAATTGATGAAAATAAAAATAAAAAATGGGATACTGGGGTGTTTTTAGATAGAATAAACCCTGAACAAACATTTCATTTTGAAGAACAAATTAATGTTAGGGCAAACTGGATTTTAGAAGAAAAATTAATTATAAAATAATTAGGTAAATGAATAATACCCTATTTTTTTAACTGGGCCCTTACCAATTCTCTATTCATTCTTGCAATATTGTCTAATGAAATACCTTTAGGGCACTCTACTTCACAGGCACCTGTGTTCGTACAGTTTCCAAAACCCTCGTCATCCATTTGCTTTACCATATTTAAAACTCTTTCAGTAGCTTCTACTTCTCCTTGAGGCAATAAAGCAAATTGAGAAACTTTGGCAGATACAAACAACATAGCACTGGAATTCTTACAAGTTGCTACGCAGGCTCCACATCCAATACAAGTTGCAGCGTCAAAAGCCTTATCAGCCTTAGCTTTTTCAATAGGTATAGAATTGGCATCTTGAGTATTTCCTGATGTGTTTATTGAAATGAAGCCCCCTGAATGTTGGATTCTATCAAAAGCAGTTCTGTCTACTACAAGGTCTTTAATAACAGGAAAGGTTTTGGCTCTAAAAGGTTCTATATATATTGTATCTCCATCTTTAAATTTTCTCATGTGTAATTGGCATGTAGTAACATATCTGTCTGGTCCATGAGCTTCTCCGTTAATAAACATAGAACATGACCCGCAAATTCCTTCTCTACAGTCATGATCAAAAGCTACAGGATCTATTCCCTTTATCATTAATTCTTCGTTTAGAACATCCATCATTTCGAGAAAAGACATATCAGGCGAAACTTTGTCTATTTCATAAGAAACCATTTTCCCTTTTGATTCAGCATTTTCTTGACGCCATATTTTTAAAGTTAATTTCATAACTATTTATATGATCTAGTTTTTAATTCAATATTTTCATAATTAAGCTTTTCTTTATGTAATTTTGCATTACTAGGTTTACCTTTGTGCTCCCATGCAGATACAAAAGTAAAATTTTTATCATCACGCGTAGCTTCACCCTCTGATGTTTGAGACTCCTCCCTAAAGTGTCCTCCACAAGATTCTGTTCTTTCTAAGGCATCTTTGGCAAAAAGCTCTCCTAATTCTAAAAAATCTGCAACCCTCAAGGCCTTTGCTAAAGGTTCATTAAATGACTCATTAGTTCCAGGAACATAAATATTTTTATAAAAATTTTTTCTTAGCTTTTGGATATCATTAATAGCTTCTTTTAATCCTTTTTCATTCCTAGACATACCACATTTATTCCAAATAATTTTACCTAAAATTTTATGAAAATAATCAACAGTTTGAGTTCCATTATTTTCTAATAAACTTTTTATTTTATCCTTTACTGAATCCTCTGCTTCAGCAAATTCAGGCAAATCAGTAGAAATAGGACCAGTTTTTATGTCATCAGCAAGATAATTTCCTATGGTATAGGGTAAAACAAAATATCCATCAGCCAAACCTTGCATTAATGCTGATGCACCAAGTCTATTAGCACCATGATCAGAGAAATTAGCTTCTCCAATTGCAAAACATCCTGGAATAGTTGTCATTAAATTATAATCAACCCAAACTCCCCCCATCGTGTAATGAACAGCTGGATATATCATCATTGGGGTATAATATGGATTTTCATCGACAATTTTTTCGTACATCTGAAATAAATTACCATATTTTGATTTTATAACTTCTCTACCTAAGTCTTTTACTAAATCTAGATTATTTTCATCTAAACCCTTCAAATGAGCTTTCTCAGTGCCATACCTTATTATAGCTGCCTCAAAATCTAGATAAACAGCTTCCCCAGTTTTGTTAACTCCATATCCAGAATCACAACGTTCCTTTGCGGCCCTAGAAGCTACATCTCTTGGAACAAGGTTTCCAAAAGCTGGATATCTCCTCTCTAAATAATAATCTCTTTTATTTTCTTCAAGATCAATTGGCTTTATTTTTCCCTCCCTAATCAAAATCGCGTCGTCTTTATCTTTTGGAACCCAAATACGTCCATCATTCCGTAATGACTCAGACATTAAAGTAAGTTTAGACTGGTAGTCACCTGAAACTGGTATACAAGTTGGGTGAATTTGAGTAAAGCAAGGATTTGCAAAAAAAGCTCCCTTTTTGTGTATTTTCCAAGATGCAGAAACGTTACTTCCCATGGCATTCGTAGAAAGAAAAAATAAATTGCCATAACCGCCCGAAGCTATAACAACTGCATGCGCCGAATGACGTTCTATTTTCCCATTTATTAAATTTCTGGTAATAATCCCTCTGGCTTTTCCATCTACTTTGACAATATCTAACATTTCATGTCTATTAAACATTTCGATTTTACCTCTTGCAATTTGACGATTCATTGCTGAATAAGCTCCTAAGAGAAGTTGTTGACCGGTTTGACCCTTAGCATAAAAGGTCCTAGAAACTAAGACACCTCCAAAAGATCTATTGTCTAATAAACCTCCATATTCTCTGGCAAAAGGTACACCCTGAGCTACGCACTGATCAATAATATTTGTGGAAACTTCAGCTAACCGATAAACATTGGATTCTCTGGATCGATAGTCTCCACCTTTGACAGTGTCGTAAAAAAGACGATATATAGAATCTCCATCGCCTTGATAATTTTTAGCAGCATTTATTCCCCCTTGAGCAGCAATTGAATGAGCTCTTCTCGGCGAGTCTTGAAAACAAAAACATTTAACATTATAACCTAGTTCTGCTAATGTGGCAGAAGCAGATCCACCTGCTAAACCGGTGCCAACAACTATTATATCAATAGATCTTTTATTAGCAGGGCTGACAAGACGGATATTATTTTTATGGTTAGTCCATTTATCAGAAATTGGACCGGAGGGTTCATTAGAACGTAGTGTAAAAGAATCATTATGATTAGTGGATTCAATATTTGAAATAAAAATCTTAAATTCTTTAGCTTTGCTTTGTAACAATTTATTTTTCTTTAAAAAAGATTTATCAGTTTTTTTAATAGGAAAACGATTTGGGTTTTTATGCCAATCTGAATCCCAATCAGAAAGTTTACATTTTACACCGGTACTTTTTTTTATGATTTTACCTTTCTCGTTTGAAGAGTTTTTATAAAAATATCTAAGGCAAACCATTAGCTCATCATTAGAGTTATATTCCTCCTTAGGTTTTCTATAATTTAAAGAATACGTAATTCTATTCATAAAAAATTGTGTTACAAACAAAAATGTTTATGGTAGCAAATGAAAAAAAAATTTGTAACACATTTAATAACACGTTGTTTTGGACAAATTTAATTTCTAACAAAGTTAGAAATAAATTACAACTAAAATTAAAAATACTCAAAATAAAAAAATTAATGTGTTACAAATTACCAATAAAATGGAATATAGCAATAAAACAAAAGCCTACAGGAATACCAATGGCATAAACCTTAGTTATTAAATCAATTGAATACAAATATTTGCTGTCAGTTCCTAAAGATTTGAATGAAGAGGAAAAGCCATGTAATAGGTGTAAAGCAAGAAAAAAAAATGATATACAGTAAAGAGAAACCTTAATCGGATCTTTAAACTTATGAACTAACTCTTCATAATATCTATTTGGATCTTCAGGCAAAAGATCTACATATTTATACTTCATTTCAGGAATCCAAAAATCATAGAAATGAAGAATTAGAAAAGATAGTACAACAGCACCAGACACAATCATATTTCTTGAAATCCAAGAAGAATTAGCATTTCCTTTATAAACTACGTATTTAATTGATCTAGCTGACCGGTTTTGCCATTCTAAATAAAATCCCATAATAAAATGAAAAAGAACTCCAATAATTAAAATTGGCTGAGCTATAAACTGGACTAAAAAATTATTTCCCATAAAATGAGAAAACATATTAAATATATCTTCACTAAAAACCGATGTTATATTAATAACAAAGTGTTGGGTCAAAAAAATAATTAAAAATAGCCCCGAAAGTGCCATTGCTACTTTACGAATTATTGAAGAATCTAGTTTAATGCTCATTTGAATTACTAATATAATCAATTAACGTGTTACAAATTTAGTTCAAGAAGTGTTACGTATTAAAAAAAATAATCTAAATTATTTAATTTGGAATGATTCTGAATAATCTCCAATCTTCAAATTATACTTGCCTTTTCGAAAATAATATTTTCCGTTTTTTGTTTCTTTTAAATTTGAATTTTTACTGTTTTTATTAATTAATTTTATAGTTTTTTTTGAATAATTTGTGTTTAATTCAATTTCCTGAAATCCTTCTTCTAAATTTATTTTACTTTCATAAATCTTAATATCATTTTCAAATAAAACTAAAGTTGTTGTTAGGTTTTTTTTAGAGAATAAAGTAAATTTTAATTTTGAATCAACATAACTATCCCAGCTATTTCTTTTTGTTCCACACCTTTGACAATAATTCATATCTTCAATCATATACACTATGCCGTCTTTACTTTTAGATATATTATCTAAATAATTATAAATATCAAGCAAACTAGTTTTGTAAATAGATCGTCCGTGAGTACCTAATAATATGTCTTTTTTCTCACTTTGAATAACAATGTCATGTACTGCAACTTTATTTAAACCACTCACAAAAGGTTCCCACCTTTCTCCCTTATTAAAACTCATGTATGCCCCATTGTCAGTTCCAACATAAATTAAATTTTCATAAAACGGATCTTCTTTAATTACATTTACTGGAGATAATGGCATATTTCCAACTATAGACTTCCAACTAAGCCCGTTGTCATCTGACATAAAAATATAGGTATTAAAATCGTCATATCTGTAACCATTTAACGAAATATAAATCCTGTTTTTATTATGTTTTGAAAAAACAACTCTACTGACCCATAAATTTTGAGGAAGTTTTTCGGAAATAACTTTCCATGTATTTCCTCCATCTGTAGTTAAATTAATTAATCCATCATCTGAACCAACTACTATTTTTCCAAATTTAAAAATTGACTCATCAATTGTTGTTAATGTCCCATACGGAACATTTCCCTTTTTTAATCCTTTTGTTAAATCCTTAGATTTAAATGACCAGTCATCCCCCTTGTTTAAAGAAACATGCAGCTTATTACTTCCAAAATAAAGGATGTCTTGATTGTGAGAAGAGAGTAGTATTGGAGTCTGCCAATTAAACCTTAATTTATTTTCCCCTAAATCATGTTTTGGCTTTATATAATATCTTTTGCTATGATTATTATCAATTCTAAAATATGAACCAAACTGGTATCCGGTGTAAATAATATTTGAATCTCTATTATCTATTTGAATCTGCATGCCATCTCCTCCCATTATAGAAGTCCAATTGTTATGACCACTTTGGTGCCATCTTAAACTTTCTTTAGATGAGCTTTTAGCCATCCATACTCCATTATCTTGAAGCCCACCATAAACATTGTAAGGCTTACTATTATCAACATTGATAGCATAGAACTGTCCCACATTAGGTTGATTAAGCTTTATCCAATTTTCACCTCCATCGTAGCTCATGTTAACCCCTCCATCGTTTCCATTGATTAAATGCTGTGGATCTTTGGGGTTAATCCACAAATCGTGGTGATCTGCATGTACGTTATCATAATCTATCGATTTGTAAGTAATTCCTCCATCAAAAGATTTTAAAATTGGTACACCGTATATATATATATGCTCTTTGTTTACGGGTGAAACATGAACTCTTCCAAAATAATACCCATAAGTATTATACAAACTACCTAAATAATCAGAATTTTTTTTTGCCCAACTAACGCCACCATCGTCACTTCTGTAAATTTCTGCTCCAATTATTGGTGTTTCAAACATAACTGAATTGGCATCGTCTAAAAAACTTTTAAGATCATTTGGTAAAATTTCTCCTGATTTGATTAATTTTTTTACTTTAATAGCATCGTATTGCTTGGGAAAACCATTATTTTTTAAAAATTTATTTAAATCCATGTCGTTCAAGTTCTCGAATTCAATTGAACTCATTGTCTCAAATTCAGTTTTATCGATACCATTTGTAACTATATTTTTCTCTTTTGGACGTCTTAACTGGTTGTCAACGATAGCATAAATTGTGTTGTTATCAAAAATAGAAATACCAATTCTTCCAGTCCCTTTCCCATTTGGAAAACCACTTTGTTTGGTTGAAATAAGGCTCCAGGTTTCTCCAGCATCATTTGATTTATAAATAGCTGATTTTTCTCCATCTCCTATAAAGTTCCATGAGGACCTCTCTCTTTGCCAAGATGTAGCGAATTGAATGTTAAAATCATTTGGATTTATATCAAGGTCAATGATACCTGTATCTTCATCAATGTATAGGGTCTTCTCCCAATTTTTTCCTCCATCTTTTGTTTTAAATACTCCTCTTTGAGAATTTTTAGAGTATAAATGTCCTACTACACCTACAATAATTTCATCACTATTTTTTGGATTAATCTTCACTTTTCCGATGTGATGAGAATCATTGAGTCCAATATTGATCCAACTTTTTCCATTATCAACTGATTTTAAAATTCCAATTCCAGCATAAGAAGATCTCGATGAATTGTTTTCGCCTGTACCTACGATAATTATATTATTTTTCCAATCTACTGCAAAATCACCAATGTTTTGAGTATTTGCGTTGTCGAAAATGGGGTCAAATGTATTGCCATTATTATTTGTATGCCACAAACCTCCTGACGCATAAGCAACATAAAACTCTTTTGGATCTAAAGGGTTTACCTCAATATCAGAAACTCTTCCACTCATAACACTAGGACCAATATTCTCAAATTTTATGTTTTTTACAATTGAATTTTTCATCAATTCTGCTTGTAAAACCAACCCTTCGGTCACTTTATTAGGATCTGTACTTGTTTGAGCAAAAATTAAAACTTGAAAAGAAAAGAAAAAAAACTTTAATAGATTTTTCATTGGACAAAGATTTAATATTAAATAAAATTTAAGATATATTAAATATACTATTTTTGAGATTTAATTCCTTTTTAATATGAAGTACTCTAAAATCAACAACTCATTATTTGTAAAGAACAGAAGAAATTTTTTTAAAAAAATGATTCCTAAGAGTATTGTTTTTTTCAACTCTAATGATTTATACCCAGTAAGTGCCGATACAACACTCCCATTTGAGCAACATCGAGATATTTTTTATTTATCAGGAATTGATCAAGAAGAAAGTGTTTTGCTTTTACTTAAAAACGAAAGGGATTCTAACATTCAAGAAATCCTTTTTTTAAAAAAACCTAACGAAACGTTAACTCATTGGGAAGGTGAAAAACTCAATGAAGAAAAAGCTTTTGAAATTTCTGGTATCAACACAGTATATTGGCTTGAGGATTTAGAAAAAATAATTAAAAAATTAATTGTTTCAGTAGAAAATATTTATATAAATACTAACGAGCATTACAGAGCCAAAGTAATAACTGAAACTAGAGAAGCTAGATTTAATAAATGGATTCAAAAGGAATATCCAAATAAAAATATTAAAAGAAGTAATCCAATTCTTCAAAGGTTAAGAGCGGTAAAAGATCCAATTGAAATTGAGCTAATTCGACAGGCATGTAAAATAACTGAAAAGGGCTTTAAAAGGGTTTTAAGCTTTGTAAAACCTGGAATTTGGGAATATGAAATTGAAGCTGAATTTTCTCACGAATTTTTAAAAAATAGATCACGAAAATTTGCTTATCAACCAATTATAGCATCAGGGAAAAACTCTAATATTCTCCATTATATTGAAAACAACAATATGTGTAAGAACGGGGATCTTATTTTATTAGACGTAGGCGCTGAATATGCTAATTATTCTAGCGATATGACTAGAACAATTCCGGTTTCTGGAAAATATAATAAACGTCAAAAAGAAGTTTACAATTCAGTATTAAAAGTGAAAAATGAAGCGACAAATTTATTAACCCCAGGAATTTTATGGAAAGATCATCATTCTGAGGTAGGTAAAATAATGACGTCTGAATTATTAAAGTTAGGACTATTGGATAAATCTGACATTCAAAATCAAACCAAATCAAATCCTGCTTTTAAAAAATTTTTCACACATGGAACTTCTCATCATTTAGGTCTGGATACCCATGATTACGGAGATATAAATTATCCAATTCAAGCCAATAATGTTTTTACAGTTGAGCCTGGCATTTATATAAAAAAAGAAGGTTTCGGTATAAGGCTTGAAGACGATGTTGTAGTTCAAAAAAATGGAAATCCAATTAATTTAATGAAAAACATTCCAATAGAAATTGAAGAAATTGAATCACTTATGAACTTAAAATGATTTCCAACCCCTTGATGTAATTGGAATTTTTTGTTGTGCTTTTGTAATTAAGTTAACACCATTTTTTAAGCTATTAATATGACCAATTACACTAAAGTCAGGATTATTTTTAATTTTATCAAAATCTTTTTGATTAATTGTAAATAATAACTCATAATCTTCTCCTCCACTTAAAGCTACAGTTGTCGAGTTTAAGTTAAACTCTTCACAACTAGACATTAGCTCTTCACTTACTGGAATTTTATCTTCATAAATATCACATCCTACTTTTGAACTATTACATAAATGTATTATTTCTGAGGATAGACCGTCGCTAATATCAATCATTGAAGTTGGAATTAAATTAACGCCATAAAAAAAATCTATAATATCTTTTCTTGCTTCAGGCTTTAACTGTCTTTGAACTAAATATTTATATTGAGATAAATCTGGTTGATTTCTAGGATTAACTTTAAAAACTTCTTTTTCTCTTTTTAGAACTTGAAGACCCATATATGCGCTACCTATATCTCCACTAACTACTATTAAATCGTTTAATTTGGCTCCTGATCTTTTTACTATTGATTTTGAGTCTAAAGCACCAACCGATGTAATACTAATGATCAATCCTTTGTTAGAGCTCGTGGTGTCACCTCCTACCAAATCAACTCCAAATTTTTTACATGCCGCATTAATTCCAAAATATAATTCATCTAGGGATTCCAAAGCAAACCTATTAGAAACAGCTATGTTTACAGTGATTTGAGTGCAAATTGCATTCATTGAGTATATATCGGAAAGATTTGCGACAACTGATTTATAACCTAAGTGCTTAAGTGGCATGTAGCTTAAATCGAAATGCACCCCTTCAACTAACATATCGCTTGAGATTAAAACTTGTTTGTTTTGAAAATCTAAAATTGCAGCATCATCTCCAATCCCCTCTATAGAAGATGTGTTTTTAACGCTAAAGTTTTTTGTAATATGATTAATAACTTCAAACTCCCCTAGTTCTGATAGCTTTGTAAGTTTCGGCTTTGATTCTTTATTACTCAAAAAAGATGTTTTTTTTTCAAATATATATTAAATGAATTTATTACTAAACCTAATAATTTAGTATAATTCTAAAATACAACTATTTGCCACCTCAACATTGTAAAGAATGACAAATGATTTATATTTGCAAAATATTTAGTGTTTTTAAAAAATATGATAAAAGTTTCTGAACAAGCTAAAATTGAGGTTAAAAAGTTGATGGAAGCAGATGGTTTTGACAGCTCCTCAGATTATGTTAGGGTTGGTGTAAAAAGCGGAGGTTGCTCAGGCCTTTCTTATGATTTAAAATTTGACTCTTTGTTGAGTTCAGAAGATAAACTATATGAAGATAATGGCGTTAAAATAATTGTTGATAACAAAAGTTTTTTATACCTGATAGGAACAACTTTAGAGTTTTCTGGCGGTCTTAACGGTAAAGGATTTGTTTTTAATAACCCCAATGCAAGTAGAACTTGTGGATGCGGAGAAAGTTTTTCTCTTTAAAAAAATAAAAATGGCATATACAGAAGAAGAATTAAAAAAAGAATTAGAAACCCAAGAATATGAGTATGGATTTGTAACTGATATTGAAGCAGATACATTTTCCGTTGGGTTAAATGAAAATGTAATTAGAGCTATTTCTAAAAGGAAAGAAGAACCAAATTGGATGACAGAATGGAGGCTAAGAGCATATGAAGCTTGGAAAAAAATGGAAGAACCAGATTGGTCAAATGTAAAATATATAAAGCCTGATTTTCAAAAAATATCTTATTACTCCGCTCCCAAATCAAAAGATAAATATGATAGTTTAGATGAAGTAGACCCAGAATTATTAAAAACTTTCGATAAACTGGGTATTTCAATAAATGAACAAAAAAAACTTGCTGGCGTAGCAGTTGATATAGTTGTTGATTCTGTTTCAGTAGCAACAACCTTTAAAGAAACTCTTTCAAAAAAAGGGATTATTTTTTGTTCTATTTCTGAAGCAATAAAAGAATATCCTGATCTTGTAAAAAAATATTTGGGTAGCGTAATTCCTCAAAAAGATAACTTTTATAGCGCATTAAACTCGGCTGTATTTTCTGATGGATCTTTTTGTTACATCCCAAAAGGAGTTAAGTGCCCAATGGAATTATCCACATACTTTAGAATAAATCAAGCAGGTACTGGACAATTTGAAAGAACTCTAGTAATTGCTGACCAAGGGAGTTATGTTAGCTATTTAGAAGGGTGTACCGCACCATCTCGTGACGAAAATCAATTACATGCAGCTGTAGTTGAGCTTGTAGCATTAGATGACGCAGAAATAAAATATTCTACTGTCCAAAATTGGTTTCCTGGAAATAAAAATGGGAAAGGTGGGGTGTACAACTTTGTGACTAAAAGAGGAATATGTCATAAAAATTCTAAAATATCTTGGACACAAGTTGAGACTGGATCTGCTGTTACGTGGAAATACCCCTCATGCATACTAAAAGGAGATAATAGTATTGGTGAGTTTTACTCCATAGCTGTAACTAATAATTATCAACAAGCAGATACGGGGACTAAAATGATTCATCTTGGAAAAAATACAAAAAGCACAATAATTTCAAAAGGAATTTCCGCTGGTAAATCTCAAAATAGCTACAGAGGACTGGTTCAGGTTAATGCTAAAGCTGAAAATGCTAGAAATTTTTCTCAATGCGATTCTCTTTTAATGGGTAATAAATGTGGAGCTCATACCTTCCCATACATTGAAGCAAAAAATAAGTCAGCAATGATAGAGCACGAAGCCTCTACGAGTAAAATTGGAGAAGATCAAATTTTCTATTGTAATCAACGAGGAATAGATACCGAAAAAGCTATTGCATTAATTGTCAACGGATTTAGTAAAGAAGTGCTGAATAAACTTCCCATGGAATTTGCTGTAGAAGCTCAAAAATTATTAGAAATTTCCTTGGAGGGATCGGTAGGTTAAATTATTAAAATAAAAAAATGTTATCAATAGACAATTTACATATTAGTATTGAAGGAAAAAAAATCCTAAACGGAATTAATTTAGATGTTAGAGCTGGAGAAGTACATGCAATAATGGGGCCTAACGGATCTGGAAAAAGTACTTTATCGTCAGCTATAGCTGGAAATGAATCCTATGACATAGACAAAGGAGATATTTTATTTAAAGGGGAAAACATCGTAGAATTAGCTCCTGAAGAGA
>MDTG01318821.1_pt1 | contig 12226 bp, 8 predicted proteins | sample 811421 | NCBI WGS metagenome assembly MDTG01 (sample SAMN05326645, study PRJNA326480) | marine metagenome | isolation source: seawater | place: Pacific Ocean: South East | collected 2011
ATTACACAGCATATTGGTGCTTACAACGTAAAAACAGATAAAGGGAATATTACATTCCTTGATACACCAGGCCATGCCGCCTTTACTGCGATGCGTGCTAGAGGCGCTCAAGCAACTGACATTGTGATACTTGTGGTTGCAGCTGATGATGGTGTGAAGCCTCAAACAATTGAAGCTATTGAGCATACTAAAGCTGCAGATGTACCAATGATCGTAGCAATTAATAAAATTGATAAAGAAAATATTGATACTGAAAAAGTTAAAACTGAACTTTCAAATCATGAAATTATCTCGGAAGAGTGGGGTGGTGACCATCTATTTGCTAATGTTTCAGCACAAACTGGAGAAGGTATTGATGAGTTATTGGAAAAGATCTTATTACAAGCCGAAGTAATGGATCTGCAGGCTGTTGCTGAAGGTCCAGCCAGAGGGGTGGTAATTGAATCAAGCCTGGATCGTGGAAGAGGTGTAATGGCGACACTCTTGGTACAAGCAGGCAGTCTTTCAAAAGGTGATGTTGTGCTAGCTGGTGATGAGTTTGGTAAAATAAGATCCATGTTTGATGAGTCTCAAAAAACAATGGATAAAGCTAAACCATCCACACCAGTCGTTATTTTGGGTCTTCCAAAAACTCCAGCCTCTGGCGATAGTTTTTATGTTGTTAAAAACGAGAGGCAGGCACGTGATCTAGCTGAAAACAGAAAAGAAAAAACACGCGAATCTAAAATTATCCAACAACAGAGCGTTAAATCTGATGATATTTTTTCACAAATCAATGATGCGAGTGGTAAATCTGTTGCAATCCTTATCAAATCCGATGTACATGGAAGCTCTGAGGCTCTCCGAGATGCCTTAAATAATTTAAATAATGATGAGGTTAAAGTTAAGATTATAAATTCTGGCGTAGGGGGAATTAATGAATCTGACGTCGTCCTTGCTGCCGCATCTAATGCATCAATAATTGGTTTTAATGTCAGAGCCGATTCCTCAGCTAAAGATGCGATTAAAGAATCTGATGTTGATATTCGATATTATAGTGTAATTTATGAAGCCATTGATGATGTGAAGACTGCAATTAATGGGTTGTTGGCACCTGAGATTAGAGAGAATATAATCGGATTAGCTCAAGTTAAAGAAGTATTTACATCCCCGAAGCTTGGCAACATAGCGGGAAGTATAGTCATTGAGGGGCATGTAAAAAGAGCCAGCCCCATCAGAGTTCTAAGAGATAATGTGGTTATATACGAGGGTGAGCTTGAATCACTAAGACGCTTTAAAGATGAGGCAAAAGAAGTCCAATCAGGGACAGAATGTGGCATTGGTGTAAAAAACTACAATGATGTAAAGATTGGTGATCAAATCGAATGTTACGAGCGTATTGAGATTGCTAGAACTATTGATTAATTTAATCAAAAGATTTTTTATTATTAGATAATGGCTAGAGAATTTTCAAGAAATCAACGCATGGGGTCGTTAATCCTTAGGACTCTTAATGAAACATTAAGGCTTGATTTAAATGATCCAGCACTAGTAGGCGTAGCTCTGACATCAATTGACTTGAGTCATGATTTAAGTATTGCAAAGATTTATTTTAGTACTATAGAGCTTACTGATGAAGTAAGTGAATCATTAAAAGGTCTTCAAAGAGCGTCAAGTTACCTGAGACGTAAGTTAGGCGCCTCTATTAAAGTTAGGCATGTCCCAGAATTGAGGTTTTTTCATGACGATAGTATTAGTAAGGGAATGGAGATATCAAACTTAATTGATCAAGCTAATAGAGAAAAGAAGAATTAAATAAAATCACACCTAACTATTTATTTTTATGAGACCTGCAATCCAACCCATTAATGGCATTATCTTGCTCAATAAAGAACGAGGTATCTCATCAAATAGAGCCTTGCAAGATACCAAAAAGTTGATCGGTGCAAAAAAAGCAGGGCATGGAGGCAGTCTTGATCCTGAGGCAACAGGCATGCTGATTTTATGTTTTGGAGAAGCAACAAAAATCTGCCCTTATCTCCTAGAGCATCATAAGACTTATCATGTAGTTGCGGAATTAGGGGCAATGACTTCTACAGGTGACAGTGAAGGTGAAATCATAAAGAGGTCAAAAATCAATACTCATTCAGATGAGTACTGGGATAAGATTTTAAAAGGTTTTTTGGGTGATTCATCTCAAACTCCACCCATGTATTCAGCTTTGAAACAAGATGGTGTAAGACTTTATAAACTTGCTAGACAAGGTAAAGAAGTAGAAAGAAAGCAACGGAAAATCTGCATAACTTCAATCAAACTTGAACAAGTTACCGATAATTCTATCGAATTCATCGTCACTTGCTCCAAAGGAACGTATATAAGAGTCTTAGTTGAAGATATTATAAAATCAATTGGAATGGTTGGTTACACCAAGAAGTTGCATAGAATTGGAGCCGGTCCATTTATCGCTAATCAAATGCTGACCAGTGAAGCGCTTGAAAATGAATTAGCTGATAAAAATATATTAGAGTCTTCTTATTTTCTAAGTGCGGATCAAGCACTAAGTGATTTAAACTCAGTGAGCCTGAATACAACTGAGAAAAAAATGTTTAATAATGGACAAAGTATCAAGCATATCTCTAGTGAAGAAGGGCCAATAAGAGTATATGATGAGGAGAGAAAATTTCTTGGGATTGGCATTAATCATCAAAGTGAATTCCTGAAACCACAACGAATCTTTCATTTGTAAGCTTATCTTTTCTTATAATTGAAATTAAAGATAATATTTATTTTGAATAATTTGGATTTAAAGCTGTTACTTAGGATGACTAAGCGCTAGAATAGCGCGCTTTATAGTAATATCAATAATTAAACGAACAAAGATTGAGGTTTTTATACAATGTCACTATCAAGTGAAAGCAAAAGCGAAATTATAAAAGAGTATTCTCGAGGGGATAGGGATACTGGCTCAGCAGAAGTGCAGATAGCCATTTTAACTAAACGTATTACAGAATTGACTGAGCATTTTAAAGAACATAAAAAAGATCATCATTCTAGACAAGGTCTTCTTAAGATGGTTAGTAAGCGACGTAAGCTACTCGATTATTTGAAAAATGATAATCAAGATCGTTACGCTGAAATCATAAAAAGCCTCGGTTTAAGACGCTAACCTCAAAAAACTTTTGAAATCAATTAAAGAGAAGAGTATCAATAGTGAAATCAATTAAAAAAGAATTCCAGTATGGGGATCAACTAATCACCATCGAAACTGGTGAAATAGCAAGACAAACAGATAGTGCGGTAATAGTAAGTGTTGACGGAACATCAGTGTTAGTCACCGCAGTAGGAAGAAAGCATGCAGAACCAGGTCGTAATTTTTTCCCTCTTACTGTTAATTATCAAGAAAAAACCTATGCAGCGGGCAAAATACCAGGCGGATTTTTTAAGCGAGAAGGTAGGCCCTCTGAAAAAGAAACACTAACTTCCAGACTGATAGATAGACCAGTACGCCCATTATTTCCAAAGGGCTTCACTAATGAAGTGCAGGTAATTGCAACAGTGATATCGTTAAACCCCGAAGTTGATCCTGATATGCCTGCATTGATTGGTGCATCTGCAGCTCTTTCTTTATCGGGGATGCCTTTTGCTGGGCCACTAGGGTGCGCTCGTGTTGGCTACATTAATAATGAGTATGTACTAAACCCAACTGTCTCAATGTTAGAAGATTCTGATCTCGATCTTGTGGTAGCTGGTACGGATGATGCAGTACTAATGGTTGAATCTGAAGCAAAAATTTTATCTGAAGAAATTATGTTGGGCGCTGTTATGTTTGGTCATGACCAAATGCAGCAGGTGATTACACAAATTAATGAATTAACAGAAGATGCAGGCAAGCCAAAATGGGAGTGGGCGGCTCCTGAGGTAGATGAGGATTTAGTTAAAAAAGTCAGTGAATTGGCCACCGAATCCTTAACATCTGCTTACACTAATACGGATAAGGTTGAGCGTCATCAGGCTGTTTCAGACTGCAAAGAAGCTGTAGCTGAAAAAATTATGGGAGATCATGAAGAGAAGTGGTCTGAAGATGAGGTTAAAAGCTCACTTTCAAAACTTGAGAAAAATATTGTCAGGCATCGTGTTATCGATGGCCAACCTAGAATTGATGGTCGCGATGTTTCTACTGTGAGGCCTATTCATGTGAAAGTTGGGATGCTCCCAAGAACGCATGGCTCATCATTATTTACAAGAGGTGAAACTCAAGCCATTGTCGTAACTACTCTTGGTACAGGACGAGACGCGCAAATGATAGATGCTCTGATGGGTGAGTACAAAGACTCATTTATGCTGCATTATAATTTTCCTCCATATTGCGTCGGTGAAACTGGTTTTGTGGGCTCACCAAAAAGACGTGAAATTGGACATGGTAAACTCGCAAAAAGAGGAATACAGGCAGTCATGCCTTCCGAAGAAGATTTTCCTTATGTCATTCGCGTTGTATCAGAAATTACAGAATCAAACGGTTCTAGCTCAATGGCATCAGTGTGTGGAACAAGTTTGTCACTGATGGATGCAGGTGTGCCAATTAAGTCACCTGTTGCAGGTGTTGCAATGGGCCTTGTTAAGGAAGGTGAAAATTTTGCTGTATTGACTGATATTCTAGGCGATGAAGATCATCTTGGTGATATGGATTTCAAAGTAGCAGGGACACAAGAGGGTATCACTGCTCTTCAAATGGATATAAAAATTCAAGGTATAACAAAAGAAATTATGGATATTGCATTAGCTCAAGCAAAGGATGCAAGATTACATATATTGGATGAAATGAATAAAGTTATTACCTCACCACGAGAAGAAATGTCAGAGTGGGCCCCAACAATCACTACTTTTAAAATTGATCCAGAAAAAATTAGAGATGTCATTGGTAAGGGTGGTGCAGTAATTAGGGCGATGACTGAAGAAACTGGAGCATCTATTGATATTGATCAGGATGGTACTGTTCGTGTTGCTTCTATTGATGGTGCTTCTGGAAGAGAGGCTGTTAAGAGAATTGAATTAATTACTGCAGATGTGGAAGTTGGGAAGATATATGATGGAAAAGTCGTCCGTTTAATGGATTTTGGTGCTTTTGTTACTATTTTGCCTGGTAAGGACGGTTTGGTTCACATATCACAAATATCTAATGAGCGTGTTGAGAAAGTAAGTGACAAACTATCAGAAGGTGATGAGGTTAAGGTTAAAGTCCTAGAGGTAGACAGACAAGGAAGAGTCCGTCTAAGTATGAAGGAGCTCGAGGAGAATTAAGGATTAAGTTATTTCAATATGATTTAAGCTGCTGAGCATTCTTAATTTACTTATATCCCAATTTACAATAGCCCAGTCCCATATGCTGTCTAGACGCTCATTGCTTAGCTCTTCAGGAGGTTCTTGACACAGAGCCACCAAAGCGTTGTATAAGTTCTTTGAAGCTGATTCGTTTTCTATTCCACAAGCTCCAAATTGCTTGCTTAATTTATTACCATCTTGATCTATGACAATTGGTATATGGCTATAAGAAGGCGTTTTGTGATTTAAGATATTTTGTAAATGAATCTGGCAGAACGTCGAATTAATTAAGTCAAAACCTCGGACGATATTAGTTACATTAAGCTCATTATCATCTATCACGGTTGCTAGGTGATAAGAGGCGATATTATCTCTTCTCCATATTATAAAATCAGATATTTCGGATTCCAGTGAACATTTCTGATTGCCTTGTAAGGTATCTGTAAATTCAATGTTTGTATTATTGACAAAGACTCTTAATGAATAATTTTTGTGTATTATTTTGTTATGGCAGGTCCCAGTATAAATAAAACCATTGGATCCTATCTCATTTTTTATAAGATTTTTTCTAGAGCACTCACAACGAAAAACATGATTATTTTGTTTCAGGAAATCTATACTTTTTTGATATAGATCATATGAATCAGACTGATATTGAACAGTGCCATCCCATTCGAACCCATGGAGTTCTAGTGTTTTTATTATCTTATCACTCGCATTTTTCTGCTCGCGAGTAAAATCTGAATTATCGATTCTTAAGAACCATTGACCATTATTAATTTTTGCATCGAGAAAACTTGCAATTGCCGTGATAAGAGATCCAAAATGAAGCGGACCTGATGGTGAAGGAGCGAATCTACCTTTATATTGAGAGTTGTGTGAAGTAATGATTCTCTCAATCTTTTTTAATTTTATCTATAACGATCATCTCTGTCGCGATATTGTTTTTCGGATAATTCACGTCTTTCTTGGGCTTCTAATGAGAGAGTGGCAACCGGTCTTGCTTGTAACCTTTTAAGGCCAATTTCTTCTCCAGTTTCTTCGCAATAACCATAATCACCATCTTCAATACGAGCTAGTGTTGATGTTATTTTTTTTAATAGTTTTCGTTCTCGATCTCTGGTCCTCAGTTCCAGACCAAATTCTGATTCTTGTGTGGCTCGATCATTTGGGTCAGGAAAGTTAGATGCTTCATCCTTCATATGTACGACTGTCCTATCAACTTCATCAATTAGATTCCTTTTCCATTGCGTGAGGAGCGTTTTAAAATATTCCAGTTGTGCATCACACATATAAGCTTCACCACGCTTAGGTTTATATGGACCTATTGCATCTAGAGGGCTATTCATCAGGTCAATTTTCTTAACTTTTGCTTTTGTTTTTTTTGTTGCCATATTTTTCTCGGTTGTGACTTTTGGTTAAGATCTTAAATGAAATCGAGAAGCATTATACTGATCTATTTGAAACATGGAAGCATAAAAGTCATTAGATTGAGTTTTACTGTGTATTTCATCATTTTTATTGATAAATTGAATGATATTCACAAGGAATGATCGTTTTATTTAAATAAATGCATTACAATAAATTATCATAAATACAACATGGATTTAGATACATAAATGCGATTAAGTAAGATCAAGCTCGCTGGATTTAAATCATTTGTTGACCCCACAGTAATTTCTTTTCCATCCAATCTCGTTGGAGTGGTTGGTCCTAATGGTTGCGGTAAATCTAATGTAATTGATGCAGTTAGATGGGTGATGGGTGAAAGCTCCGCCAGTAGATTGCGTGGTGACTCTATTACCGATGTAATCTTTAAAGGCTCTAGCTCAAGAAAGCCAGTTGGTGCGGCTGCAGTAGAGCTAATTTTTGACAACACAACTACTACCATTGAAGGCGAATATGCTAAATATAATGAAATTTCAATAAGGAGAGTGGTTTCGAGAGATGGGATTTCTAATTACTATCTCAATGGCGTTCGATGTCGACGCAAAGATATAACGGGTATTTTTCTTGGAACTGGGCTCGGGCCAAGAAGTTATTCAATTATTGAGCAAGGCATGATATCTCGCATGATTGAAGCTAAACCTGAAGAAATGCGTGTCTTTGTAGAGGAGGCAGCGGGAATATCTAAATATAAGGAACGAAGAAAGGAAACTTCAAGTAGAATCACTCGTACTAAGGATAACTTAGATCGTCTTCTTGATGTAATAGATGAAGTGGAAAAGCAAATAAATCACCTTAATCGACAAGCTAAAACCGCTGAACGCTATAAAACAATGAAGCAAGAAGAAAGAAGACTTTCAGCGGATATTTTGGCAATTAGAATACGCGACCTTAATGACAATGCGATTGAGATAGAAAAAATATTTTCAGAAAAAAAATTGCTATTAGATTCTAAAATTGCAGAACAACGAAAAATTGAGGCCGAACTTGAATCACATCGCCTTGAGCAAAACGAAAAATCAGATAATTTCAACAAAGTACAGGCTAATTACTACAAAGTGAGCTCAGAAATTAGTCGATTAGAGCAGTCTATTGAGTATTCTGTGGAGATTGAATCCCGTCAAACAAAAGACCTTGAGCAGGCAATAGAAAATGCTAGGGAAATTGAGAGTCATATCTCCCTCGATCAAGAGCAAATTGTTGATATTGATGAAACTTTGAGTAAGTTAAAGCCGAATATTGATAATGCTACAAAAACTGAAAAAATAGCTAAAGAATCTCTATTAGCTGCTGAGCAAGATATAAATAAATGGCAAAAAGAATGGGATGATCTTCAGTTAAAAAAGAACACTTTTACGCAAATTATCTCTATAGAATCGACTCGTTTATCTGATGCTGAATCAGCTTTGGTGATTAATAGTGAGAAAATTAATGCAATTAAGAATGATGTTAGCTCTGATGAAATAAATGAACTTGAACATGAGATAGAGCGGTTAACTGTAAAAAATGATAATGATGCGACAAATAGAATCTCTCTGGAGAATTCATTAACCTCAATTAATAAAAATATTTTAGATCTTCGTCAAAAGAATATCTCTATGACTGCAGTATCAGAGTCAGAAAATAAAGCTTTGCGTGATAAAGAATCAGAGTTGTTCAGACTAAATGCACTCCAAGACGCTGCTTATGGGGACTCTGAAGATCAAAATATTAAATGGCTTGAGAAAAGTGGATTATCAAAGAATAAAAGGATAGCGCAAAATTTAAACGTATCTAATGGATGGGAAATTGCTGTTGAAACTGTATTGGGTGATTATTTGGAGGGTTTGTGCATGAACAGCATGGAACAAGCCATTGATACAATAAGTGGTTTCCAAGGAGGAAGGTTTACCCTCATTGATAACAAGTGCTCAATGAATAAAGAAGATTTTGACCCAGAAACATTAGCTTCAAAAGTTGAGAATGCCCCTGATGCAATATATTCACTCTTAGAAAATGTCTTTATTGCAAATTCAATAGATCATGCGACAGAAATTGTTGAGCGCTCGAAAAAAAATAGTTCTGCCATTACAACAAAAGGAGTATGGATTGGAAGAAATTGGTTGAGATTATTTCATGAAAAAAGCAAGAATGAATCCAGTTTTCTTTCGAGAGAAAAATCAATTCGTGAATTAGAAAAAGAAATCAAGCAATTGGTGTTTAATAACAAACAAGCAGATGATGATCTCAATGAGATAAGGAAAAATCTCGATGAAACTGAAATAAAAAAAGATAAATTACAAGATCAACTGTCTGAATCAATAAATATTTATTTAGAATCAAAAGAAGACTTGAATGCATCCAGAATAAAACATGATCAGCTAAAAATAATAAAGTCAAACTCCAATAATGAGATTAATAGCTTAGAATCTGAAAAAGAAAATCTTGATAAGATAATTCTAAACTCTAAATCTGAATTAGCGACCGCTTCTGAGTCATTAGAACAACTTGAGTTATTAAGCTCTAACCTAGAGACGGAAAAAAATAAATTGAATGGTGAATTAACAAGAGTTCGCGATCAATACGAAGTCGATAGAAAGATAGCTCAAGACATGATAATTCAATATGAGAGCAATAAATCAACCAAGCAGTCAGCGGCTCAGAATCTAGAAAGAATGATTACTCAAAAAAATCATTTTGAATCAAGGAAAAATGATATCCAAGAACAAATGCAACTTAATAGACAACCATTGATGGATAGTAAGAATTTACTTGAAGATCAATTATCAGAGAAAATTGAAGCTGAGTCTGAGCTTAATAAGGCCAGAAAAATATTAGAAAAGATTGAGCATGAGTTAACAAGCATGGATCAATTACGATTGACCACAGAACGAAGTGTTCAGGATGCTAATCAGGATTTGAATCAAACAAAAGAAGAGTTGCAGATCATTAAAATTAGGCGTGAAGGATTGGAGGAACAGATACAACAGACTCAATTTGAATACGCTAAGTTAATCGATGAGATGCAAGAATCTTCATCCTTAATTCTTTTTGAGGAAAATCTAGAAAAAGTGTCTGCGAAAATAAATAGACTAGGACCTATAAATTTGGCGGCAATAGATGAACTTAAAGTTAACGAGGAGAGAAAAGAATACTTGGACTCTCAACTTAATGATCTTAATAATGCACTCTCGACATTGGAGGGCGCTATCAGGAAAATAGATCGTGAAACGAAATCACGTTTTAGGGAGACTTTCAATAAAGTTAATGTTGGGTTTGAGAAGTTATTTCCAAGATTATTTGGCGGCGGCCGCGCTTATATGGAGCTCATTGGTGATGATCTCCTATCTGCGGGCGTCACCGTAATGGCAAGACCACCAGGTAAAAGGAATAGCACTATTAATCTTTTATCTGGTGGTGAAAAGGCGCTCACTGCTGTGGCATTGGTATTTGCTATATTCGAATTAAATCCATCACCATTCTGTATGCTGGACGAGGTCGATGCTCCCCTGGATGATACTAATGTCAATCGCTTCTGTGAAATCGTTAAAGATATGTCAGAAAAAGTCCAATTTATCTTCATCACACATAACAAAGCTACAATGGAATTAGCTAGACAACTATCAGGAGTGACTATGCAAGAACCTGGTGTCTCACGATTGGTTTCAGTTGATTTGGATGAAGCAATGAAAATGACCGTAGATTAAGATGAATTCAATGGATGAAATGCGTTGGTTACTACTTGCTATTGGAATATTTATTGTTCTAGGAATTTATTTATTTGATCGTTGGGCTACTCGTAAAAGTCACCTTAGATCGCATGATCATCAGCGCAAAGAACCTTCAATCAATGATAAATCGCCTGATGATGAATATATTGATGTAATGAAAATAAATAGTGAGCCAAAGGAATCATCTTTTGAAACCGAAACCAAGCCCAAGCATAGTAAAAGTGGTGAACAGTTTGTCGTGACAATTCGACTGGTAGCGATAAATAATGCTACTTATGCTGGTGATGATCTTGTTTTAGCTTTAAGGGAGCATGGAATGCAGCTTGGTGATCATGGTATTTTTCATTTTTTTAAAGATGAAGATAGAGAAATAGTGTTTAGTGCGGCTAGTTTGGTTGAGCCAGGAACTTTTGATTTGAAGAAAATAAAAGACCAAAGAATACCTGGTATTACTTTTTTTATGGTTCTACCAACAGTGTTAAATGGTATTGAGGCGTTTGATGAAATGATATCAATTGTAAAGAAGATTTCATATAGCTTGAAGGGCGAGTTGCTTGATGAATCAGGAAGCTCATTTAGTATTCAACGTGAAAGATATATTCGTGAAGAGGTAATTGAGTTTTTATTTCAGAGTAAAAAAGTACATATTTAATTAATTATGACTGATTACAAAGCGCTAAAAAAGATTAAAAAATTAAGTAACACTATTCGTAATCATAATCATCTTTATTATGTAATGGATTCACCTGAGATCTCTGATCGGGAATATGATCAAATGTTTCGAGAGCTCCAAGGGATAGAAGAAGAATTTCCTCATTTGGTAACTTTAAACTCGCCCACTCAACATGTTGGAGCCGGGCCATCATCAGCGTTTAACACAATTGAACACGAATTACCGATGCTTTCATTGGGTAATGTATTTGATAAGAGTGAGTTAGAAGATTTCAACCGTCGAGTACATGGCAGACTTAATATTCCCATAGATAGTTCTATTGAATATGCATGCGAGCTAAAGTTCGATGGAACTGCAGTGAGTATAATTTACGAGGATGGTTTACTGACAAAGGCCGCAACTAGAGGAGACGGAAAAAAAGGTGAAGATGTTACTCACAATATAAGAACAATTAAATCTGTACCACTAGAATTATCAGGAGAGAATTTACCGAGTATTCTTGAAATTAGGGGTGAGGTATTTATGCCATTATCTGGTTTTGAGTATTTCAATAAACAAGCCTCTATGAATGAAGAAAAGGTATTTGTTAATCCAAGAAATGCTGCGGCAGGGAGTCTCAGACAACTCGATCCTGATATTACAAAAAAAAGACCTTTAGATATTTTTTGTTATGGGATTGGATTAATAGAAGGTTATGAGTTACCTGATAATCATAGTGAAATCATGATGCTACTAAAAGAATGGGGTTTAAATGTCTGTAGTGAAACCGCGCTAGCTCATGATGTAAAAGGTTGCATGGACTTTTATCACCATGTTATCGATAAGCGTCATTTGTTTGACTATGATATTGATGGTTTGGTTTACAAAGTGAATAAAATCGCTTTGCAAGATAAGCTTGGCTTTGTTTCAAGAGCTCCTAGATGGGCAATTGCGCATAAATTTCCAGCCAAAGAAGAGTATACGACAATAAAAGCGATAGATTTCCAGGTTGGCAGAACCGGAGCAGTCACCCCTGTGGCAAAAGTATTGCCTGTGTTTGTCGGAGGCGTGACAGTTAGTAATGTAACACTTCATAACATGGATGAATTGCATAGAAAAG
>MDTG01385194.1_pt1 | contig 12226 bp, 11 predicted proteins | sample 811421 | NCBI WGS metagenome assembly MDTG01 (sample SAMN05326645, study PRJNA326480) | marine metagenome | isolation source: seawater | place: Pacific Ocean: South East | collected 2011
AAAAAAATTGAAATTATAAATAAAGAATATTCAAAATATTTTGAGAGAGTTGTTTACTTATCTGATCAGCAAGGAAATTTAAAAATAAATGCACTGCATGATGAAACTTTTAATATTGATTTAAATAAAATTATTTCCTCAACAAATTATTCCAAAGAATTAAAAAATTTTGAACATTTATTTCAAAATAAAAATGTACTTGTTACAGGATGTGCGGGTAGTATTGGTAAAGAATTAGTAATGCAAATTATCAAATACAAATCAAAAAATTTGTATCTAATTGATAAAAATGAACATCAATTGTTTGAACTAGAAAGCTATATAGACTTGTTGGGATTAAAAAAATTCACCAATATAAAATTTATATTAGTAAATTTAGCAGATGTTAACTTTAAAAAGTTTATAAATTTGCAAAACATTGACATTGTTTTTCATGCAGCAGCTTACAAACACGTAAATATGGCAGAAAAAAATACTAAGTCAGTTATGTATAATAATATTATTTCAACATATAATATATGTAAATTTTCGGCTGAAAATAAAATCAAAAATTTTGTTAATGTAAGTACTGATAAGGCTGTAAACCCTAAAAGTGTTATGGGTTTAAGTAAGAGAATTTGTGAAATGATTGTCTCATATTTTGGCAGAAATAATAACTATTATTCTGTTAGATTTGGTAATGTACTTAATTCCAGTGGGTCAGTTCTTCCTATTTTTTTAAGACAAATTAAAAATAACCAAAAAATCACTATAAGAGATTTAGAAGTAACAAGATATTTTATGTCAATACCAGAGGCAATAAGTCTAATATTGTTATCGGTTGGTTTAAAAAAAAATAATAATATTTTTATTTTTGATATGGGAAAACCAGTAAAAATTTTTGATATTGCTAAAAGATTATGTAAAATTTATCATAAGAATTTGGTTAAAGAAAAAAAACTATTTGACGATGTTGAGTATATTGTAACAGGACTTAAAAATGGTGAGAAGTTACATGAGGAATTGTACCTTGACTCTCAAGATATGATTGAAACTGAGATTAAAAAAATTTTCAAAATTACAGATAATTCTAAGCAATTAGATCTTAAAAATTTTATTGATGAATTTATTAATTTAATTGAGAAAAACTCAGAAAATGAGTTAAAAAAATTTTTATTCTCTAAGATTTAAAATCTATGAAAATTTGTCATATAATTACTAGCCTTGGTAATGGTGGTGCAGAAAAAAATTTAGTAAGACTATGTTTAAAGCAATCACAAAAAAATAAGATTACCATTATAATTTTAAAAAATAATAATTTTTTCAAAAAAATCTTAAAGAATAAAAAGATTAAAGTAATTAATTTTAATTTTGATTATACATTTAAGATATTACAAAATTATATTTCATTTATTAAAACCTTGAATAGGGAAAATCCTAATGTAATTTTTTCATGGATGTTCCATGCTTCTATTATATCAAGTATATTTACCTTGACTAAAAATGTAAAATTAATTTGGTGTATTAGACATGGTAATTTTAATTTTATGAAAACGAAAATTATAACTTTAATAATAGGTAAATATATAATGCCGTTGATATCATTTATTCCTGACAAAATTATTTATAATTCAAAATTTTCTAAAAATTATTATGAAAAATTAGGGTATAGAAAAAAAAAAACGAAGGTAATATTTAATGGTTTTTCAAAAAAATTATTTAAACCAAATATTAAGTTACAGAATAAATTTAAAAAAAAATATAAAATTAAAAAAGATCAGATTATTTTTGGTTATGTAGCAAGATTTAATCCACAAAAAAATCATTATTTTTTATTTAATGGTCTAAAAGAATTAAAAAATAAATATGGTTTAAGTTTTAAAATAATTTTAATTGGAGGCAGAGTTAAAAATAATAAACAATTATCTAATATAATTAAAAATTTTAGTTTAACAAAAGAAACAATAATTTTATCTGAAACTGATAAAATTAATCTAATTTATCCAATCTTTGATGTTAATTTTTTGGTTTCATCATACGGCGAGTCTTTTCCTAACACTCTAGCAGAATCTATGTTATGTGGTGTACCCTGTATATCATCAAACACAGGGGACAGTAAAAGTATAATTGGAAATAATGGATATTTATTTGAAAATGAAAATCAAACAAAATTCTTAAATTGTATACATAAATGTCTAAAGGATTTTCGAAATAAATATATTTGGAATAAAATTAAAGTTAATTGTAGAAAAAGTATTATAAATCGTTTTGATATTATAAATATGGAAAAAAAATATGAGTTAATTGTATAATATTACCAATTTTAAATTCACATTAAGAATTGACAATATTATATTTTCGTATGTTTGATAAATGCTTTGTACAAATCAAAAATGTATATAATAATAAAAAATTAATATTTCAAATCTTACTTTGCAAAACAAACTTATGAATTTACCTCCGGAAACAAGTCCTTGTATTAATCGTTTTGTTCATGACGCTCAGAATGCATTATTTTTTTGTTTCGTAATTTTAATTTCTTTAGTATTGATAAAAAGTTACTGTTTAAAAAATAATTTAAATCACAGTAATTCTGCAATAATTAATTTAAAAAATTTTGTATTTGAAAAAGCATTGATTTACTTAATGTTTTTTTATCATTTATTTTTTTTATTATTACATATTTTTTTAAATGATTGTAAAGAGACTTTTGATCCTTTTCCAATTACACCAAACGACTCTAATTCAATTTATATTAATGCTGGATATTATTTTGACAGTATTAATATTGAATTGGGATCAAATATATTATCACTTATTTTGCATCCCTTTGTTTCTTATATGAAACTGTCTTTTTTAAATATAAGTTTATTCTTTTCAACATTAGGTTTTTTTGGAATCTTATGTTTTTTTTCAGTAACAAAAAAAAAAATATATAATAAAAATTTAAATCTATATTATTTTTTAATTTTATTGGTTTTACTTCCTAATCTTCATTATTGGACATCCTCTCTTTCAAAAGATGTTGTTGTATTTTATTTTTTAAGTTTATATTTGTTTTACGTATTTACTGATAAAAAAAATCAAATAATCAAAACCATACTTATTTTATCTTTTATAATTGTATGTCTTGTAAGGCCTCATATTGGTCTATTTTTTATTTTTGGTCATGGGTTAGCTTATATTGTTTTAATCAATAATTTTAGAGTATTAAGTATTAATACGATTGTAATGACATTAATTTTAATTGGGATTACATTTTATATATCTTTATATCTTTTTGGAAGAATGGAATATACCGGTATACTTGATATATTTAAAAATCTTGATCTATATTTTGAAAAAAGATTTTTAGCTACTGAAACTAGAGAAACTATTCTTTCAGATAAAGGTTATTTATTTCGTCAAATGGCTTATTTTTTTGTACCATTAGAATTACAAATATCTAATTTTAGTTTCAATCAATTTTTAGCTTTTATAAATAATATTGTTTTATTAATAATATTTTGCTTATTAATTTTTCATATTATATATAATTATTCTTATTCAATAGATGCTTTCAAAATGATATTTAAGAACAAAGCAAAAAATACTCAAAAACTTGGTCTACTATTTTTCTTTCTGATATCTTGGTTTGCACTTAGTAATACAACAGGTAATTATGGTATTATCATGAGACAAAAGGAAACTATAATGTTTATAATGTATTTTTATTTAATTTATATAAATAGTAATATCTTATATTTAAAAGATAAATGATACGGTTTTTAGATATTTTTTTATCATTATTTTTTTTACTAATTTTTTCCCCAATCTTTGTAGTTATCATAATTCTCAATTTGTTGATAAATAAAAAAATTTTCTATATTTCAGCAAGAGTAGGGTTAGGAGGTAATAAATTTAAATTAATAAAATTTGTTACAATAAAGAATGAAATATTATTAAAGTTTGGGAAGTTTTTACGTAGAACAAGCTTAGACGAATTACCTCAACTTTTTAATATTCTAAAAGGAGAGATGTCTTTAGTTGGGCCTAGACCATATCCAATAGAAAATTTTCAAAATTTAAATGATAAAATTTTTAATTTAAGGCATTCAATAAAGCCTGGTCTAACAGGATTAACACAAATAAAATATAGTGGAAAAAAAAGAACTATTGAAGAAAAAATATTAATAGATTTGAAAATGGTTAAAGGATTTAACCTTTTTACATACTTTAAAATTTTAATTTTTACACCAAAAGCTCTAATCATAAGGTATTTAAAAAATAAAACTGGAGCAACTTTATAATTTTATTTTTTTTTTAAAATAAATTCTAAAAAAAATAATCTCAAAATTAAAAGTAATACAAAAGCCAAAATTAAAGACTTGGATATATTATGCTGAATGCCATTTCTCTCTATTAAATAATTATATCTTATATTAACTTTTTCCAAAATTCTTATTTGGTTACGTGTTTCAAAGATTTTTCTAGGGTCAGAAATTTCATAATTATTATAAAAATCTATTTCTCTTTCTAGAAGTGCTACACTATTATTTATATTATCTTCAATTAAATTTTCTAGTTTTCTACTTATTTCTAAAATTTCTGATGATTTATTACTGAAAACTCTCGCATAAACGTCATAAACCACCAGTCCATTTTCTAAAAATTTGTTTTCTAATAACTTAAGTTCAATTACATAGTTTTTTGATTTTAGATATTTCTCGTTTTTAGGTGTAATAGGAACATCCTCTACTATTATTGTGTGTTTATATGTATTATTTTTATCTTTTTGAAAGTTTTCTTGTAAACTAAATATAATTGCAAATATAAATATAAAAGAAAGTATATTAAGAAAAAGAATTTTTTTTGTTTTGAAAAAAATATTTTTAATTATTAAGTATAGATTATTGTTTAAATCAGTCATAATTATTATGGTATTTAGGGATTAATGAATAATAAATCAAGAAAATTACACCTCTTTTTTACAAACGCAATAACTTACAACACTTTTTTGGTTTCTATGACGCAGAAATTAAAAAAAGATTTTAGTATAGTACTTTGTACAAAAAATCCAGATAAAATAAATTCGAAAGAATTTTCTAAGAAAGAATTTTTTTTACCTCAAAAATTTAAAGATTTTAAAAGTCTTGAAAAATTAATAAAAGCTGCTCAAAAAATTCAATTAATTATTAAAAAATCGAACAATAACTTAATATTTTGTCATACACCAGTTGCATCACATTTTGTTCGTTTGGTATCATTCTTCCAAAAGCCTAAAATTATATACTTTGTTCATGGTTTTAGGTTTAATGATTCCAGAAAAGGTATAAAAAATATTTTTTTTAAATTTATAGAAATTCTTTTGTCAAAGAATACCACGTCTTACATAACTATAAACAATTCAGATTATAAATTTGTAAAAAAAGTTTTAAAAAAACCAGTAATAAAAGTAAACGGTATTGGATTAGAAAAAAAAAAAAAATTTAAAAAAAAAAAAGATAATAATTTTTTTGTAGCTGGTATGATAGGAGCTTATAGAAAAAATAAGGGGTATGAAACAGTATTAAAAAATTTTCAAAGATTAAAAAAAATTATCCCTAATTTGAAAATTGAAACCTTTGGATATGATAACCCACAAGAATTAAGTCAATTTATTGAAAACAGAAAAATAAATGATTTTAAAATTAATAAGTTTGAAAAAAATATTATAAAGAAAATTATAAACTTTAACGTTTTGCTCCATCCAAGTTATAGAGAAGGACTATCTGTATCAATAATGCAGTCACTACAATACGGAATACCTGTAATAGCTAGAAATATAGCGGGAAATAAAGATTTGATAAAAAATAATTATAATGGATATCTTTTTAACAACGATACAGAAATGATTATGTATTTAAAGAAAATATATAAATCTCCCAATTTAAGGAACAAATTATCTCGTAATGCATCAAAAACATTAACAAATAGCTTCTTAAAAAACTCAATTAATGAAAAAGTTAAAAAATTTATCAATCGGTTTTAAAGAAAAGTTTTTTTTTTCAAGAGTTAATAAAAAAAATTTTACTAATACAATTAATTTTATTAACAAGCATATGAGAATAAAAATAAAAAAAAATTTTTATGTAAACAGATATTTTACCAACAAAAAATTTAACTCTTTTATTTGTTATAATAATACTAAAATTATTGCACATGTTGGTTATGTACAATATTTATCAAAATTTGAAAAAAATATTATATATTCACGTCACTCAAGTGTTGTTCATAAAGATTATAGAAATAAAAAGATATATTCAAATTTATTAGATTATTCTTTTAAAAATCTGAACAATATGGCCTTTTTTTTATTTTGGCCAAATAATAATAATAAAAAAAGAAATTTTAAAAATATAAAAAAAAATTTTTGTTATAAAATAGTTAATAATTTTATTTTTTTTAATTTAAAAAAAAATAAAAAATCAAATAAACTAAACAAATTAAAAAATTTTAAAATATTCGATAAATATTATTTAATAAATACTTACAATAATATTATATTTAAAGATAAGTCATATTTTAAAAAAAGATATTTTGATCTTAAAAACAATAAATATTATTATGACATTTTTGATAACGAAAGCCTCGCAATATTTACAGATAATAAATTTAATAAAAATCCTGTATTGATAGAATTAGTTGGAAATAAAAATAAAAAAAAGGCTCATTTATTAAATCTTTCAAAAAAATTTAAATTTTATTATTGTGTACACCCAAGTAAATTAACAAATTATAGGAAGTTTTTTAATTTTAGAGACACTAAAATAGAATTTAACTTCATTTATCTTACAAATGAGAAATTAAATATGAAAAATTATGATATACATTTATCTGATACTGATAGCTTTTTAAAAACTATTTAAATTATATTATGAAAAAAATTATTGTAATTGCACCACATGCAGATGATGAGATCTTGGGTGTAGGTGGCACTATCTCTAAATATGTTGAGAACTCATTCCAAGTTGTTGTTTTAATCATGACAAATGCAAGTATCAAAAATCCCAAAAAATTTCCTGTAAATTTAATAAAAAAAATTAGGAGAGAAGCATTAGAAGCAAATAAAGCAATTGGGGTAAAAAAGGTAATATTTTATGATTTTCCAGCACTAGCCCTTGACAGTATAAACATTTCTGAAATTGCAAATATAATAAAAAAAAATATTTTAGAATACAAACCAGATAAGGTTTTTATACCAAACATTGATGATATTCATTCAGATCATAAAATTATACATCAAGCAAGTTTAGTTGCCTGTAGACCAGTAAACAATTTCAAAATAAATGAAGTTTTAAGTTATGAAACTTTGTCAGAGACAGAATGGGGTGAAAATCAATTTAATCCAAACAAATATGAAATATTAAGAAAAAAACATTTATTAAAAAAAATTACTGCTTTTAAAAAATATAAATCTCAAATAAAAAAAAATTTTCATCCTAGATCGATAAATGGAATTAAAAGTTTAAGTAAGTATAGAGGAACAAATATCAGTGCAGAATTTGCTGAAGCTTTTAAAGTTATAAGGATGGTAAACTAAAGATATTTTTTATTATATCTTCTCCCACTCTTTTTTTTCGCTGGTATTCCATAATAAACTGAGAACGAACTGCAATTTTTGTTTACTAAAGAACCTCCTCCAATAATCGTGTTTGAGGATATTTGTTTACCGTTTAACACTGTTGAACCAATTCCTAGATGAGATAAGTCTCCAACTTTTACGTTACCACCTGTTATAACACCTGGGCCTGTGCTAGAAAAATTATTAAAAATATTATCATGTTCTATTATTGAACCAGAATTGATTATACAATGAGATCCAATAGATGTTTCATTATTCAAATAGACATTACCCATTATAACACTGCCCTCTCCAATTTTTACATTATTTGAAAAATTTACACTTTTAAAAATAATCTTTTCCCATTTTACTTTTAATTTAATTTTTATAATTAAATTGTAGGTATCTAGCCTATTAAAGTTAGAGCCTATTCCTATTACACCATGTAAATTTTTAATCTTTTTTAATTTATCTAATTTATTAAAATCACTTATTATTTTGTAATTTTTTTTATTATAATTAATTATTATTTTATTTTTATTTTTATAATCAACAAATCCTAAAAATTTATAATTTTTATTTTTTATAATTGAGTGAAATATAACTTTTGCATGAACACCAGATCCAAAAATTACTATATTTTTCTTAACCATGATACACATCCATATATTTATCTTTAAAAGAAAAAATTATTGGCCTAAAAAAAAGACAATTAGACTCAATCAAGACTGTTTTTTTTGAATTAATTTTAATTATAGTTGACTCTCCATTATTCAAAATTTTTCTTTCTTTATTTATTTGAAATTCAACTTTTTTACTTGTTGGATTTGCTAGAAAAATTTCATTAATATGAGTTTTGTCAAAATAATTCTGGACTTTATATTTAGATCCGTATTTGATTGAAGTATTTTGGATTATATCCGTCTTGATTCTATCATAGTCCTCCATATTTACATATCTAGACAATGTATTTCCATGAACAAAAGAATAAATATTATCATTTTTAGAAAATCCAAGATAACATCTATTTGCAATAAAAATATTTGATAATTTTCGATCTTCAAATTTATGAAAAATGAAAAAAACTCCATAATCCTCAATACCATTGAGAGTTTCTTTTGAGATTATAAATTCATTTAGTTGATTTAAATTTTTAAATTTTATTTTTTTTATAAGCTCATATTTTTTATTGTATATAATTATATCAGCTTGACTTTGTTTTATACTATAAAAAGTTTTTGGTATATCAGAAAACCTAATAATTGTTTTAAAGCCTTTATCAGTTCTCCAACAGAAAGAATCACTTACAGAAACTTTACCATATAAAATTTTTTTATTAATATTTAAAGGTCTAAAATTAAAAAAATTTCGAATTTTAATAACAGGTTTTAAATAAAAAAATTTTTTAAGATATGAATTCATTGATTTTTTTCTTTAAAAGTGAAACTCTATAAAATTTATCGTCACTTAATATATATTCATGAGGGGGATGTGTGTGCTCCATGGATAAATGTTTATCTTTTATTGAAACATATATTGGAATACCTAAAAAATCTTTTGTAAAAATAAAATTTTCCGAGTGTATAAACTCTTTTTCAATATTAATTATATTAGTATTATTACTTTTAGCCATGATGGTTTCTAAAACTTTTTTAGTTTTAATGTTAACTATATAGATACAAAAATTTTGAATTACAGGTTTGTAATAAATATTTTTAAATATTAAAAAATTATGATCTGCATTAATATTTAACAAAGAGCTAATAGGGCTTAAAACATTTCCTTTTTTTGTAATCATATGAAATGGATATTCTGACTGATATGACGAAAACCCACCGTTATTAATTTTTATTTTTAAATTAGCTCTATAAGATGGTGAGGTATTTGTGAATTTATTTAAATCTAAAATTTCATTTTTTAAACTAATTTTTTTTATTTCATCGTCATTAGAAATTATGAATATATTCTCATTATTTGAGATTTTATCGTTGATAAAATAAAAATCTGAATCATCTTCTCTATTTATTTTTTCATATATCCATTCTGATTTAACTATATTTAGTTTATATAAAAAATAACTTTTATTTATAAATGTGTTATTTCTAAATTTAGGCACTGTTATATTTGAGTGAAAATTTTCAGATTTAATACCAAAGAAGACGTTCATTATTTTTGTATAATAAGTAAAGTTAAAAAAATATGGTTTGTATTTATCATTATTACAGGTGATCTTTCAATATTATAATGTTTAATTATAATTTCTTTGAAAAGTGTTTAAAATTTAAAAAAGAATTGGTATTAAAGAAATAATCTATACTTAAATTTAGAATTAACAAAAATATGAAAATACTAGTTTCAGGAGGTAGTGGGTATATTGGAAGTGTACTTTGTCATATTTTATCAAAAAATAAAGTATCTTTTGCTATTTTAGACAATCTGTCAAACTCAAATAAAAAATATCTACCAAAAAAAACAATTTTCTATTTTGGCTCAATTCAAAATAAAAGAATTTTAAATAAGATTTATAGAGATTTTAATCCTACACACATAATACATTTAGCAGCAAGTATAGATGTAAATGAGTCTGAAAGAAAAAAAGATAAATATTTTAAAAATAATGTAACTAATTCAAAAATTTTTTTAGATTTTTTTATTTCAAAAGGAGTAAAAAATATTTTTTTTTCTTCTACAGCAGCTGTTTATTCATATAGTAATAATTTGATAACTGAAAAATGCAAAACAATTCCTGTAAATTATTATGGAAAAACAAAGCTTTTGATAGAAAATTTCCTTTTACAAAAAAAGAAAAAAAATAATTTTAATCTCAAAATATTTCGATTTTTTAATGTTATAGGTACCCAAAAAAATCTTAAAGCAGGAAATACATCAAAAAAATCTAAACACTTGTTTAACAGTATCTGTTATTCAATAATAAATTCAAAAGAATTTATAATTAATGGGTCAAATTACAGTACATTGGATGGTACTTGTGTTAGAGATTTTATTGATGTTCAGGATTTAACAAAAATTATTTTCTTTTTTTTAAAAAATAATAAAATTATAAAAGAAGATGTATTTAATTTAGGAATTAACAAAGGATATTCAGTACTAAATACCATTAAAAAATTTGAAACAACCCTTAAGGTTAAAATTAATTATAAAGTAGGAAGTAAAAGAAAAGGAGATATTCCAAAACTTATTTGTAGTAATAAAAGATTAAAAAAATATTATAATTCAAAATTTACAAATTTAAGAACAACAATTAGAAATCATTTTAAGTTCTATAAAATATTACAATATTAGTTTTTCCACTAAATTTTAATTTAAAATTATTTTTTTTCACAAAGTCAAATACTTCTAAATATTGAATTTGAAATTTTTATTAAGTTAAACTGACATTTTTTTAAATTTATCAGATTTAAATATTTTGAAGGCTACTCTTAGTACAAGTGCTTAACCATCTAAATTAATTTTAATATAGTTAGGAATTTCTAATATTTAATTCTTTAACAAATAGTCAATACTTTTTCCATAAATTTCGTAATTCATTTTTGCTTTAGTTTGTTTCATTTTGAAGTTAAAATATTTAATGAACTAATTCATTTCACAACTCCTTTATTGATGTTTCTATCGTTGTTGGAAATGTATTTGGTATATTCAGTTGTGGGTTAGTTATAACTTTAATTTTATTATTCAAATCATTAATAGATATTTTTCTATAAAATATTTTTAAATTATTTATACAAGGTTCAGATGGTATAAATAAAATTTTTTTGGATACTACAGATTTATAAAGTGAGTGAATCCAATATGTAACTAATATCCCAAAAAATTATTTTTTTTATTTTATAAGATTTACATATTAAATTAATTTAATAATTCTATAAAACTTTAATTAATGATATCAGTATTTGTTTTATGAAATCCTATAATCTAAATACAAACATAATCAAAATGCAATAAATCATTGAGTCTTGTGAACTTTAATTTGACTTTACATAACTTAAAAAACATATATACGTTCTTTGCCTGGTGATTATTGCAAAGAGGTTATACCCGATCTCATTCCGAACTCGGAAGTCAAGTTCTTTTGCGCCGATGGTACTTTACCTTAAGGTATGGAAGAGTAGGACATTGCCAGGCACATAACTCTGTATCTATGTAATGAAGAAAATAATAGTCGTCACAGGTGGTGCGGGCTTTGTAGGTTCTAATCTGATTGAGTATCTTTTAAAAAAATCATCTTATTTAATTATAAGTTTGGATAATTATTCAAGTGGAACAAAAAAAAATCATTTAAAAGATAAAAGAGTAAAATACATTAAATCTAATACTTCAAATATAGAAAAAGAATTAAATCATTTAAAGAAACGTATTATTGCAGTTTTTCATTTTGGAGAATTTTCAAGAATTTATCAGAGCTTCTTAAAATTTAATGAATGTTATTTTTCTAATTCAATAGGCTCAAATGCAATATTCAAATTTTGTCTCAAAAACAAAATAAAACTGATCTATTCTGCTACATCAGCGAGCCTTGGTAATAACGGTGAAGATAAAAATTTGTCACCATACGCTTTTACTAAATCAAAAAATTTAGAACTTTTAGAAAACTTAAAAAATTGGTTTAATTTTAAATATGAAATAATTTACTTTTATAATGTATAC
>MDTG01410511.1_pt1 | contig 12226 bp, 9 predicted proteins | sample 811421 | NCBI WGS metagenome assembly MDTG01 (sample SAMN05326645, study PRJNA326480) | marine metagenome | isolation source: seawater | place: Pacific Ocean: South East | collected 2011
GAAAGGGGCTCCCAGAAGTTATAGGTAAAGCTGGGATTTCGGTATCAAGAGCAAATTCAAAGATTGTTTATATCAATCTCGAAGCAGAAGGTGAAAAGGCTGGGGTGTATCGTTCGGATGATAGTGGAACATCCTGGAATCAAGTTAATAAGGACAGAATTACTGTTGCACGATCATGGTATTATATGGAAGTTTTTGCTGATCCACAAGATGAAAATCTTGTATATGTTCTTAATGCTCCAACATTAAAATCCATCGATAAAGGGAAAACTTTTAAAACCTTGTCCACACCTCACGGAGATAATCATCATTTATGGATTCATCCACACAACAACCAACTTATGATTAATTCGAATGATGGTGGTTCTAACATATCATTAAATGGGGGAAAAAGCTGGAGCACTCAACAAAATCAACCTACTTCTCAATTTTACCGTGTAATTGCAGATGCTCAAGTCCCTTATCATGTTTATGGGGGTCAGCAAGACAATTCTGCTATAGGAATCAAAAGTCGTGACAGTGATGGAGGAATCGACTGGAAAGATTGGTATTCAGTGGCTGGATGTGAAAGTGCCTTTTTAGCTTTTGATCCTGATAATCCTAAACTTGTTTACGGAGGATGTTACCAAGGAATTATTGAACGTTGGGACAGAGCTACAAAATCAGAAAAACAGATTAAAGAATATCCAGAATTGGCATTGGGGAATGTTCCGAAAGATTTTAAATATCGATTCAATTGGAATGCACCTATATTGAGCGCTCCATCAGATCGAAACATTATATATCACGCTGGAAATGTTGTGTTTAAAACTCAAGATCGAGGGACCACTTGGGATGTCATTAGCCCTGATTTAACTAGAAACAATAAAAAACAGCAAGTACAAGGAGGAGTTCCTTTTACAAATGAAGCTGCTGGCGGTGAAAATTACAATACTTTAATGAGCTTAGCTACTTCTCCTCATGACCCAAATGTTCTTTGGGCAGGAAGTGATGACGGATTGATACACCTCACAAAAGATGGTGGAAAAAACTGGAAGAATGTTACTCCAAAAGGGTTAAAGGAAGGGATAATTAATAGTATAGAGGTTTCTCCACATGACGCAGCAACTGTATATGTTACATTAATGCGTTATAAGTATATGGATCTAACTCCATTCATCTTTAAAACAAAAGATTATGGTATAAATTGGGAATTGATTACTGATGGAATTACTGGCGCTCATAATTTTATTCGTGTCGTTAGAGCTGATCCAAAAGTTCCAGGATTACTTTATGCGGGTTCTGAAACGGGGTTTTATATATCTTATACTGAAGGATCACATTGGGAAGCATTTCAAAACAATTTACCCGTTGTTCCTATAAATGATCTCTTTATTCAGGACAATGATCTTATTGCAGCTACTGCAGGGAGATCATTTTGGATTTTAGATGATCTTAGTCCTATTCAAGAAATGAATAAAGTTAATGGTCTGCATTTAGTTACTCCAAAAACAGCACATCGTATTTTTTCTGGTAAGACTTCAAAAAACAGTACTCAAGGTACTAATCCTCTAAGTGGAGTAATTCTGGATTATTATCTTCCTAAAGTTGAGGATTCTATAGAATTAACCCTTGAAATTTTAAAGGATGATAAAATAATTCGAAGTTACACCTCCACCAAAGAAAAAAAACTAAAAACTTGGCCAGGAGGTCCAAGCCCAGTTGATGTACTTCCAAAAAAAGAAGGCTTTAATCGGTTCCATTGGGATCTGAGAAGGAATCCGATATCAAGTGTAGAAGGGGTTTTTGTTTATGGTAACTATTCAGGTATAAGAGCTGCCCCTGGAGATTATAAAGCAAGATTGAGTTATAAAGGAGAACAAAAATCAGTAGCTATCTCTGTCTTACCAAATCCGAATCTTAAAACTACAAAAGATGATTTTGACAAGCAACAAGCTTTACTAAAGCAAATTGAAAACGCAATTAAAAATGTACATGAGTCTGTGATTAAGATGCGCCGAGTTCAAAAACAATTAAGTCACTATCAAGAGATTTTGAAAGGATATAAAATCTATAGCTCGTTATTAGAAAAAGCAAAAAACATTGATAAAAAGTTAAAAAACTGGGAACAAAATTTAATTCAACCAAATCAAAAGACATTTCAAGATGTAATAAACTTTAACAACAAACTCAATGCAGAGTGGATGTATCTTAAAGATTTTGTAGATGCTGAAGATCCTAAAGTTACTCAAGGAGCTTTAGATAGACATAAAGATCTTGAAAATGAATGGATGTTTCAAAAAGAGGAATTACAGCAGATTATTGAAGAAGATTTTAAAGCCTTTGAAGAGGAATTTAATGCAAAAGAAGTCCCATCACTTATTTATTCTGAATGATCGGAATAAATTGTCTAATGAATTTCAAAAAGGTTAAAGAGTGATAAATAAAAAAGCAGCAAAAAAAATTAGAAAAACACATCGCTATCTAGGGTTATTTATTGGTATTCAATTTTTAGCATGGACCATTTCAGGCTTATATTTTAGTTGGACCAATATAGACCAAATACATGGAGATCAATTTCGAAGAAAACCCTCTAAAAAAGACCTGTTTAATAATTTAATCGTTTTGGACAGTATACCTGTGCAGATAGAAGAGCTAAAACTAGTAACAATTGACGAACAACCCTATTTTTGGATTAATGAAGAAGTACTCTATCACGCTAAATCAGGAACGATTAAAAAGCAAATTACAGAAGGGGAAGCTATACGAATTGCTGAAAGAAACCTTATTGAGGGCCTTCAAGTTGATCATGTTGAATTCTTAAAAACAACTGATTCGCATCATGAGTATAGAGGACAATCCTTGCCTGCTTATGCTATTCACTATGATCATGAGGATTTCCTAGTTGCTTATGTTGATGCAAAAAGTGGTGTTTTTAAAAAGGTCAGGCATCAAAGCTGGCGATGGTTTGATTTTTTATGGATGGGCCATACTATGGATTATCAAGGACGTGATGATTTTAATAATTATTTGTTGCGTATTTTTTCAATCTTTGGGATTTTTACCGTACTAAGTGGATTTGTCCTATGGGCAACTAGTTCCCCAACTCTCAGGAAATGGCTTAAATAATTAAAATGCGAAAATATTATTGGGGACTATTTCTCTGTTTTAATTTTCTTTTGTCTCAGGATGTTCAATCTTCAAAGACAATTCAAAAGTTAGGTTTTGGGTCATGTAATCGAACTGATTTAGATCCTCTAATCTGGAATGCGATATACCAACAACCACTGGATGCATGGGTTTGGTTAGGAGATATTGTTTACGCCAAGGATAGAAATATAAAGGACCTCGCTTCAAAATATGCTATTCAGAAATCACTTCCTGCTTATAAAAAATTAACTTCAAAAGCCAAAATATTTGGGGTTTGGGATGATCACGATTACGGAATAAATGATGGAGGTGTAAAATTTAGAAAAAAGAAAAAAAGTAGAGACTTGCTATTTGATTTCTTGGATTTACCTCTTAAACATCCAGCTAGATTAAGATCTGGTGCTTATCAGAGTTATTGTTTTGGAACTAATGATCAAAAAGTATGTCTTTACCTCTTAGATGTACGATATTTTAAAGAAGAATACACGTTAGACCCAAATCCAGATCAGAGATACAAAAAAAATAATGGAAGTTTACTAGGAGAGGAGCAATGGCAATGGCTTGAAAATGAATTGTCTAAAAATGAGGCTATTGTAAACTTATTTGCTGGAGGTATCCAGTTGCTATCTTCTAAACATCCTTATGAGAAATGGGCAAATTTTCCAAATGCCCAACAGCGCTTTTTTGATTTGATAATTAAATACAGAATTAAAAATCCACTCTACTTAAGTGGTGACCGGCATATTGCTGAGGTTTCTAGATATGAAATCGCAGAGAATTATTGGCTTTATGATGTGACATCTAGCGGATTAACTCATTCATACGATAACTTAGAAGAAGAATATAACCCCTACCGTATCAGTCCACTCATAACATCAAAGAATTTTGGGTGCGTTCAATTTAATTGGCAAAAAAGAGAACTTATTATTCAAATATATAACATTACCGGAGGCTTAGAGTTTAAAAAAATTATTCCACTTTTATAATATAAATAGTTTCACTCTAAATACTTTTCTTAATTAAGATTAATTTATTCTGACCTCTCAATCAATTTGGGATCAATTTTTTTTCTTGTTTTTGCACCTAGCTCTCTTAACCTTTCAGTTTTTCTTATAAGATTATCTTTACCCTCTGTAAGTTTATTCATTGCATCATTATATGAATTTTTTGTTGTGTTTAGATTATGACCTATTTTAATAAGATCATCAGTAAATGAATGGAATTTATCATATAATGATCCTGCTTGTCTTGCAATTTCAATAGCGTTTTTATTTGATTTGTCCTGCTTCCACATGTAAGCAACTGTTTTTAAAGTAGCATACAGAGTAGAACTTGTAACTATCAAAATATTTTTATCAATAGCTTTATTATAAAGACTTTCTTCTTCTAATACAGCTAATTTAAAGGCAGGCTCATTTGCCATAAACATCAAAATATAATCAGGTTGATTTATATCCAAGGCTTGATAATTTTTATTTGAAAGGGTTGTTATATGGGTATTAATACTTTTGAGATGATCTTTTAAATAAATTTTCTTTTCTTCTTCATCCTCTGAATTATAATATTTTACATAGCTAACTAAAGACACTTTGGAGTCAATTATTATACACTTGTCTTCTGGCAGCTTAACAACATAATCAGGTCTTTGATTTTCTAAGTTTTCATTTTTTATATTTTTTTCTTTCTCATAATGAATATTTTTTTCTAATCCTGCAGAATTTAAAATATTCTCCAATACATGTTCTCCCCAATCACCTTGTGTTTTACTTTCACCTTTTAAAGCATTAGCTAAATTATTTGCGTCATTACGAATTTTTAATGTCTCATTCTTAAGATGATTAATTTCAGACTTTAAAATAGCATTAAATTCTATTGCATTTTTATTTGAAGAATCGACTTTTCTTTCAAATTTATCAAGATTCTCTTTTAAAGGATTTAGAATGTTTGCTAAACTCTCCTTATTTAACTCATTTATTTTTTTTGTTTTTTCATCGATTATATCATTTGCTAAATTTTTGAATTCTAGAGTTATAATCTCCCTCATCTTATTAATTTCATCTATACTTCTCTTAGGATCTTCAGACGAATCAACTTTTTTATTTAATTTAAAAATAGTATATCCAAGTGCGGATAATATAAGAAGTCCAATAAATAGTAAAAAGTAATCCATTTCTTAAAAATATAAATTTTTTAATTTATAATACGAGGAATATACTTACAGTCTGGCATAAAAAGACTTTTCTAATTTACAAGAAAATGTAAAAAATTTAGCCTCTGTAAATTATATTTACAGAGGCCAGAGTGGTACCTCCAGGAATCGAACCAGGGACACAAGGATTTTCAGTCCTTTGCTCTACCAACTGAGCTAAGGTACCGTACTTAAAGAAATTGTAAATATAGTTGCCTTTTGTAACCTCACAAAAACATTTCACTTATTTTCTTTGTAATTTTAACCTTTAAGTTATACAGATGCAATTAATCATTGATCTTGGAAATTCTCGAATCAAATATTTTGTATTTCATAGAGATAGAGAAATAGACTCAATTACTGTCTCATTGGAAGAGTGGAAAAATGCATTAAATCTTATACAGACTGACCATCCTTCTTTAAAAAAATGTATTATATCTGATGTTAACGGAATAATTATTAATGACCTAAAAAGGAGTCTATACCCAATACCGATAACTTTTTGTTCTACTAAACTTAATCTTCCTTTTAAAACGAGGTATAAACCAGCTAAAGATTTGGGCTCAGACCGTATTGGTTTACTAGCAGCATGCGCAATAGAATATCCTAAACAAAACACTCTAATTATTGATTTAGGTAGTTGTATTACTTATGATTTTTTAGATATTAAAGGAATACATCATGGTGGAGCCATAAGCCCAGGTTTCACAATGCGTTATAAAGCTATGAACTCTTTTTCAGGTCGATTGCCATTATTAAAACCAAAATCGAAAACAACTTTTTTAGGGACGAATACAGAAAGTGGAATTCACGCTGGAGTTTCTATGGGGATTTTTGCTGAAATCAATGAGGCTATTCATTATTACGAGGAGAATTTTAAATTTTTAAATGTAATTTTAACTGGTGGAGATGCACAAAGGTTGCCAAAACCATTAAAAAATAGCATATTTGCCAACACTAATTTTTTAGCTAAAGGTTTAAATTTCATATTATCTAGTAATTAAAATACATGATTAGATTAAATGCGACCCTTTTTTTGCTTTTGACGACAAATGCTTTATTCTCTCAAAATACAGTTGCATCTCCATATTCTTCAACTGGTTTAGGCGAAAGAAGTTTTAACGGTACTCAAGCAACAAGGCATATGGGAGGTCTTGATGTTTTTACTGACTCAATTCATGCTAATTTGATAAACCCTGCGAGTTATGGATTTTTAAAGTTTACTACCTACTCTGTGGGAATAAATTACACTAATAATAATCTTGCTTCAGCTTCTGAGTCAAAAAATACTGATCTAGCCTCACTAGACTATCTATCAGTGAGTATTCCTGCTAAAAAGTTTGGTTTTGGTTTTGGCATTGTACCCTTTACATCTGTTGGTTATCGCATTCAGGGTATAAGCGAAGCAAATGATTCGAACATTTTTAACAGGTATGAAGGTTCTGGAGGCTTAAACAGAGCCTATTTATCCTTAGCAATACCAATTACACCATACATTGCATTAGGGTCTACTTTAAATTACAATTTTGGGAATCTTTTTTACAGATCTGGTCAATATATCGAAGGGATAGATAATGGAACTTTTTTGGCAAATGAATCCAGTATTTCTGGATTTAATTTCGACTTTTCAGTTCAAGCAATTATCCCTATAAAAAACAAATACACATTACAAACCATGTTTTCCTATCAACCTAAGGGAATTCTCGATTCACAAAACAGCAGGGTATTCTATACTCAGTCTCTTTCAAGAGAAACTATAATTGAATATGCAGAAATTGACCTAACCAATTCTGGAATGGATAGAACCAATCTCGATCTTTCACAAACTACCAGATTAGGATTCGGTTTCGGCAGAAATAAAAGATGGTTTATAGGCACACAGTATAATTTGACAAAATCTGCTAACTTTGACAACAAATTCTTTGAAAGAAAAAATGTTTATTATCAAAATGCTGAAAAGTGGACCTTTGGAGGATATTTTATTCCTAATTACGCCTCATTTACAAGCTTCTGGAGTCGAGTGGTTTACCGTTTTGGTGTCAGAACAGAACAAATGAGTACAATTATCAACAACATTCCATTAACAGAGACTGGGATTTCTTTTGGGCTTGGATTACCATTAGCAGGTCTATCCAATGCTAATGTTGGTTTGGAAGTGAGTCAACGTGGCCAAAAAGATTCTGGATTGATAAAGGAAACTATCGTTGCATTAAGAGTTGGTTTGTCTCTTAATGATTTATGGTTTATTAAAAGAAAGTATAATTAAAAAATGAAAAAGATGAAAAAGCTTTTGGTTTTAAATTTAGTCCTATGCGTTTTTTTTGCAAACAATCTAAATTCACAGGACACGAGTGCTTGTATGCAAGATTTATCAATTTTTGCTGAGTATGTAAAAGTTAAAAATTATGATTCTGCGATAGAACCTTGGAATAAGGTTAGGGAAAATTGTCCGGATATTAATGTTGCAATTTATACTTATGGTGAACGCATTATTAAAGATAAAATTAAAAAAGGGACAGCGAATGAAGTTGAAGCTTCAAAAAAAGAATTGATAAAACTCTATGATGAGTGGATTCAGTATTTTCCAAAAAATAAAAACAAGAGTACAATCGGAGATGTTACCGGTAAAAAAGCTCAAGCCTTACTTGATTTTAAAATGGCAGACTTAAAGGAAGTTTACGAAATTTTTGACGATGCTTTCAATAAAGATGCGGCTAGTTTTACCAATCCAAAGTTTTTATACAATTATTTTAAAACACTTTATGATCGATACAAATCTGGTGACACTGAAGTTAGTATGGAAATGCTTTTTAACAAGTACGAAGAAGTTTCTGAAAAATTTGATATTGAAACCGTTGCTTTGGCAAAAAAATTAGATGTTATTCTTAAAAAAGAAGATGAAGGAAAGCCTCTTACAAGTAAAGAGCAAAGAAGTAAAAGGATTTATAATATTAATTCTAAAGCAATTGGAACATTTTTATCAAACTTAGATGCTATCGTTGCAAAAGAAGCAACTTGTGAAAATCTAATCCCCCTTTATAAAAGAAATTTTGGAGAATTTAAAGAAGATTCTGTTTGGTTAAAAAGAGCTGCTAGTCGTATGGATAGCAAAGAATGTTCTGATGATCCCTTTTTTGTAACATTGGTTGAGGCTTTACACTCACTTGATCCCTCAGCTGACTCAGCATACTATTTAGGCTTGTTAAATGACAAAAGGGGAAATGCTGATGAAGCTCTTCGTTATTATGAAGAATCAATCACATTAGAAACAGACAATTACAAAAAAGCTAAAATTCTTTTAAAAATTGCCAATAAGTTTAAGCTAGCCGGAAGAAGATCTTCTGCAAGGAATTATGCAAATAAGGCCCTGGGTTTTCAGCCCTCTTTGGGCAGAGCTTATTTATTAATAGCTAACATGTATGCAGATAGTGCAAACAACTGTGCTGATAGTCAATTTAATAAAAGAGCCGTTTATTGGCTGGCAGCTGATATGGCTCTTAAGGCAGCAAGAGTTGATAATTCGTTATCTAAGATTGCCAAAAGGACTGCACAAAGTTATAATGGAAGAGCACCAAGTAAAACAGATATATTTACTGAGGGTAACGAAGGTACTGTGATTAAATTTGAATGTTGGATAAACAGGAGTGTGACCGTTCCAAAACTCTAGATGAAGTGTAAAACAACAAATTTGATTTTGTGGCTCGTGATTTATTTTGGTTCATACCTTTTTATTTCTTGTGAAGACAACACACAAGCACTTAAAGAAATAAATAATAATCGGCAAGATCCACTAGGGACAGCTTCAAATATTAGAATGGTTTATACAGATTCAATGAAAATACAAGCTATTTTAACTGCTCCCAAACATATAGATTACACAAACTTGGAATTTCGATATGCAGAATTCCCCGAAGGACTTAAAGTGATTTTTTTTGATCAACTGGGAAACGAAAACGAGGTAATAGCTGATTATGGCATATTATATAGTGACACAAAGTTAATTGATTTGAAGGGTAATGTTAAGTTGAAGTCTAACACAGGATCAAAACTAGAAACTAATCAGCTTTTCTGGGATTCAGAAAATGAATGGTTGTTTACTGAAGAGAATTTCACTTTTCAAGATAATGAATACAATTTCGATGCAAGGAGATTGGATACCAATAAAGATTTCACTAAATTTCAAACAGGAAACCTTATTGGAACGGTAACTGTTTCTGAGACCAAGGACACATTAGCAGATAAACAATGAAGACTTACAAAATTTCAGAAATACTTTATTTGGTAGTTGCTTTAATTTCAATTTATAAGACAATTACCCTATGGGATATCAATCGAACTCGAGCCTATTATTTTATATTATTTGCAGTGTTGTCAATTGTTATGGCAGTGTTTAGGCGTCACTATAGAAAAAAATTTAATCAAAGGGACAATCCCTCTCAATGATACTATCAGATTTAGTAATTCTTATCTGCTTATTACTTTCAGCTTTTTTTTCTGGAATGGAAATTGCTTTTGTTTCCTCCAATAGAATCTATCTTGAAATTGAAAAACTTCAAGGAAGCTATACCTCTAAAATACTAAAAAGTATCACACAAAACCCATCAAGATTTATAGCCACCATGCTTTTGGGTAATAATGTTGCATTAGTGGTTTATGGTATTTTTACTGGTGATCGAATTTTACAACTTTTTTTTCCTGAGACCCTATTAACAGGGATAGAGCCAACTTTAATTATTGTTTTTTATCAAACATTGATTTCAACAGCTATTATTTTAATAACTGCGGAGTTTTTGCCAAAAGTTTTTTTCCAGCTTTATGCCAATCTAAGCATTAAAATATTTGCTACCCCTGTGGCTTTTTTCTATTATTTGTTTTATCCAATAACATACTTAATAATTCAATTTACTGATATCATATTAAAGTACTTTTTAAAAACTGATTCGGATCAAGTTCAACTTTCATTTTCGAAGGTAGATTTAGGTAATTTTATTGAAGAACAATTAGAATCCACTCAAGATAAAGAAAGTCTTGACTCTGAAATAAGAATTTTTCAAAATGCTCTTGATTTCTCAGAAGTAAAAGCAAAAGAGGCTATGGTGCCACGTGCTGAAATAGTAGCTGTAGATGAAGACACTCCAATTGAACGTATCAAAACACTTTTTATTGATACAGGATTTTCTAAAATTCCAGTTTACAAAAAAACAATCGATCAGATTTTTGGATATGTACATGTCTTTGATATGATGAAAAATCCTAAATCATTAAAAAAAATTCTTTTGCCTTTAGCGTATGTTCCTGAAACAATGCTCATTAATGATGTACTAAAACTATTGACCCGTCAACAGAAAAGTATTTCTGTTGTTATTGATGAGTATGGAGGAATTTCGGGGATCCTTACCGTAGAAGATATAGTAGAAGAGCTTTTTGGAGAAATAGAGGACGAATATGATTCAGTTAATCGTCTAGAAAAAAAATTAAACAAGACAACTTTTAATTTTTCAGCACGTTTGGAAGTAGATTATATTAATAAAAAATATAATATGTCTCTCCCTGAGAGTGAATTTTACGAAACACTCGGAGGATTGGTAGCTTTTAATACTGGGGAAATTCCAAAAAAAGGAGAGCAAATAAAAATTACACCCTACATTATGACTATTAAAAAAGTTTCTGCAACCAAAATTGAAGAAATCATTTTAACCCAATCTGAAGAAGATTGAATTAAACAATTTAATTATCAATGATATTTTTGAAGTAAGTAACTTTCTTAATTCAATGGAAAAGATTAATTTCGCTCACTGTGAAAAAATAGAATATGGCTATTTTAGGTAAAATTAGACAACGCTCGATTTTTTTGATCTTGGTAATAGGAATGGCTCTATTTGCTTTTGTGATCTCTGGAGTTTTTGATGGAAGTTCCTCGAATTCAGGCCCTACAGATCCTGTAGCATTAATCAATGAAGACGAGATTGAATTAGATTTCTTCAGACAAATGGTAGAGCAAACACAGAGGACTTATAATTATTCTACTTTACAATCTGTTAATCTGGTTTGGAATCAAGCCCTAAGAAATACTATCTTTGATCAGCAGTTCGAAACACTTGGAATTGATGCCGGTAAAGATCAATTAGAACAAATTATATCTTCTGACGAAAATGTAATTAACAATTCTAATTTTCAAAATGAGACTGGCTTTTTCGACTTTGGAATTTTTTCTGACTACATCTCTCAATTGAAAACACAAAATCCAACAGCATATGAGAATTGGAAACTTCAAGAAAAAAGTATTATAGGTGTAGCTAAACAGCGTATTTATCTTGATTTAATCATGGCAAGTTCGGGAATGACACAGGCTGAAGCGAAAGCTGACTATCACTTAGAAAACGATAACGTCAATATTCAATATGTTCAAATCCCGTATAATTTTGTTCCAGATAGTTTAGTTAAAGTAACTGAAGGAGAGATTAAAAATTATATTAAAAATCACAAATCTGAATACAAACGAGAAGAAACAAGAAACATACAATTTGTAACTTTTGATGAAATACCTACTGATGATGACTTATCTGCTATTAGAATCCGTTTAGATGCTCTAAAATCAGAACGTATAGCATACAATAATGTATCAAAATTAACTGATACAATTGAGGGTTTAAAGCAGACTAAAGAAGTTTCTGATTTTGTAGACGAGTATTCAGAAATTTCATTTGATTCAGTATATAAGCCGAAGGGAAAATTTAACAACAAGTACGCTGATATTTTATTTGGTTTAAAAAAGGGAGAGGTTTTTGGGCCTTATCGTGACGGGAATAAATTTAAAATCTCCAGACTTCTGGATTTAAAAAAGAATGCTTCACTTCGAGCCAGTCATATTTTAATTGCCTACAAGGGATCAACTAGAGCTTCAGGAAC
>MDTG01417403.1_pt1 | contig 12226 bp, 9 predicted proteins | sample 811421 | NCBI WGS metagenome assembly MDTG01 (sample SAMN05326645, study PRJNA326480) | marine metagenome | isolation source: seawater | place: Pacific Ocean: South East | collected 2011
CATCTTTAGCATTATTTGCTGCATATGTTACTTTTACTGGAATTGATGGAATTAATATTTTCAAGGCACCTGTTTTAGCTATGTTGTTTATAGGAGCTATGGTTCCTGTTGTTTTTTCTGCTCTTGCAATGAATGCTGTTGGAAAAGCTGCAATGCAAATGGTATATGAAGTAAGACGACAATTTAAGGCTATTCCCGGAATAATGGAAGGCACTGGAAAGCCGGAGTATGATAAATGTGTTGATATTTCTACAAAAGCATCATTAAAGGAAATGATGTTGCCTGGTCTTTTAGCTATCGGTTTTCCAATATTTATTGCTTTTTTCCCAATGTTATTTGGAATGCAAAAAATGATTATTGCTGAAATGCTTGGAGGATATATGGCTGGTGTTACTGTCTCAGGTGTTCTTTGGGCTATATTTCAGAACAATGCTGGAGGAGCCTGGGATAATGCAAAAAAATCATTTGAAGCAGGTGTTGAGATTGATGGAGAGATGACTTACAAAGGATCAGATGCACATAAAGCCTCTGTAACAGGGGATACTGTTGGAGATCCATTTAAAGATACTTCTGGTCCTTCAATGAATATTCTAATTAAGCTAACATGTTTAATTGGGCTAGTTATTGCTCCAATTCTTGGTGGAGCCGATCATAATAATATCACATCTTCTGACAATGCTGGAGTTGATAATATAAAAAAACAGACTAATATGTCTCTTGTTTATTCATATGCATCTTCGTATGTTTTTAATCGGAACACTATGCAAATGAATGAATTAATTATTGATAGGTTAGATTTTTGTGCTGATAATAATAAGGCATGCAAGGAAATTGAAAAAATGTCAGAAGGCACTCCAATTAAATTTCTGGCAAACTCTAATGCTTTAATTGTTGAAGATGATCAGAATACAAAAAGCATGAAGGTTTTTGGAGTTTTAAATTTTGCAAAAATATCTATTAATACAACTTTGTTTTTTAAAATTAAGGAGAACCAAAGAGGTTCTTTTTTAGAAGGTAAATTTATTGTTTCTTCTGACTATTTTCAAACAACAGATAATGATGTTGTAATTTATGTAAAGGGAAGGAAGGTAAATTAAATTTTTATTTTCACTGCTTATATATGATAGCCTAGTTTTAAACTGCTAGGCTATTATATTTAAAATAATCCATTGATTTCTGCATCAATCTTTTCAAGAATTTGGCTAAGATCTTCTTCTTTTTCTTCATAATTAATATTATCAACATCAATTATCAAAAGTTTTCCCTTGTTGTATTCCCCAATCCAAGCTTCATATCTTTCATTAAGTCTGGTTAGATAGTCTAAACGAATGCTATTTTCATATTCTCTTCCTCTTTTTTGAATTTGGCCAACCAAGGTTGGAACTGATGCTCTTAAGTAAACTAATAAATCTGGACCGTCAATGAATCCATCCATTAAGTTAAAAATTTCCATATAATTTTCAAAGTCTCTTGACGTCATTAAACCCATTTGGTGAAGATTTGGTGCAAATATTTTTGCATCTTCATAAATAGTTCTATCTTGAATGTATGTTTTACCACTTTTTTTAATATCAATAATCTGTCTAAATCTACTGTTTAAGAAATATACTTGTAAGTTAAATGACCATCTTTGCATGTCTTTGTAAAAATCGTTTAGATAGGGATTATTTTCTACATCTTCATAATGAGCCTCCCACTTGTAGTGTTTTGCTAGTTTAGTTGTCAGTGTTGTTTTACCTGAACCAATGTTTCCGGCGATAGCTATATGCATTTTCAATTTTTTTGACGAAAATAAAAAAAGAATTATTTTTACTTCAACTTATTTTAAGTTAGTATTAGGTTTTGTTGAAAACTTCTTCTTTATTTTTATAATTCTATCTGCAATAACTCTGTTTTCTGTTAATCTTGGAATTTTATATTGTCCACCAAGTCGATTATTTTCCTTAAGCCATATGTAAAATTCATTATTTTCAATAACTACTAATTTAGGAGGTCTCAAAATTAGATTTTTATATCTCTTTGCCTCATAATCTGAATTCAAATTCTTAATTTGAAAGTCTAATTCATGCATAAATAAAGTTAAATTTTCAGGTTGTTTTACAAATTCAATAAACCACTCATGACCTCCTGTTTTTTTGCTTATATGTATTGGGGCAACCATATACTCATTTATTATGCAATTAAATTCTTGGCATGCTATATCAATCGCTTTATCGGTGTTATGAATCATTAGTTCTTCACCAAATGTGTTGATATAACTTTTTGTCCTTCCTATTATTTTGATTCTGTAAGGACTAATGCTTGTAAATTCAACAACGTCACCTATCAAATATCTCCATAACCCAGCATTTGTTGTTATTACTAAAGCATAATTTGTATTTATTTCCACATTAGAAAGATCTATTGCTTCTAATTTATTTTGACGATATTTGTGCATGGGAATAAATTCGTAAAAAACTCCATAGTCTAGCATAAGTAACATTCCTTTACTTTTTGTTTTGTCTTGTATTCCAAAAAAACCCTCGGAGGCATTATATCCTTCAAGATAGTTCATTTTTTTTCTAGGAATTAGTTGTTCAAATTGTTTTTTGTAGGGGGCAAAATTTATACCACCGTGAATGTATAATTCGATATTTGGCCATACTTCTACTATATTTTTTTTACCACTAATTTTTAATATTCTTTTTAGTAATATTAGCATCCATGAGGGGACCCCTGTTATATTGGTTATATTTTCATTTACTGCTTGTTTTGCAATTTTCTCTAGTTTTTGATCCCAATTATGCATTAGAGCAGTTTTTTTGTCAGGCACTCTATGATAATTTACCCAAAATGGAAATTTTTTAATTAGTATTGCCGATAGGTCTCCTATAATTATTTTTTTTGTTTTTGATTTTTGTATGGATCCTCCCAGCATCAGTCCCTTTCCATTATAAATATTGTTTTTAGAAAAGTTGTTTTCATATATAGAAAGCATATCTTTTCCTGCTTTAAAGTGACAACTATGAAGGGATTCTTTAGTAATTGGAATATATTTGCTTTTATTATTTGTTGTACCTGAGGATTTTGCAAAAAATTTCATCTTTCCAGGCCATAAAACATCTTTTTCTCCATTTTTAATTTTACTTATATATTCAGTAAATTGTTCATATTTCCTGATAGGCACTTGTTTTTTAAATTGATCATAATTGTATATTCTATTAAACTGATGTTCTTTTCCAAACTTAGTTTTTATTCCTTTTCTAATTAGATAGTTAAAAACTTTTGTTTGACATTTAATAGGATTGTAGATGTTATTATTTATTTTTTTAATGCGATTTCGCATTATTTTAGAAAGTATTTGATTTTTTATTGAAAAGAGTTTCAATTTTAGTAAATTTAAATTCTGAAAAATACAAAAAATATGTTTAAGGATACTTTTAAAAAAATGGATACTCAGTTTAATGATGTAGTAAATTATAGTCTTGATATTAATGGTAATGTTCATGATTTGAATAGTTATATTGGAAAAAAAATTAAGGTTAAATGGAGTGGTGTTGTAATTTGTAGTTGTGGTAAAAAGATGTCTAAATTTTATAGAAATTCTGGATATTGTTACAAATGCTATTGGGAATCCCCATTAGCTTCACAGTCAATATTTAGACCTGAGTTGTGTACTGCTCATTTGGGTATTGAAGAAAGAGACTTGGAATGGGAAAAAAAATTTCAAATAACTCCACATTTTGTTTATTTGGCCAACTCTTCTGGAATTAAGGTTGGTATTACTAGAGGAAGTGAAGGGATAAAGAGATGGATAGACCAAGGAGCAAGTCAGGCAATAGTATTAGCTAAAGTTCCAAATCGAAGATTTTCAGGTGATATTGAGGTGGCTCTTAAAAGTTTTGTTCCAGACATCACAAATTGGCGTAAAATGTTGTCAGGTGTTCCAGAATATGTTGATTTAATTAAGAGAAAAGAAGAACTTTCCGTTTATGTTCCGGATGAGCTAAAAAAATATATCATTTTAGATAATAAAGTGACTGAAATTAAATATCCTGTAACCAGTTATCCCTTAAAGATAAGGAGTATAAGACTAGATAAGATTGCAAATTTTGAGGGACAACTTTTAGGCATTAAGGGTCAGTATATGATACTTGATAATGATAGAGTATTTAATATTCGCTCTCACGCAGGCTATATTTCTGAATTTTCTGTTATTTAGAGTTTATATAACATAAGGTTATTTTAGCTTAATTATATAAGGCATTCTTGCTTGTACTATGTCTTGTTTATGCAATCTTTTTAACGGGTCTAACAGTTTATTTTGGTATCCTAGTTTAGTACTAACGATTTCAAATAAATTTGTTCCATTTTCTAGCTTGATAGCAAGCTCTGATAGTGGATCTTTCTTTTTAGGAAGAGATATAGTTCTATATTCACTAACATTAGCTAGTGCAGCAGCAATTTTTATTGATTTATCAATTCCTCCGTATGTGTCAATTAAGCCGATAGATTTTGCATCATATCCGCTCCATACTCTTCCTTGACTAATTTCTTCAACAGCTGATAAACTCATATTTCTTCCTTTTGAAACGTGGGAAATAAATGTATCATAAACCTGCTTAATATTTTGTTTAATATTTCTTCTTTCATATTCTGTTAACATTCTGTTCATGCCCATATCAGCGTATTTGTTTGTATTAATTGTGTCAATTGTGATTCCTAATTTATTTTTATAAAAATTTTGTAGATTAGGTATCATACCAAATACGCCTATTGAACCTGTAATAGTTGTAGGATTAGCTACTATACTATCTGCTGCGCAAGCTATATAATATCCACCACTTGCTGCATAGTCTCCCATAGACACAACTATGGGTTTTCCAGCTTTCTTGGTTAAAATAGTCTCTCTAAGAATAACATCTGAAGCTAACGCGCTTCCTCCACCTGAATTAATTCTGAATACAATGGCTTTCACATTCTTATCCTCTCTAGCTTTTTTTATTGCATTTACTGTTGTTTCTGAACCAATGCTGTTTTCATCTCCTTTTCCAGAATTGATGGTTCCGTTAGCGTAAATTATTGCGATTTTATTTCTACTTATTTCTTTTTCATTAGATTCTACTTTAATATACTTTTCTAACGATACGATTTTTAATTTTTTGCTAGATAATAGTTTAGAAAGACTATCTTCGACCTGATCTTGATAAATTAAAGCGTCAACATATTTAAGATCAAGACATTTTTTTGTATTTGTAAGATTCAAATTGTCTGCATGATATTTTACTTCAGACAGTGTTATGTTTCGTTGCTTTGCAATACTATCTAGAATGTTATTAGCAATTGAATTTAATACAGTTTTCATTTGTTTTCTATTAGCTTCACTCATTTTTTCTAATGTGAAAGGCTCGATAGCACTTTTAAATTTTCCATGTCTTATAATTTGAATATCAATATCTAGCTTAGAGAACAATTTTTTGTAAAACATGATCTGTGCAGAGAACCCTTTTAAATCAATCATTCCTTGAGGATTTAAATAGATTTTATTAGCTACAGAAGCTAAATAATACGCTGATTGAGAATAAACTTCTGAGTAGGCGATAATTTTCTTTTTAGTTTTTTTAAATTCTAAAAGCTTGTTTCTAATTTCTTCAATTTGTGATAGCCCTGCTTGAACATTACTCGAATTAATATAGATTGCACGAATATTCTCATCTGTTTTAGCTTTTTCAATATTATCTAAAATGTCTTTTAGCTCAATAGTTTTATTATCTTCATTGGAAAAATTATTGAGGTTAAATATATTTTTTGAGGTTCTTTCTACGACAGAATTTTTATTTAAATTAATTTCTAAAATACTTGCTTCTTTAAGCTCAATTTTTTTATCGGAGCTAATTAGTGTTATTATTCCAATAAATAATAGTAATAGAATTACTATTGAGGATATTATTCCAATAGTTGTTGCAATGATATTTTTCAGAAACGATTTCATAGTTTTTTTTTTGAGTTGATAAAAATACAATATTTAGATATATGAATTGACTCTTTATTTCTATATTTGATTGATTTTTATTTTTATGAATTTAGTTTATTTACAATTAGGAAGTAATTTAGGGGATAGAGACCAGCTAATTTCTGACGCAATTGATTTGATTTCAATTCATATAGGAAAGATTAGAATAAGTTCTCAAATTTATGAAAGTACCCCATGGAGAGTTGATGGACAGGAAAAATACTTAAATCAAATAACTTTAGTTCAAACATTACTCTCAGCTGAACAGATCTTAGCTGAAGTACATAGAATTGAAAATAAATTGGGACGAGTTAGAATTGAGAAGTGGGGTGAAAGGTTAATTGATATTGATATTCTTTTTTTTAATAGTGAAATAATTGAAACGTCTGATTTATGTATTCCGCACAGACATCTTCATGAACGTAATTTTGTTTTAAAGCCTTTAAATGAAATTGCGCCAGATTTTGTTCATCCAAAGTATAACAAAACTATTTCCGAGTTATTTCGTTTGTCAAATGATATTGAAGAAGTTGTTCAGTATGAAATATAAACATGTTGCTATAGAAGGAAATATTGGATCTGGTAAAACTACTTTAGCTAAAATGCTATCTGTAGACTTAAAAATTAGACTTATTTTAGAGTCATTTTCTAAAAATCCTTTTTTGCCTAAGTTTTATAAAGATCCTGAGAAGTATTCTTTTCCATTGGAGCTTTTTTTTATGGCCGAGCGATTTCATCAAATGAAAAAACTAAAGGAACAAGATTTATTCCAACCACAACTTATTTCTGATTACTTTTTTGTTAAATCAAAGTTGTTTGCTCAAGTAAATCTTATGAATGATGAAATCAATCTTTTTAATAAATTGTTTGATATTATGTATGTATCTGTTTCTAGCCCTGATTTATTAGTTTATCTTTATTCTGATGTTATAAGGCTACAAAAAAATATAAAGTTGCGTGGCAGATCTTTTGAACAGAATATATCAAACACTTATTTGCAAAAAATTCAAGAAAAATATCTTGATTATTTAAGGAAGCAGAAAGAATTTCCTGTACTAATTGTTGATGTGTCTGCAGTGGATTTTGTTAAACAAAAAAATGTTTACAAAGACATCAAACAATCATTGTTAAAGGATTATAATAAATGTGTTAATTATATGTCTTTTTAATTTAAAGAAATATTTATGCTTAATTTGTGAGTTTAATAAATTTTTCGTTGGTTCTAATATTTATAAACTCTAAATCTTTTAAGGATTCACTTTTATAGGAATCTTTTAAGGATATTGCTTTTTCTAAATTTGAAATTGCTGCATCATAATTATTTGATCTTGTGTTTGCAATTGCATTTAGGTAATAGCATTCTGCAGTTTGTTCATTGCATCTAGCATTGTTTTCACCATTTAATAATTTTGCTAATGTAGCATTATGTGTTTGTTTATTTTTAAAAAATCTTGCTGCTTTTGCATACTCTGCCTGCCTAATATCTAAAATAGCTTGATTTTTTTCTGTTGTATTAGATTGGTTAAACAAATTTTGTGCAGAAGAAAGATCTCCTTTTCTTGAGTAAATAATACCTTTATTTGCAAGAATATCTAAAGCATCACCACTTTTTATGTTTTCAGCTTTATTAAGATAATCAAGAGCCTTTTCAAGTTCGTTTTTTTCTAAATATATACACGCAATGTTGTTAAATCCTCTCCAATCATTATGTAGTTCAACGACCTTATTATAAATATCCATTTTACTTTTCTCATTATTAGTTAGAGTTGCAGAAAATAATAATTCTTTAAGATCTAATTGTTCAGGATTTGTCATTGACAATTGGGCAATTTCTTCATCAGTCTTTTTTGGTTCGTATGATTTAATTATTATAGTTGCTTTTCTTAGTTGAGGTAAAACATTGTCAGAAAGTGCATCATAAATTTCAGCCAAATCTCTTATTTGCTGCTCTCTAACATCTACATCAACAATTGAATTTACAATTTTGTTAATTTTTCTCTTGTCTTTAATTTTTGATTTGCTTACTAAATCTTCAAAACCTTTCCAGTCTTCGCCTACTGATTTTTGAATATACATATCTTTATTTCTTGCGCCGTCTACTTTTAAATTGCGTAATAATCGCTTTGTATAACTTAAAGTACTTTGCATACGTTTGTCTGAAATATTATCATTTGTATTAACAGTCCCTTCTGGAGAAGCATATGAAATTACTGTTATCGAATGAGTTTTATAACCTTTGCTGGCAAATGCTTTTAATGATTTAATTGCTTCAGTACTTTTTTCAGTAGTTCGTATATTAGATTGATTAACTAAGAAATATATTGTTGCGCTTTGTTCAAGAATAGTTTCATGTTCATATCCATGATTTTGGTTGGCTAAATCTTCACTGTTTTGAACTCTAGTTGACGTTGAAATCACTCCTTTTGCAAGTTTTACTGGATCTAATTTTTTTTCTTTGTCTTTAAGTTTTGCCACAGCTCTTAGCTCTAATGAAGAGTTCATCATTTTTTCTGAGTATAAAATAGCATCTTGATATTTAAAGCTTCCGCCTGTAGCATTAAAAATTGTAGCTTCTCCTCCAGTTGCTTCTTCTCCTTGTATAGTTATAGTTTTAAATGCTGTTTCTCCACCTTCATATGTTAAGACGGGTGTAAAATCTACTGTTGCTTGCTTTGCAAAGTATTTTTGTGCAAAGTTGGCATCTAAAGTTAAATTTACTTTTCCTGCATGAGCTTGCAAAGTTGGAGGCGTTGTTATAAAATCTACGGTATTATATTTACTAGCCATATTTTCTAATCCACAACTAACTAAAAATGTTGATAATAATAGGTTGAAAAATATTTTTGAAATTTTCATTGTTTTGTTGTTATTTTTTTTACAAAATTAAAAATAAAATTATGCTCTCTTATAGTATTTTTTTTACTTTATGCACATTAATTGTTAGTAATATATAAATTTTTAAACAAATATTTAAATTTATTTAATTTTACTTGAAATAATTATGTTTTTTTTATTTTTAAGTACAAAAAAGTTAGGTTTATTTTTTTAAATGTTAGTTTTGTTAAAATTTTATGCATGTTTTTTAGTAAGAGATTTAAAGATATTAAGAAAAATTAATGAAAAGAATATATTTTTTGCTTTTTGCTTTTGTCATTTTTAATGTACAAGGACAGAATAGTCTATCAAAATTTAAATTATTAAATCATTTATCTGTTGGTGTTGGTTATGGTTTAAATCAATTTTCTGGAGATATTGATAATAGTAAAAATTTAGACCGAGCTGTCTCATTACAATTTTTTATACCATTAGAAAAAAAAGGCTTCATGCTAAGTTCAGAGTTAAACATGGGTTATTTGTCTGCAGAAAATAATTTTCCTTCAACTTTGTTTATTGAAAATTTAGGTGACCCATTATTTGTTGATGTAACAGGGGAACGCTTTTTAATGGAGTATTTAGAACTTGATTTTAATTTTTTAATTAGCGTTAAAAATTTAATGAATGATATTATATATCAAAGAATGGGTTCTAGGCTTAAAGCAGAATCACAAAAGTTTGATTTTATGTTTAAGCTTGGGCTTGGTTTAAATATGTTTAGATCTCTTCGCACAGAGTTATATACTGAAAAATTTATAAACAGTTATGGTTATAATTGGGCATGGCAAAATAATTTTGAAAATGCAGGTCAAAAAAAGCAAGATAGAGTTAGTGAAGGAGTTTTGGTTTTAGGTATTATTTCTAGATATGAATTAGCTCCATTATGGTCCATTGATATTGCGGCGACTTCTAGAATTGGAGACACTGATAAGTGGGATTCTAAATTAAATTCTGGAAACGATATTTTTACACAATATACTGTGTCAGTTGTTTATAAATTAAAAACTAATTTTTAAACAAATTCATTTGTTTCCATAATTCCCAGATAACTATTCCATTAGCAATAGAAACATTTAATGAATTTTTTGTTCCAAACTGAGGGATTTCAATAATTTCGTCACAGAGTTTTATTACTTTTTCTGAAATCCCGTCAATTTCATTTCCAAGAATTATCGCCATAGGAATATTATTTACTTTTAGTGAGTTTAATTTAGAAGACTGTTTTGTTTGCTCAATCCCAACTATATACAAACCATCATTTTTTAATTTTGATATTGCCTGACTTGTATTTTTCTCATATTTCCAGTTTACTGAATTTGTGGCGCCAAGAGCTGATTTTCTTATCTCTTTGCTTGGTGGCTTCATTGTTATTCCACAGAGAATAATTTGTTTAATTAAGAATGCATCAGCAGTACGAAATATTGAGCCTACGTTTAATGCACTTCTTATGTTATCAAGTACGATTGTAATATTTGTTTTTTTTGCTTTCTTGAACTGTTTAATTGTTATTCTTTCTAAATCTTTGTTTTTTAGCTTACTCATGACTTATATTTGTAGCAAAATTAAATAATAATTCTTTTGGTAACAAAAAAGAAAAAGAATAAAAAAACAACCCCGTTAATGGGGCAGTACAATGCAATCAAGGCTAAGCACCCTGAAGCTTTGCTATTATTTAGAGTAGGTGATTTTTATGAGACATTTGGCAATGATGCAATTAAAGCATCAGAGATTCTTGGAATTGTACTAACAGCTAGAAATAACGGAAGTTCAAAAATTGAATTAGCAGGATTTCCGCATCACTCTCTCGATAATTATTTGCCAAAGCTAGTTAGAGCCGGAGAAAGAGTGGCAATTTGTGATCAACTTGAAGACCCAAAGAATTCTAATGGTATTGTGAAGCGTGGGGTAACTGAGCTTGTTACTCCAGGAGTTTCTTATAACGAGCAGACATTGGATTCTAAAAAGAATAATTTTTTAGCATCAATATATTATGGTAACAAAAATATTGGAGTTTCATTTTTAGATATTTCAACCGGAGAGTTTTTAGTGGCTGAGGGAGATGTTGAATATATTGATAAAATTTTACAAAGCTTGAGCCCTAGTGAAGTTATTTATCAGAAAAAAAAGAATAAAAAATTTGAACAAGATTTTAAGAGTTCATTTTATTCATTTCCTTTGGAAGAATGGTGTTTTAATAATGATTTTGCTAATGAATTACTTAATAAGCAATTTGATACAAAATCTCTAAAAGGATTTGGTATTTCAGATTTAAAAGACGGTGTGATTGCAGCTGGTGTTATTTTGCACTATTTAAATGAAACTCATCATCATCAAACTACACATGTTTTAAGTATTAAACGTATTTATAAAGATAGTTATGTTTGGATGGATCGCTTTACAATACGAAATTTAGAGTTGTTTTCTTCTTCAAATGAGAATTCTACTACTCTAATTGATGTGATTGATAAAACTAGATCAGCTATGGGGGCAAGGATGTTAAGAAGATGGTTGGCACTTCCTTTAATTGATAAAAATAAAATCTTAGAAAGACAAGCAATTGTCAAAGAATTTATTGATAATAATAACATTTCAGAAACTTTAATTACTGAAATTGATATTATTGGTGATTTGGAAAGATTGATTTCAAAGGTTTCCACATCTAGAATTAACCCAAGAGAGTGTGTCAAATTAAAGAAGGCTTTAGTCTCACTAAAAACTATTAAGCAGATTTGTAATAATTCTTCCTCAAAATTACTTAAAAAAATAGCTGATCAAATTGATACTTGTGATGAAATAAGAAAAAAAATTGATAAAGAGATTGTTGAGCTTCCTCCTCTTAATGTAAATATTGGCGGCTTTATAAACGATGGAGTAAGTGGTGAGCTTGATGAATTAAGATTTATTCAGAACTCAGCGAAAGATTTTTTAGAAAAGATACTTGAAAGAGAAATAAAAAATACGGGTATATCATCTTTAAAGATATCATTCAATAATGTTTTTGGATATTATTTAGAAGTAAGAAATAGATTTAAAGACCAAGTGCCAAATGAATGGATAAGAAAACAAACCCTTGTAAGTTCTGAGCGTTATATAACGCAAGAGTTAAAAGAGTATGAATCCAAAATTCTTAATGCAAAACAAAAAATATTAGACATTGAGAATAGTATTTTTACAAAACTAATACAAGAATTATTATTAAATTTTAAAGCAATTCAGAAAAATGCTGTTCTAGTAAGTAATTTGGATTGTCTACTTAGTTTTTCTATAAATGCAAAGCGCTATGATTACATTCAACCAGTTATTAATGATAGTTCTGTTTTAAATATTGCAAAAGGAAGACATCCTGTCATCGAGCAACAA
>MDTG01198294.1_pt1 | contig 12225 bp, 5 predicted proteins | sample 811421 | NCBI WGS metagenome assembly MDTG01 (sample SAMN05326645, study PRJNA326480) | marine metagenome | isolation source: seawater | place: Pacific Ocean: South East | collected 2011
AACCATCATCGTCATCATCCAAGTCAACGTTATCCCCTATGCCATCTTTGTCGTAATCACCCCATTCCGAATCGTCGAGCGGGAAAATATCAATTTCATCCGCAACACCATCATTATCATCGTCCTCGTCCATCGAATCACAAACATGGTCTGCATCGTTGTCCTCGGGAATTGATGTCGCGTCTAGAAGTTCAGTTCCACATTGGATCTCATCGCCATTGCTCCAGGAATCTGAATCATCATCTTTCTGACTCCAAGAGCAGCCTCGAGAATCCACAGGATCCCCGATTGCTGTATTCAAGCAATAATCGGACACATCCAGTATCGAGTCTAAATCTTTGTCTACTCTATCTGGAGGAGTGATTTTTATGACGGAGTAGTTGCTGTCCTCACCCTCTGTGATAATGACCAAATCAGACCCACTGAAATCCCAAGTTATTTGCATGGTATTTTCCTTGCTTAATGAGGTGGAATAATCCCAAATCAGGTTAAAATTAGTGTCAAAACAAGAGATTGAGAAGTCAAAAAAATTAGGCGCTTCTAGTCCATTTGGTACGCCTGAAAAACCACCCGCGTACATGTAACCTCCACGAGGTCTGGCTGAATTTGCGCCACCCTTTGCAGATTTGTAGCCTGCATTGGTCAAACAGACCTCGTTCGTCCCACCTCTCGGAACTAGGGTGGACCAATCATCCCTATATCCCGGTAATGATCTTGAATCTATGGTCTGGCCACCGACGGATATCTTCAGAAAACATCCAGTCTCCATATCAACATCGGGATACATATATGCAAAAACTAACTCACCATTTCCTGTGAAATAGGATTGGGATAAAGTATTATCATTGCTAATCCAATTGTCATTAGTAGACGTCCAACCGTCTTCAAGGATGATTGGATTTAGGCAGTCAGAAACCACTGGTTTCGTCAGGTTTATTCCATTGTAAGTTGTAAAAAATGCGGGGATTGAGAGGTCTGAATTAGATTCCCTTGAAATCGTCGTCCCATCTTGAAGAACCTTCACAAGTATTTCATTGTGCGATCCAAAACAAGATGTGGTGCCTAACGGGTCTGTATTGTTCATTTCCAACTCTAGAACGCCGGGGAGCCTGTTGGGGGGCACTCCGCAACCCCTCGTGTCATGGATGAAGACGGAATTGCCCGACACGGAGTATTGTTCGCATCCATAAATAACCACGCTGGACGTCGTACTCGGGCCCAATGGTTCATATGGACACTGCTTCACATCCAGCCAATTCCCATCCAAACCAATCAAGCCGAAGAGTTCTGTGTTCCTGTATTCATTGCCAAGAACATACGTCGGAACCACATCAGGATAATACGCACCGCCGCTAAATTCGGTCTTGGACACCATGTAAACGATTATTCCGTCATTTGCGGAATGGATCCCACCTATCCCTCCTGCATAGTTCCATCCGGAAATCCTCCGGACCCAGTCACAATTTCCCATTTCATCGATCTTCATGATGAAGCTTGATCTATTGTCCGAGTTTGAGCCGATTTCGCACCCAATGCTCTGGTTTTGCCTGTATATCTTCCAGGCCCCATTTACATACACTTCGTCCGCCTTAATATTGCCCGCCATGATAAGTCCGCCGTCATCTAACGAAACCACGAATGGCGGATGGTAATTCCACCCTGTTTTTTGAAGATGAAAAATCTCCTGAGAATAAGGATCAATCCTCGCGATCGAGCCCTGTTTTACGACTTGGATTTGAACCGCTACCGCTTCTTGGCTAATAATGGGGTCAACAAGGTCGCCTTTGACTTTCGACCTTACGTAAATCTCATTTTCAATAAGCCAGCTGTCGAAATATTGTAGATCATTTATACCTAGGGACAGCAATGCTGGCAAAGCGGAAATATCGCCTAAATTATACACTGGCACTTGGATGCCGCGCCGACTGTCAAAATAGTCGCCTCCGGTTGTATCAAACCAAATTTGGTATTCCTCCCCCTGTAAATCAAAAAACGATAGATAGAGTCCAAAAAAATCACTCACGTATTCTGTCTCAATCGTTATCACGTACTCCTCATAAGCTCCGTTTCCCAATTCCTCCTGAGCATCGAAATCAGAATGTGCGTTTAGATTCTCATCTAGATATAAGTTCGGGGCTCCATCTACCCAGTTGTCAAAATTTGAAAATAGACTTAGAAAAAAGGTAGTCAGAATCAAAGTTGCGGTAAACCTGTTCCCCATGTTTCATTTTTTTCACCACATCATATATTTTTTACTTTCCGAGACAAGGAGTGGAATTCAGCTTCTCAGTTATTTCGTATATGACCATTGGGGGCCCCTTACGTCAGATATGGACAATAGGGTACCCTATGCAACAGATGCGAATCATAGGGCTACCCAGCTAACCCTATGTTTCAGATACGGGTCAATGGCAACGGAACCTGAGTAGCCCCTGAAATACCATAGCCTCATCTGAAACGGTGTCTTAGGAGTTTTCTAGTTGCCCTAGATATCCGTACTTCATAGACTAAGCTCGCTGATTTCAGCCAGGAGGTGAATTCTGATGGGTTTCTTATTCTTATTTTGGTTCCCGATGCAACTGCTGCCATCGGTCCTGGCAATAGTTTGGCATGACGTCCGATTTCGTAAGATGGTGCAGTTTTATCAAAATGAAGAATTATCTCATCACGCTCATATTGTATGCTATTTACTATTTTCTTGTTTATCATGTCTAACCATTGATACGCGTTATCATCGTGAATTTTCTCAACCCTCTCCACTGGCCACCATTCGGGTATTTTTCTCCCTGCGGTTCCATATAACTCGTCAAATGAATCTCGAGCATTCTGTAGCTCATCCCCATGACAATATAATGAAAAATCCTTAGATTTCTCTATCATTAGCTTAGAAAAATATACGAATATTTCAGAATGGTTTTCTAGCATATCCTCTACTAGTATGGAATTGTCTTCATTGGATGGGAATGTAGCGTGCATTGCGATCTCCCTGACCCTTCGTCCAAGAGGGCCCCTGGAGTCTATTCTATCATTTGCTGAAGCAATTATGTTTGGATAATTAGAATTGTCAGTATATCCTTTATCCCAGTAAAACTTGCCCCAATCATTCCATTCTCTTATCCTGTCTTTCGAAATATCATCGAAGGCCATCGGGAATACATTGCCTTGACTGGCATAACCTCGTGCCTTACTATGCGTAAAGTCAACTGAACCCAATGGCTCTATGTCTGCCCCACTGAGCATTTTCAATGCCATCCTTGATGCATAGGATTTACCATTTGCCGCTGTACCGTAATATGAAGTCATCCTTGGCCCCTCTGTCATTCTAGAAAATCTCCCTCTTCTATGAGACATATACAAGTGATCGAAGGGAGAAGAAAGGTTGCAGAGCAGAAACTCTGCAAGCGCCATTTTAGCTTTCTTGTCCCCTCTATGTGCATTTTCTGTGGATTCTACGTATTTCTCAAATTTTTCAAGTTCGGAATCTATTAATTTGGGATCCAAGTTTTCTGCCGTACGACAGTAATCTCTCTCATCTAACCTAATCCATACCTTATCATCAATTATTGACATTCTAGGCATCTTGCTTTTGGTGTAATAGTCAAGGTCGATTGCTCTTGATGGTGCCTCAATGGAATCCTCAAATCTTTGAATATCTACGCCCTGTTTTGAGAGTCTTTCAACAACAGTGTCGATTGAACTGTCACTGTAATTTTCTGTAGATAAACGGAAAACTGGCCTTCCCTTTACTATCGAAGTGTGAAGACCTTTGCCTATCTCTTCTTCGATTTTCCTGATTTCTATCGAATCTCCTAAATCAACGGTACCATCACTTTCAATCCAATTGACGATTATCGGTTTCCATTCCTCTTCTGTCTCGGGCAAAAGTTCTTCCAAATCTCCCATGAATATGTTGGAATTTGAATAATACCAATCCCAGTGTTCCTGACATTCTTTGTAATAATCTTCATTTTCGAATGATCCAGTTATTTTTACTACAACGCCTCTATTTGATTGTCCTCTGCCCCCTCTTCCAGTTAGAGTCGGATTTGCTGATCCTGTAATATCCTTGAACCAGGACTCTTCATGATTTACGCACAAGGCAGTTTTTTCATGGAAAATTCCTTTCTTTGGAGTCCTAATCTCCAAATCTCCAGATCTTATCCACCTAGCTAATTTCATGACTAGTTCTGGATTAAGACTTTTCTTTCTTGTTAGACTGAATTCCTTTCCAATTATGACAACCAATTTTTGCATTCCGATTTTCTCAAACCATTCTTCAATAAATTCAAGATTCATAGTGTAGAAAATGGCACGACATTCCTTAGTTCCAATAAGTTGCTTCTCATATTTATTTCGTCCATGAAATCTAACTGGATTTACATCAACAGAACTAGAATAAGTCGTAATCGGTCTGCCAGGAACTCCCTTCAAAGAAAGAACACTTTGAACATTGGATCTCATCTCCATACTTCCACCGCCCACAATTCCATGTCCACCATATGTGCAGCTTCCACAAGTGGAACGCCCGTCCACAATATCCTCTGAACAGTTTCGTTCATACAGGTCTTACAGACCTGCTCATTTTCGATATCACAATTGCAATCACTCTCTTCCGGTTCCATACTCTGTGACTCAGAAACTTATGGTCTATAAACAATTACATTTAGGTTAATACTATCCATTTAGGTAAATACCCAAATGGTTTATATTGCCCTAATTAACGGAACAATCATGGAAGAAGGACCTGTGTTTCCGGAGCAAATGATTACGGTTGAAGAGGGAGATGACGCTGAGTTTATTCTTGCAAAGCAAATCGCTCAAGTGATTAAATTAGCAGAAGATGCTAGTCTGATTGTCCCGGTACCAAACAATGCTAGAAAATTCGCAGAGAGAGTGTTCAGGGAATGGCTCGACGATGCTGCTTCTGTTGCAAGAGCCCGTAGGCAAGTCCCTTTCATCGCAAAGAGGTCAGAATTTGTCGATGGTTCGCTTTTAGATCCAGATTTCGATTGGAGTCAGGGAATCACGCTTGACGACATTGGCCAAGTCATTGAAGACATGTCTGACGAAGACCCTAATTATCTGATGGATTTCCCTACTCTTGACGCTAAGGGACCTTTGGCTGCACTAATGAATACCCGTTCACAGTTAACCAACGAACCGCTAGCAGGCCATTACAACAGATTCTTGCCGATGAAACTCTCCCTAAGAGTTCTCCTAAATCTGATATTAGGTGCAGAGACATATGATGGAGAGTATCACTCTGAGAGGGCAGAAATTCACATTGAGGATTTTAGAAACAAGGCGCTTGATGTTGCTGTTTATGCAAAGAGATGGTTCGCTCAGCTAGACTCTCGTGCACAGATAAATGTAGGATCGGAAATCACTGTAGGATTTCCCGATCTTGAAGATGAGACTAAGAAATCCCATGAGAGATTCGTAACGCAGTTCGTTGGTTCCGTAAGAAAAAAGGGTTCTGGCTCTCTTTGTGAAATGGGGCTCATCATAGTGGATGAAGAAGGATTAGTTCAGATTACAAGGGAGGGATTTTTCTTCGCAACGACGCCTAACCCGATAATTGACGCCACTCATGAAGCAAAGAGAGGATTCAGAATGTCAATGGATGAAAAAACATACATGTGGAGGCATATTCAACGTTATCTTCCTGCGGAATGGGAATTTATGGTCGAGGCCGCTAATTTAATTGACGCCGGGGTTAACAAACCATCTTCTATGGACATAAGTATGGAAGAATCTAGAAGATGGGGGAAAGGGAAGACAACCCTGATGAGGAACGGAGTTCTAAGCAGAATGCAGGAGCTTGGATTCATTGACAGGACAAAGGATGGTAGAAATGTAACTTATCACTTAACAGAAATTGGAAACAGGCTCTTCGTAGAGGGGAAACTGTGGGGAGATGCTAGAACAGAATAACTTCAGAAACTACCTAATTAATCCTATTTTTCCAATACATCAGTTATTGATCTACCAGTATCTTCTCAAACCAGGATGAAATTAGCTTTGCAGAGAGGCTGACCTCCAGCTCAAAGTATTTCTACAGGATTTCATGTTGATTGGAATTATGCTGTTGCAATTTCATGATTCCTAGCATTGAGTTTAGCTTGTTCGAGCACAGTCTCAACTGCCTTTTCGCACACATCGGGAGGATAGCCGAATTCATCCAATAGGTCCCTTAATGTAATTCTGAATTGTGCCTGCTTCCTTTCACTGTAAGCCCAGTCAACGGTCCAAAGTTCCTTTACCTTCTCAGTCATGGCCTTTGCTATTTCACACAGTTTCCCTTCTCCCATCTCTCTGACAGCTATCTCATTCTCCTCAAGAGCATCATAGAATGCTAGCTCCTCATAAGTTAGCCCCATGTCGGCCCCTCTGTCATTAGCTGCCTTCATTTCCCTCCCTAGATCGAGCAGATCGTCTATCACATTCTGAATATCCTCTAAGTCTCCGTCTCTGTATCTCTTTAGGGTTGATTCCAGCATCTCTGAGAACTTTCTCTGCTGAACATGATTCTTGCCTTTCAGGATTAGAATCTGCCCGCGTAGTAATTGTTCCAGAGCTGCTTGAGCCAGGTTCTTCTCTTCGATCTCCTTGACTCTTGCAAGGAAGGCATCATCAAAAATAGACTTCTCATTCCCTATTTCAAGGATATCTGCCAATCCTTCTGGCCTGATAGTATCGTCGAGAATCTGTTGGATTGCCGAATCAAGGATCTCTGGGTCTTTCTGCTCCTCAGGTGCCTTCTGGTTGATGTAACCGTACAACGCCTGATACAGTTTGATGTCGTCCCTCAATGCTCTAGCCGTTTCTGATGACTTGGCTAGATTCCAAGCCTTGTTCAAACGAGCCATCGCCTGTCCGAACCTGCGTCTGCTTGCCTCTGGGTCTCTAGCGACTAGGGAATTTATCCGGTTCAGCATCTTCCTGCGAATTGCCTCCTTCTCTAATGGTCCGTTCACCCAGAACTCCGAGTGATAGATTGTATGGAACATGTTCTGAACTACTTCATGACACTCCTTGAGAAGTATCTCTGCCTCTTCGATATCAACGACGATAGATCCTCTTCCCTTGCTTGCAGTATAGAGGTTAACAGCCTCGGCGATTCTAGCGGAAAGTCCGAAGTAATCGACCACAAGTCCACCAGTCTTATCCTTGAAAGCCCGATTTACTCTCGCAAGAGCTTGCATTAGCCCATGACCTTTCATTGGCTTGTCAATATACATCGTCGTGAGCGAGGGGGCATCGAAACCGGTCAGCCACATATCACAGACGATTGCGATTCTGAAATCGTCATCAGGATCTCTGAATCTGTCACCTAGTTGCCCTCTGCGAGTTGAGTTCCTGATGTGCTCTTGCCAGTTATCCGATGCACTGCCCGTCATTATGACTTTCATCACTCCCTCATTGTCTCTTTCATCGTACCATTCAGGATGTATATCCTTCAGCATGTCGTGAAGACGAACGCAAATCCTTCTTGTTGCACAGACTATCATCGATTTCCCTTGAGGGAATGACTCTGATCTGGATTCTATATGTGGAGCCATGTGTCTTACGATATCCTCGAGTCTTTTCTCAGCGCCGAAGGCAGCCTCAAGTCTTGACCAACGCCTCTTGGCTCTTTCAGTGGTAGCCAGCTCCTCTCCATCAACAGCGGCCTCGAAAGCCTCGTCAATGGCCGCGCTCTCATTGGATGAGAAGAGCCTTCTGCGTTGCTTATCGTAGTATATTTTCACAGTACTTCCATCCATTATCGACTGCTTCAAGTCGTAGATGCTGATATCGTCCCCAAATACTCCGCGAGTATCTCGGTCCTCGAAGGCTATCGGAGTACCAGTGAATCCTATGAAAGAGGCGTTCGGGAATGCGTCGTTGAGATGTGCAGCGAAGCCATCAAGCATGTCATATTGCGACCTATGAGCTTCATCTGCCATGATTATGATGTTCTTTCTATCGCTCAAGAGTTCCATCCTAGCCTCCTTCTCCTTCGGGAGGAACTTCTGAATGGTCGAGAATATCACACCACCGAACTTCCTTCCGGAAAGTTGTGCAATCAAGTCATCCTTGTCTTCGATTTGGACAGGTTCCTGACGGAGATACTCCTTAGCTGAATCGAAAGTCTGGAAGAGTTGCCCATCGAGATCCTTACGATCAGTGATTATGATGACTGTTGGATTCTGCAGACCGCTATCCCTGGCGATTAGTCCGGCGAGGAATGTCATTGTCAGGCTCTTTCCCGATCCTTGAGTATGCCAGATGACCCCAATTCGCCCACGGCCATTTTTCACAACCTCCTCGGAGGTACGTTGCAGAGCTGCCTTCGCAGCGTGGTACTGGTGATAGCCTGCGATGATCTTGATGTCTTCCGCACGCTTCGACTGGAATAGGACGAAATCATGGATGTACTCTACCAGAATCTCCTTCTCGAACATATCGTTCAGCATGAACTCCAGCTCAGTCTCGACCTGGAACTCGAAGTCGATCTTCCTCCATGGCATGAAGCGGTCCCAACCGGATGTGATTGAGCCAAGGCGGCTGAACTTGCCATTGGAGGCAACTAGTATCTGATTCGTGTTGAATAACAGAGGAACCTCCTCCTTGTAAGTCTCAAGCTGCTTGTAGGCATCAAGCAAAGTCACTCTGTCTCTCACGAAGCTCTTGAGCTCGATCACGGATATGGGAAGTCCATTTATGAAGACCACAATATCTGGAATTCTATGATTCCTATCGTGATGCACGGTGACTTGGTTCACTGCGAACCAGTCATTGAGTTCCAAATCATCTCTAGCCATCAATCGTATTGCAATAGTACGAGTCTCTCCACCTTCACGATGCTCGATTCTGATTCCCTCCGTCAGCATCTCCTGGAATATTCGATTGGTACGAACTAGCTTCGGATCCTCCCCCAGCCTTCTACGGAATAGACGCTTGGCATCCCTGAGAACCGAAGAAGGAGCATCTGGATTGAGACGCTCTATAGCAGATTCAAAACGATCCCAAAGAATTACCTCTTGATACTCAGCACGCTCTTGGGCTGAGCCACCTGGTTCGATATCTGGCCCATACGCTGTTTGGTAACCAAGTTTTTCGAACCATGCCATTGCAAGTTCTTCCAAGTCAGCTTCGTTCATTCTATCTCCTTAATTTACTTTCAATTCTCCAGACATCAATCTTGTCAATAATGCATCTCTTGTGGCCGTCAAATCGATTTCTGCCTTAGCAGATTTTTTCAATTGTTCAAACATTTTTTCTACTGCCTCATGGAATTTCTTCATCACTTCTAAACTAGGCATCAGGCAAGGAATCTTAGCACAGTCGTTAGGACTTACTCTTTGATGGCTACCAGTAGTACCTGATATTCTGCTATCCATTAGCCAACGGAATGGATCGCTTACCATGAGGGAATATAGATAGTATACGGATACGCCATTCTTGGGAACCCAGGGTAAAAACTCGGTAGAGGCAATTCCTAGATAGTCGCTCGATAAATCAGGAATCCAAACTCTGTTCCATTTAGGGTTCAATTTCGAAAGAAGTACGCAATTATCGGGTACAATGAATTTGTTGCTTTCTATACCATCTCCCAGGGTAAGAATAGGGTTTGCTCCATTGTCGTATGCAGGAATAGAATAGTGTAAGAACTCTTCCTCCGGCGTTCTTTTTGGATTGATGGATTTCTTAGTCAGCGTTGCTAAATCCTCTAAGAATACATAACCCCAGCCAAGGGGAATTTCTCCATATTTTGAAGTTTGAAGTGAATTGGGGAATAGTGCCAAAATTTCTTCATTCCAACCGAATGATAATTTTTTTTCAGCCTTGGCTTTCACTGGATCGAAATCTATGAACCATGAGCGGAACAATACTTGAATAATTGAGTTGATTTGATTCCGGATTTGTTTATTCTTATGAATTGATGAATTAAGCGAATCGAGTTTTTCTGCCAACCTACGTTGTTCTTCTAATGGAGGAACTGCAATTGTCATCCTACGTAAATGGCTTGGACCATAATGACGGATGACACTACCTGTTGCACTCGCTTCAGCCTGAAGGTAGAATTCTCTTGAAACAAGAAACCAACGCAAGAATTCAGATGTTAAAATCTCAGATTTGGGCTTCATTCTAATTATTCCAGTGTAGGGTACTGCTCCAACAGTTTTTTCATCAACCAGAGAGACTGACCCGATAGTTGCACTAGTCCCAACCAAGATATCGCCCAATTCTAGCTTAAAATGACTCCATTTTTGCTCAACAAGTTCGGGATTGAGAAAATAACAATCATCAGTATTTGCAATGTTAGTAGAGATATTAGTCAACCTCAGTAATGGTGTTCCTCTCCAGTGCACAAAGTCTTTGGCGAGTATGCCCGGACCTTCTTGAAACCACACGACTTCTTCGAATGGCATTAATTTCCAGTGGGCAGGAGTGTCTTCGAAAAAGTTTTCAAACAACAATTTTCGTTTAAAACTCAAAACCTAAATCCCCCAAATTCTTTCGGATCTTATCCTCAAGACGGCGAGACTCTGCGAAGTGCTCTCCAAGTTCTGAGGTAAGTCTCTTCATCTTGTCTTCCGATGGCTCCCCATCATCCGGCAGGGGTGGCGCTCCAACGTAGCGCCCTGGTACGATAATATACTCATGTTCAGTGATTTCTTTGGCTGTAGTCACTGCCTTACAGAAACCACGTTCATCTTCATAATCATCGTAGGTATCCTTGCTTCTCCAATTCTGATAAGTTTCAGCCGCCTTAGCCACATCTTCAGCAGTTAACTCCCTCAATGTACGATTTACCATAGTGCCCATACCTCTGCAGTCAATGAATAGAGTCTCACCACTACGTGAACGAAATCTTGAATCTGTCTTGCTGTTGGAGAGGATCCAGATGCATGCTGAGATTCCAGTATTTGTGAATAACTTATTTGGTAGCATAATCACACAATCAAGCTTGTCGTCATTGATTATTCCCTCACGAATGGTTTTCTCCTCTTTTCTGGTGGTTGAAAGGCTACCATTTGACATCACTATCCCTGCCATTCCTTGAGGTGAGAGGTGGTGGAGATAATGCTGGATCCAGGCATAATTTGCATTCCCCTTTGGAGGAACACCATACATCCATCGTGGATCGTCTTGAAGTGATTCAAAACCCCAGTCCTTGATATTGAATGGGGGATTTACAATAGTAAAATCAGCCCTTAAATCGGGGAAGTAGTCGTTCAGCAAGGTATCTTCATGGCTCTTACCAAGATTCGCATCAATCCTCCTAATTGCCAGATTCATCTTAGCAAGCCTCCAAGTTGTTGGATTGGACTCTTGCCCCCAGACTGAGGCGTTTATCCTACCAGCGTGAGCTTCCATGAACTTCAGCGACTGTACGAACATTCCACCGGAACCACAGCACCCATCGTAGATCCTCCCCTCATATGGCTGAAGTATTTCCGTAAGCAAGCGCACCACTGAGCGAGGAGTATAGAACTCTCCTCCACCTTTCTTCTCCGCTTCTGCAAATTTTCCAATGAAGTATTCGTAGACACGTCCTATGACGTCCTTCGAGCGAGCATCCTCGTCCCCGAAAGATTGCATGTTTCCGAAAAGAGTCACGACTTCCCCTAGGACTCTGGATGAAAGGTCGGAACTGCCGAAGTTCTTCGGCAGCACATTCCTGAGCTCAGGGTTGTCTCTCTCGATTGCTTCCATAGCATCATCAATCATGATTCCGATTGATGGGTCTGTAGCATTTTCAACCAGATTATTCCATCGACCCTTCTCAGGCACCCAGAACACACCTTTGGCAATGTACTCATCCCTATTCTCGGGATTTCTGCCTCTTGAAACAAGGCTTGAATGAGTGTCCTCAAAGGCATCAGAGATATACTTCAGGAATACCAGGGGAAGTACTACATGCTTGTATTCTGAAGCATCCATATTGCCTCTCAATTTGTTTGCAGAAGACCACAATTGATCTTCGAACCCTAAGACATCCGATCCCTCATTGATCTCCTTCATGGGTCGACGAGTGTTTACTAGCACAATAGTATTGTCATTGGGGCCCTGTGAGTAATATATGGCCATAGGGGCCCTTTGAGTATCAAAGAGGTCAGAGGGTACGCTGACTAATGGGGTGCAATCGATGAAAATTGGTCCGCGCTCCCGGACTTGAACCGGGGACCCCCTGATGGCTGCCAACAACCATGTGTTTCCAGTCTACAGTCAGGT
>MDTG01391065.1_pt1 | contig 12225 bp, 8 predicted proteins | sample 811421 | NCBI WGS metagenome assembly MDTG01 (sample SAMN05326645, study PRJNA326480) | marine metagenome | isolation source: seawater | place: Pacific Ocean: South East | collected 2011
AACTTACAAAATAGGCGAATTATTAATTTTAGAATTCAGAAAAAAATATTTCAAAAAGAAAAAAGGAGATTACAAAGGATTTCATCAACTGATTTTAAAAATTGGACCGTGTCCCTTAAATGTTTTCAAAGACAGATTGAATGAATCAATTTAAATAAAAATGTATGCTTCAGTAATGAGTAACCTCAGACTTCAAAGGACTCGGAAAAAAAGATTTCTCATCGGGGGCAAAAAAGAGAAAAAGAAGAATAGAATTCAGTGTCCCAAATGCGAAACAAAATTTTCAGTTAATAAACTGCGCGGTAGAGTTCAGTGTCCTGAATGTGGGAAAGAGATAATTTTCGGAGAGAAAAAGAAAAGGGACAGAACTCAAGGATATTTGAAAAAGGTTGGAAAATTAGTCAAAGACAACAAAAAAACCATTGCGGCGATTGGTGTTGCTGCTGTAGGTGTAGGTATCGGTTCATATTTATTGACAAGATCGAATGATGATGATCGTGATAATCATCATGATCATGGGGACGATTCCGATAGAATAGGGACAACTCGTCGCCTTCACTTCAGGGATGGTGTGGAGGGTATTCGGCACGGGAGTGCAAATTTACACGGGGATGGATATTATTGTAAAGAGGAAAATGATGGTGCTTTATGTCTTATGATAGATATTCCCGATAGCACTTATACATATAAAGTAAGTTTTTCACCTGGATTTGTTTCTGCTAATAATATTACTCTCCAAAGTTCTATAGTTAAAAGAATCAAATATCTGATAGAGGAAATGACGCGCTATCTACCTGACGATATAAAATGCGGTTTACATACGACGTTGGAACCCAGCAATATTACTTGTACCGATCACCGTTCTGTGTCTCATAGTTCCACCAACTTTGGAACGGATCTAATGCAATGTTGTGGTGGTTGTGATAGTGATGCTATATCGGAAGATAGTATAAATTGTGGACCACCATGTAATGAAAGTCTCGCGGATCATCCTGGTTGGGGAGGTATGATTCATAGAGGGGGACAAACACAGGGGTTTGCCGAAGGAACGTCGGCCCTTGTTTGTGGAGGTAATCTACATACGGGGCGGGGTTTGGAGATGACCGTGTGTCATGAATTTGCTCACGAAGTCCATGCTGCGATGATGTTTTTAAATCGTGATATTTATCAGCAATTTAATATACATTATAGGACATATCAAGATACATTGATTAATCCACCGCCCGATATAAATAACTCGGGGCGCATGCCCCCACAGCAATGGCAGCGTGTGCGAGACGACCCCCAACTGCCGCCTCCTCCCGCGGGAAGAGCTCAACCTCAAGGTTGGTGTGGTACTCGCTGGAATTCGACCTTGCAGCGACTGGTGGATGTAAGACCCACACAACAAATTATCGAGAGTGGTGATTTTGCTCATTGGGAACCATATGCTTGTAAAAACGTGAAAGAATTATGGGCAGTGGCTAGTAACACTTGGTTCGGAATGCAGCGGGGTAATCAGAGAAATCGCTTTATGGAAACTCCAGAAATAATGAAGGATAATTTCTCCGGAATGTATCAATTCTTCTGCGATGTATACAATTCAACAATGGAGGGAGAAGGACAAAATAGTCATAGAGATTTATATGCTGATATGATACGTTTGTAAATTGTGACGGAGAAATATGTGCAAGTGACTCAATGTAATCCCTAAAATTAATTTTCTATGCTTAAGTAATGAATAACCGTAAACTTCAAAGGACTCGAAGAAGAAGAATTCTCACTGGGGGTAAAAAAGAATTGAATGAATCATTGAATGAATCATTGAATGAATCATTAATTCAACCGAAGAAAAAGAAGAAAAAGAAGAAAAAGAGGAAAAAGAAAGGGGGGAGAACTCAGAAATATTTGGGAAAAGTTGGGAAATTTGTCAAAGAAAACAAAAAAACCATTGCTATAGGTACTGCTGCTGTCGGTATCGGCATTGGAGCATATTTTTTATTATCGGAAAAAGAAGTTCCAAAAGAAAATGATAACGTCGGAGAAAGTGGAGACAACCGACACGATTGCACTCGTCCCCCCTGGGGGCACTTTCTCGACGATTTTATTAATCCGTTATTAAACGAAAATGAAAGAATTCTCACTTCTCCCTCCTCAAATCTCTCCAGGATCAATTATCGTCCATTACTTGAGGCAGAGAGTCAACCGCCCACTGGAAATGGTAAAATATATTATATTGACAAACTTACAAATGGGGGATTTCATGGAGGGAGCGATGGAGAAGAAATAGAAAAATTATATATATGGGCCTCTAGTAAAATAAATAAAGAAAAGTTATCTCCGGTCAGCAAAATAATTCAGAAAATGTTCTGGAATTTACCTGATCCTCTTTTAAAATTATTAAAGTATAATTTTCGAATTCTAATAGTCGAGTATAACGACACGCACCACTACCGCGACCACGACCTTGGCGCACTTCCAGAAGAGGTTTCAAATATTATCTACGGCGACGCCCTCGACGACCGTCGTCGCAGTCGATTGAGGCAAGGTGGCTCACAGCGGGGTGGTGGCGGATTGGGGGGTCCTGGTTGGGCCACCAGGAACGTCGCGAAAGTAACGATGTTGGATCCCAGCGCACTGGGGTTGACGGGGAACCGGATCAGCCGGGGCGATGGGCAGTGGCACGATGATGACCACGAAAAGCATGCAAGGGACGCCCTAAAAGATATATTGGTACATGAGTTGGGGCACATAATTCTTGGAACTGCTACTCACTACGGAGTATCCAATTCCTTATCCTCGGACCCGATCCAGCGCGGGGAAATTTTGATGCTTTCGGACGAACTTCCTCTAATAAGTGAACTCAAAAGGTTACATTGTATTTATAAGATAGTAATAAATAGGTTACCTTGTGAGGCACATTGTTGGTACGAAAAAATAAAAGATGGTCGCCCCCCCAATATCAGGCAAGACGAATGGGAAATATGCGAAGTTGATGGTACGACCCGCAGTGAAGGTAACAAGTACTTCGGTCCCCGATTAATAAATTATGGGGATTATTTTACAAGAGATGAATTTATTCTGCCAGGATGTCGTCAAAGGATATCAGAACAAGAATGGGAGACGGCGTGTGGTAGTGATGGATGTCAATGGGAAGATCGGGATAAAATCCCAGGAGATACGTGTTCCACTATACATGCCTGTTGGCTTTTTCCCGAATTTTTAGCGGATATAACTCAGGGGTGGTTTGAAGCCGAAATGGGGGTACGAAGTATGAAGAGTATTAGAAGTACTTTTACGGAAGATCTGAATAATGATTTTAAATATACGCATATCAGTCGGGAAGGAGAACTCGCAGAAAATTATATGAATATTAAAAATATTCTAGATGATGTATGGGAGAAAGAGCAGGAATATTTAGACCAGGATTGGTCCGAACCCAATCACCATCAATACCCCTTGCACGAGATGTGTGGCGCCTCGCACTCCTCCGACCACGCGATGTGGGATAAGAAGGGGTCTACAAAATATTATACTCTTACATCAGATAATGCTTTGGTTTGGCACGATGTTCCGGAGTCACCCCCTGTTCAGGGCGGAGGTAGCACACCCCCCTCATTGAAAGCACGTGGGGGGCGGGCGCCCATCAATGAGAATCAAGTAAAAATCGCAGAAAATGCCTGCCTGTGTCAGAAAATACCTCCCTGGCACCCGGAAAAGATTTTCCCGGACATCGCCCATTTATTAACTGATATTCATGATATGAGAAACTTTGATAGCGCCCTAAAAGCATCTCAGTTTTATGATGAACGCGTCGGAGTAAAACCGGTTAGTCATGGAATCGTGGATATATTAGAAATCATATATGGAAAATGGAATCCTGATAATACACCTATTAATACAATTTATTGAATTAATTTTCTATGCTTTAGTAATGAGTAACCGTAAACTTCAAAGGACTCGGAGAAGAAGAATTCTCACTGGGGGTAAAAAAGAATTGAATGAATCATTGATACAAAAGAAAAAGAAGAAAAAGAAGAAGAAAAAGAAGAAAAAGAAAATTTCAAAATTTAGAAAATTCGTTACAAAAAATAAGAAATCCATTGTAGGTACTGCGATTGTCTTGGCCACTGGAATTGGTATCGGTGCATATTTATGGACAAGTTCAAGTGACGAAGACACACATGGCGACCCCAGCAGCAACACCAGCAGCACCCCGGGTGGATTAGCCGGCGGGGTAGCTCACGCGATAACAATTCCAATTGAAGAGGGTGGTGGATATCCTCATCTTAAATTATATTTTATAGGACCTCTCCCCTGGCAGAGGCGATATGATGATAAAAATGAAGTAATGTTTCGGTTAGATACTGGATGTAGCAAATTAATACATGATGATTATCATAGTTTAAACAAGGATGTATACCGGGCAGTTATCGACCCTTCTGGGCACCCCAGACTGGGACGGAGCGGATGGGAGATTCACTGTAGATTAGTTGAGGGTCCTATTTACATGAAAGATTCTGAAGATAAATATATAAAATCTACTATTCAGTTTTATTCATATGATTCAACACTGGGAAGAGGTGGGGGACCACCCGGTGGGAGAAATATATGTGGACCAGTGGGATGGCCCCATCAGTCTCCTCGCGAACAAAAACTATTTGCGAATATCTCAGAGTATCCGTTTGTAGAATTTGATTTTGATAAACAATCGGGAGAAATTATAATATATAAAGATATCCCAGGGGATACTTCATCCCATAGTTTTGATACTATACCCGGACCAGGAACAAAGATAAAAGCAAATAAAATAAAGACAAATGAGAATACTCGCAATATTGATCCACAGGGTGTAATTTTAAATATGGATACTGGGTCCGATTTTATATTATATGTGGGAACTCTAGATTCTAATAGTGAAGATGAGTTTAGAAGATATATCCCCACTGTTTCGTTATGTAGACTTATGATAGAACTAAATCTTCTTAGTTCTGAATTTAATGGAAACATATTTCCATTTCTCCATTGGGGCGCAGGTGCTTATAGATATCCCACAAGTATAAATGAATTAGAATTAACGAATGAAAATAATAAGGAAATTAAATTGCTGCACACTGGAGGCATGCGGGGTGGTGGGAATTTATCGATTGCGACTGGCGGGGCGAGCAGAGAGATGCCAGAGATTAATACAGGGATGTCTATTTATTATGCTAACAGAGTCATTTGGGATACAAATAATCCAGATAAAATATATATTATTCCTAAATAAAATGAATTGAATTAATTTTCTATGCTTTAGTAATGAGTAACCGTAGACTTCACAAAACTCGAAAAAAAAGATTTCTCACCGGAGGTAAAAAAGAGAAAAAGAATAGAATTCAATGTCCCAATTGCGGAACAAAATTTTCAGTTAATAAACTGCGCGGGAAAGTTCGGTGCCCTGAATGTAAAAAAGAGATAATTTTCGGAGAGAGAAAGAATAAGACTCAAAAACAAGAATTGAATGAACCACTGATTCAAAAGAAAAAAAAGAAAAAGAAGAAGAAGAAAGGAGTTCTCCAAAAAGTTGGGAAATTAATAAAAGACAATCCCAAAACCATTGCTGTTGGTATTGGTACTGCCGCTCTGATTACAACAGTGTATGTTATGAAAGATAAAATTGACGAATTCACAGATAATGTGTCTGATTGGGTCTGTTCTTTTTTTGGTGGCACAGATAGTCATTTCAACGCAGGTTACGGATGTCCAGGTCACGGTAAATATCCCTCCGAAGATCCACACCACCCGGTGCCGGAGTATATTAACTGGCACAATAAACAAGGAGATGATTTCGATGGTGATTGTATTAAAATAGACATCAATTATACCGATGTTACTGAAAAGGGGACATTTAAAGTTCATCTTTCTCAATCACTTGTTGATTTGATTGATTCCGAATACAAAGATAAATTAAAAAGCAGAATTGAATATATTATAGATGAAATGATAAAAAACTTACCAGACAATGTTAAAAGATTACTAGAAACGGTTGACGGGGCTACTCGGCAAGCTCAAGCCAACTGCGGCAGAAGTCACGTCGAGGGTGGGGAAGTAATTTGCGAAGACTCTGATAACTGCAGGGTGGATGGTGGACGATGCGTGCCCAGGCACCCCGTCTCGAATTCCCAGAATTTCGGAATTGATGTTATGAATTGCGACCCCAGAGTTACAGAATCACCTAATTCCCTTTTGCGAAGACAAGAGTATGAGACTATATTTGATCACCCTGGATGGACCGGAAAATACCAGAACTGCGGTACTCAAGAGGGATTCAATGCTGCGAGGTATTCACAGCGTTCGACGTCGGGAACAGTGCTAAATAGAAATCGATGCGGACTAGGTGGAGTTGCGGGGGTCGGAAATCCTTATGCCGTTGTAATATGTCACCATCATACCTTAGGATGTGATAATGGTCTCGGCGGCGCTGCTCGGGGGGGGCATCCCCATCCACCCCACCCACACGAAAATATATTATTACACGAAATGGCACATATGATCATGGAACATGCAATATTCCACGCAGATCGCGATAAATATAATGAGTTTAATAACTGTTGGGAAAAATACAATGAGTGCTGCAATAATATGTCGAGTTGTGTCGGTGTTGTGCCCGGTCATCCCATCCCCCACCCCTTTCATCGGGGGGGTTGTTATGCTTGCACAAATCGGCAAGAATTTTGGGCGGTGGGAAGTGAAACTTTTTTTGGTTTTAATAAACGAGCAGATACAAGGATAGGGATTTCGACTATCGAAGAACTTAAAAATTTGGGGGGGCGCATCCCCGGAAAAGAATACGGAATAGTGTATAAATATTTTTGTGATGTATACAATCACAGATTAGATGAAGAAAAAAAATATACTGTAAGAAATTTATGTGCAGGTCAATATGCCGAACAGCATTTGGACACCGGATGTAGGGGAGATAATCACATGTGCTAATATTCATAAAAAGATAGAATCTATCTTCAAATTTCTATATTTTTGAATATATTTTCTATTTATATATTATATGAATAGAAAAGCAAGTCGAAAAAAGGAAAAAAGTATGAAATTAAAAGTTAAGAAACAAAGAGTTAAGAAAACGAAACAAAAGAAACCAAAAGTTAAGAAACCAAAAGTTAAGAAACAAAAAAAGAAAACGAAACAAAAGAAAAGAGTTCGGGCGGGTCTTCCTTCGGGAGCAAGTAAGGGGGAACAATTGCGTGATAGATGTGAATCTACAACAGGAATTGGAGATGAATGCCCCGAAGATGAAGGTTTTCTAAAGAAACATTGGGGCAAAATGACATTAGGACTGTTGGGAGTTGGGGGCGCTGTTGCGGCGACATATGCTCTCATTCCGGACGCGGGCGCGGACGCCACCCCCCCGGGCACCACCACCCCCCCCACCACTCAATCTCGGTGCGAGGACGTCACGTGCACAGCATCGACCGATTGCAAAGTTGCAGGCACGTGCCAAGACTCGGACGGCCGGTGCTCGCCCGAGACGGACGCGGCTGATGGAACCCCGTGCGACGACGAAGATGAGGGCACGGACGGAGACGTCTGCACGGCAGGCGTGTGCGCTGGCGTCCATGACGATACAGGGGCACGTCATCAAACTTGCGCGTCGTTCGACGTGGAGAATTGTCCGGAGGGTCAACATATAAATGAAGAAACGACCTGCGGAGATGATCATTGCACCCCAGGGGAGTGTTGCTCCGACTCCGGTGGACATGAGGACGGATCGCCAACTTGCGGGTCCTTGGCGGGGGAGCAATGTCCGGAGGAGGGTCAATATAAAAAAGATAACAGAACGCCCTGCCAAGGGGATTCTTGCACCATAGAGGAGTGTTGCCATACTATCAATAAGTGCGAGGCCAACCTCAACGAGATATATGGTAAAGCGGCGGGTAGGGGTCAATCTGATAACGCGGGAGACTTCAAATTCTACTACGGCAATCGCGAGGAGTGTGAGGGGAGCGGCTGCACCACCTGGATAAACGAGGACAATCGAGATGGAATATTACCCGCAGTGAGGCGCTCCTCTCTTCCCTATCCGCTCCAGGACGATTTATTCGATCCCGGGAAAGTGAAAATAGAGTGTGCAGACCAGAACAAGGTGTTTGCAATTCCGGACACCACTACAGCCCAGAACGATGAAGGCGATGTATGGGCCGGCAAGCGGAGAGGAGGCGACCCTGGGCAGGAGAGAGATGAGGCGAGGCGGAAGGGTAAGCTCACGGCGTACGAGTGGCCCCCGCCACTCGGGAGGAAGACTCATGCCCCGACAACCTCGAAGTACTTAACCTCTGATAAATTGATGATGGAGTGTCATAGTATAGATGGCGGTGAGCACGCGAAGTGGAGTCCGCGCGGGGAGACGATGGGACTTAGTCCGGGGCGCCCGGATGAACTTGTGGGTCCGGACAATGGAGAACCCTTTTGGTGGCCCGTATGTGTCGATCGCCCCGCCGAACAATCCGACCACGATCCGCCGCCGCCTACCTCGCGTCAATTGTGAAGGCGAGTGGAGCAATTGGGGGGAATGCTCTAAGACTTGCGAGGATGGCGGCGGGGAGAAGGAGAGGACATATACCATCACCCGACCAGCCGAGGGTACCGGGATTCCCTGTCCCGCGGAAAACGGCGAGAAAGAAAAGCGACAATGCAACATGGGTCCCTGCCCCGTCAATTGTGTAGGCGAATGGAGAGAGTGGTCGCCATGTATTGGCTTGAGATTAAGGTCAGGCAGTCGCTCGGAGGACCTAGGGAATAAAAACCGCACTTACAAAGTGATCACTCCAGCGGAACACGGTGGCACCCCGTGCAGAGACACTGACGGCGAAATGCTCTACGAGGGAAAGAGAGAGAGCGAGCGATGCGAACCGCCGTAGACCTCCGCGAGATCCATAGGTGAGATTTTTAATTTGGGTGAGCCGGTCAAGTTAAAAAGCTCGGGATGGTACCACGGGATGCCCTACAGATGCGCCGAAGTAGAACCCGAACATTGTGACACGCCCGACCCGACATCGACATCGATATCGGCATCCGATGATAAAATAGGGACCATCGAAGAATTCGTCGAGAATTCAATTCTCCCCCAAGTAAAAGTGAAAATCGAACTCAGAAGAAATCGAGGAAGAAGCGGTTCTTTTCATTGGGGCATTATCACAATTCCTTTAGCTGATTTAAAAAAAGTATAAGAAATAATTCTTAAAATAAAATCTATTTATAACTATATATGAATGAATTAAGTGGGGGGGGTCGAAAAAGTCCCAGAGGTCGCAAAAAAAGTCCAAGAGGGAGTCGTAAAAAAAGTCCCAAGAAAAGTCCGAAGAAAGTAACTATTGAAGACATTAAAGATAGAATCATTCAAGAATCTGAAGATAAGGAAATACAATCATTGGCGAATAAAATATCAAGGTCCAATAAGAAAAAAAAAGTTAAAGCAGGATCTCGTGGAAAAGATGGACAGATAGTTATCCCTCTTTGGAAAGAGAATCTTGCTTATGTTTTTGCCAAGAGTGCTATTCATTCTATTTTTGATTTCGCAAATGGTGTCCAATCTAGAGGACTTTCAGAAAGTACTATTGGTTCGGTCAAAGACAAAAAAACAAAGAGTAAATCTAGTTCAATTAAGATTGATCCATCTCTTGAAAAAATCAAAAAAAATAAAGATCTAGGAATACTTGGTCCAATTATTGTCCAGAATTCAATACGAGCAGCTACGAATATGTCCTATCACTATCAAAAAAAGAAGAAAGAAACAGACAAACAATGGGAAAAAAGACTTATTTCAATCGCATTGTCTTCTTCTGCTTCCGGTATTGGTTACTCAATTTGGTGTAGTAATTTATCCAGTGGAGAAATAATCGGAACCGTGAAAGATTTACAAAAAGAGGTTCGAAAATAAATATATTTTTTAAAATTTGATTTTTAAATATTGTTTGATTGTATTAATCAATCAATATGTTATCCTTTGGTAAATACAAAAATGAATCATTGAAAGATGTGTATCAAAAAGATGCCCAATATTTGAAGTGGTTGCACACGCAACCATGGTTTAAAATTAAATTTAAGGATCTTCATACTCTAACAACAAGTTTACTAAATGAAAAGCATGAACCCATTCAAATAGAATCAGATACATGTATCATTTATACCGATGGTGCTTGTTCAAATAACGGATCAAAAAAAGCGAAAGGTGGAATTGGAGTTCATTTCAGTCAAAAAAATAAAAAAACATTCAAAGATCTTTCTATTCAATTAACTATTGAAAATCCCACAAATAACAAAGCCGAATTAATGGCTATTGAGAAAGCATTAGAGACGTGCATTCAATCTAATATCAAAGAAAAGATAGTTATTTTTACAGATTCTCAATATTCAATCAATTGTATTACATTGTGGTATCCAAAATGGGTCAAAGATAAGAAATTGAATGGAAAAGCGAATATCGATATTTTGCAAAGAATTGATTTACTCATGAAACAAAGTCAGGTTCAATTTAAACATATTAATTCACACACAAACCGACAAGACGAGCATTCTATAGGAAATTCAATAGCAGATAAGTTGGCAGTTTCCGCAATATAAAACCTAAGCAATCATAGGAGCGGTAATCTTTTCATAACTTTTGTAATTTTTTATTGTGAACATTGATTCATCGAGAGAATCGATGTCTCTTAATTCATCCGATAATTCTAACTCCGGAAAAGAATAAGGGATATTTAATAATTGTTCATTAACCGCATCAAAATGTTCTTCATAAATATGAGTATCTCCCAAAATATGAATTAATTTACCCGGGATATAACCTGTAATTTTTGAAAGAATATGAAGAAGAAATGAATAAGATGCAATATTAAAGGGTACCCCTAAGAACATATCGCCTGATCTTTGATAGAGTTGACAGTTCAGAGTATTTAATCTTGAATTAACATTGAATTGACACATAACATGACAAGGAGGCAACGCCATTTTATCTAAATCTTTCGGATTCCAAGAATTCATAATAATTCTCCTTGAATGAGGATCAGTTTTGATTAACTCAATGACATTTTGTAATTGATCCACACCTAAACCAGAATAATCTGTGGTAGAATCAATATATTCTGCTCCTGAATGACGCCATTGGAAACCATAGACGGGTCCAAGATCTCCTTCTTCATAATCTAAATTACGACTGTCTAAAAATTCACGCGTTGAATTCTTGTCCCAGATATGAACATTTCTCTCTTGAAGTTCTTGGTTCGATGTTGAACCCCGAATAAACCAGAGAAGTTCTCTAAGAATTGTTTTGTATCCCATTTTCTTAGTTGTTAAAAGAGGAAAACCATCTTTCATATCAAATTCCATCTTTTCACCGAATAAACTTTTTGTGTTCCCATTTCTTGTAGTAATTAATAAACCTTCTTCCTTAATTTTAGTTAGCATCTTTAGATATTGATATTCTCCCCTATTTTGATGTATTTTCGATTGATATGTTTGAAAATGAATTTTCATCTTTTCTTTGATATAATTACCCCCACTATAGACTTCACAATCCGAAAGAGAAAGGATCGTTTCACAAATCAAATCGGTATCCTTTAGAATTTCTTTTGGAAAAATTTTAGTATTTTTTCTAGAACATCGATAATCCTCTACAAATTGAGTTAAATAAATGATATTGATTTGATCTTTGTACATAAGACATTGTTGATAAATACTTTCTCCACCTATAACAAAAATCTTACCTGTCTGATTTTGCTCACACCAGGAGAGACAATCGTCTAATTCTGAAAAAACTTTGACAGTTTCTGATTCTGTTATTTCCTCTTGATGATTGCGAGTCAAAATGAGATTCATACGATTTTTAAGAGGTCTTCTATCTTCCGGAATGCTAATCCAGGTATTGTAACCCATTATCAAATGATTCATGGGACCCTCTGGATATTTCTTTGTTGTAATTTTGTAGAAATTTTTCAGATCATCCTTGGAAGTAATCAATAGATTATTATCGATACCGATCAAATTATTTTGATTAATACTTACAATCAGATTCAATTCAGTCATAATATATATTATTCAATGATACATAAACTTTAAATCAAATTTAAATCGAATTTAGATACAAATTATTTCTATGTATTCTTAAATGAGTACCCGTGGATTCAGACAAACCGGTGGTAAAAAAGGAAAACAAAAGAAAACAAAGAAAACAAAGAAGTTATCCAAGAAAACAAA
>MDTG01028144.1_pt1 | contig 12224 bp, 10 predicted proteins | sample 811421 | NCBI WGS metagenome assembly MDTG01 (sample SAMN05326645, study PRJNA326480) | marine metagenome | isolation source: seawater | place: Pacific Ocean: South East | collected 2011
TAGATATAGTTGTAACATATACTTGTTGAAAAATATAAATAATAGGAATATAACTACAATGAACTGTTTTATTAAAAAACAGTTCTTTTGCATTATTCGGAAATTTCATTCTCCAAGATCCTGGTTGATTTCCACCAGTAACATTTGGTTTTGTATGTTCAATACAATCAATAATAAAATCTTGTAAAGACATTTTTTCAATTTTTTCTTGTTCTGTTTTATTTAACAATTTTGATTGTTCTTCTAAGGAAATCTTGTTTGAGTAATTTTGAATGTTTTTATTATAATCATCAGGTTGAGCATTATCATACGAAATATAATTTACATAATTATTCGAACCATAAGGAGTCAAATCACGGAAATATTCACGTGTTAATTTACTTTCTAACAGGAATAATTCATCATCTTGGATTTGAAAATCTACATTACTTATATTCATATAGGTTTTAGGATGAAACATGAATAATTTAGTTCGGTTATAACGAATTAATTCATCGCTCAATCGCTCAAAATACATATTTTCATTATTCGATTGTGTTACTAAATTTTTTGCAGGGAATAATGACATACATTTTCCATCTTCAGTAACTAGACAATATTCAGGTTTATCTGATTTGCAATTTGTACCACTATTACACATAACAATATTTTCAACGTTTTCTAGGTTTTTCTTACTCATTTCTTTAAAAGAAATATGATCTTTTAATAATGAAGAGAGTAAATCTTTTACTTGTTTTAATTTTGAACGATAAGAACTATAAGGATCGTCAATTACATACAAAATTCTTTTTCGAGAATCTCTATTTTCATAATTATTTAATTGAATACGTAAAATAGTTCTAAAAATATTGTAAAATTGGGTTTCCAAATGAATATTTCGAATAACTTGAATACGTTCAGAGGAATTTTCTTTTTCAGTGGTTAAAACCTTTTCGGCACTTTCATATTTTCCATCTTGTACATAACTGTAACTATCATGTTTTACAATTGGTAATTTGTCATTATCATTGGGTGTAACCGGAGGATTTACTTGAACAAATTGATTTGTTTCCGTTAATAAACCTACTACAAGTCCATCTTCCATAACTTGAACTACAGGACGAGAAAATATTTTACGATCTGTTTCATTTGATATCACTGTTAATCGATTACGTGTTTGCTCATAATCTAACCATAATTCTATTTCATCCATATAATTTGTTTTTAAATCTTTAATAATAGGAGATGGAAAACAAGGAACAAATAGTAATGGTTGATCGTCGTGTTTTTTAACACGAACACCAATAACTTTATTTCTATAATTTAATACTTGTCCTTCAATTTGATAATGATGTACTTTCAAAATACGCATAATTTCTAACAATTGTAAATTACGTTTGAAGTTGTACTTTTTGGGCATACTTGGTAAAGGATGACAATATTTCTTCCTTGTTATTTTTATTAAATTTAATATTTCTTTTACTTCATTTAAAACTGTGTTTTCTAAAAATGTCTTTTTAAAAACTGTTGTATTACTTCTTGTTTCACCTTGTTTTAATTTATAGACTTCCTCATTATTGACATTAAATACATAATTGTTTGATAAATAATCACCACGTTGTAAAACATATACAGGTTCATTTGTTTTTGAAATAACAATGACATCATTTTGTTCATACAAATGAATTGGTTCATAAAAATGACTCTGTTTCAATAATATAACAGTTTCCTTACGAACATCATATTCAATACTTGAGTATGCATTAGACGGACAAACTAATTGAACACGTTCAGTAATATCATCATCACTTAATTGCAAAATAATAAGATTAACACCATCTTTCATTAAATCATTATTGCGATCACAGAAAAAATCCCATAAATAAGTATGATCTATAAAAGATTCTTCATCTTGAATAAACTTCAAAAAGTTTTCATAAGATGAAATAGTATCTTCTAAATATTCTCTTTGTGTTTCATCCGATAAATTAATAGTTTTATAAAAATCTGTATTTGAATATATTTCAATATTGGAAGAAATTAAGTAAGCCTTCTTTGGTCTAAAAATAGATACTAAATTGCCGTTATGATATTTAATAAATATATCTAAGTTAATATTATCTGTAAAAATGGTGCGCATTTGTTCAATACTAGGTACAACATCTAATTTATGCTTATATGCATAAAAATATGCAAAGCAACTCATAAATGACTGATTTTCAGATTTTTCAACACCTTTTCGTAAAAGACATTTTTCTCCACTTTTAATTAGTGCTGCATTCTTAGGATCTACTGATAAACTACTGTCTGTTTTAAAAAATAATTGTACAGCTAATGGTAAAAATCCCCATCTATTTTGAGGTATTGGATAAGAAACCGAACTAATTATATAAGATAACGTTTTGTTAGTTTGAATATTTTGCATTTCAGAAACCTTTCTTTTTTTTGTTTTTCTTTCTTTTTTTTCTATTTTTTCACCATCTTCTGAATAGTCACAATCTTCGCGACGCCTTACTTGATCTTTTGAATCCCATGCTTTTCCAAAACAACAAGGAACACATAATCCATCAGGATGTTTATCTTTTTTTAGAAATCCAGGTACATGCTGAACATATTTTCCATCTTTCATATGATTTTTCGGATTGTTGAATTCATATACATAGGCCCCAGGGGGTACTCTATCTACTCCACGAGGTATAATATTTCCACACTTTCCTGCTTTTACATCTTCTTCACTAATACTTGAATTTGTTTTTAAACACCAAAATCTTGGACAAATGTACCAATGTTTGTTTTCTTGTGAAGAACCATGTAATAGTGCATGTCCATATGATCCAGGATTGGTTTCATCGATGCGTTTCTTTTCTTCATCTGTAATAATAACAGGTTGTCTCTTATCACCAGAAGGACAAGCTTTTGAATACAAAGGAAATTTACTAGATTCCTCTGTTACAAATAAGGTTGGATCTAATTCCATCATTCTTCTGAAAAAAGGACTCGGATTTTTTATAGGCATACCATCAATATTGGCTTTAAATTCTTCAGGAGTATCATCACCTCCATAGAACTCATCATCTTCGTCTTCTTCTATTTCATCATTTTCAGGTTCATTTTCTTCATCATAATCTTGGTAATAATCTATATCTTCATCAAAAAAGATTCCATCTTCTTGATTTGCTTCTTCATCTTCTTTTTCTTCAACAGGTTTATACAGTTCAGTAGTGTTGTCCTTAACAGCAATTACTGTTTCTAATTCTTCTTCCTTTTCTACTTTTTTACTTTCTCTCACTTTTGTTTTGAATTTTTTTAATTTACTAGGAAGAATGGAAATGGTTTTTGGTTTTTGCGATAATCTTAATATAACATCAATGTATGTATTTAAGGCAGATATATAACTTGTTGAAGAAATATCAGAAATTTCTACCACCAATTCATTTTTTAAAGGTTTCATTTGAAATGTAGTTTCAAAACCTGGACTTTCAATGATTTTTTGTTTTAATAATTGATATTGAGAACGGAATTCACTATATGTAATAATAGCTTCTTCTTCTGACATATCATAATTATCCATTAACCCTTGAATGACACTTTCCGAACTTCCTGTTCTATCATATATTTCACGAATAATAATTGATTTTGCATCCATTTCCTTATAATTGCGAACACGTTTAAATCGCATTTTTGCGCCTTTAGATACATCTGTACTTAACACATCAAAAATTGGAGTAATATAATCTAGTTGATTTTGTAAATTCATTTTTACACTTAAAGGTAATATAAATTGATAACTGTATTCAGAAAATATGATATTATCACTATGCAAATTTTCAAAATTACGTATATTATATCCTAATGACTGTAAAATATTATTCAAATCATTAAAAATGGGATGTAAAATTTCAACTAACTGATTATTTAATTCATCGCTACTTAACAAATTATTTAAAGTACCTTCTACTTTAATTTCGGAATTTGAATTAATATGTACAAAAATATTCATTTTATCTTGAACAAATAAAGATATTTGTTTTATTTTACCTGTTTCCCGTGAAAGTTTCATAATAACTGATTCATCTAAAAGAGGTATTTTCTTGCCATCAAGAGAAATATTATCAGAAAATAAACGATACATGTTTTCTTTACGAGAACCTGGATTAAATTTAATAAAAGGGATTTTTTCATTAGAATGAATATTTCGGAATAAATATTCTAGTGGAAGATTTTGAATAGAATTATTTGATAATATTGTTATGAAAAAATTTTTAATTCCTCTTTCCAAATAAGGTAAATCATCGTTCTTATCTCTACTCCAATAAATTTCACGATATAATTGTGTTACTTCAAAACGTCGTTTGGTTTTCTTATTATTGCGTTCCTTTGATTCATTTGCAAGTTTCGAAGATATTTCTTCAAAACTTTTACTATCACTTACACCATGTTTAAATAAAAATGGAAAATACAATTCACATATATATTCAATTTCTGTATTCATTTTTTCACCATATGAGAAGACATTTTTTGCCAAACATACCATTAAATTTTTACTATTACCATAATTTAACAAAACGGATTTATCAAAAGTTAGTAAATTGTTTTTATTTGATATATTATAACGTATTTGCTCGCTCCATAATTGATTTTTATATGGATTACTTGGAAACATGAAATCATAATGATCTTGGAATTCCATTCCTACAGGTATAAATACATTTTTTGGTCCTGATTTTGATAATTGCATCCACTGATCATAGGAGAATATATCATTGAATAAACCTCCTTTTTCTTTTTCTCCGTTATCTAAAACATAAGGATCAGCAGATATATTTGTGGCATATTGGAAAAAACGTTCTTTTGTTAATTTTTTTGTGTCGTTTTCTGTGATTTCTTGGTATAAATATTCCATATCTAGATATTTTTGATCCAATGTAAATAAATACAACTCTTCAATAGATAAACTATATTGTTTATTTTTTTTATTAAGTTCTAATAGTTCATTTACAATTTTATGTTTAATATCTCGTACAGAATCGTCTTTATTGATTAATTGTTCTGAAAAAACTACATGTACATCATTTTCTTTATAGTATGTAATTTCAATTTCGCTAAAGATCTCAGACATGTGTTCATGAGAACGAAGTCCTGCACAAAATACAAATACATGACTTACTTCTCCATTTTCGTCTAATATGTTTGTTTTATAAATATTTTCATTTGGAATAAATAGATTGCTTTGTTTTTTTAAAATTAATTCTTCTGATTCTTCCATTATATATAATGAAATGATGTTTTTATACAATATAAATTGTATAAAAATTTATTTTAACTGTCAAATAAATTTAATGTTTTCTTCTTGATTTTCTTCCCTTTTTGCCTTTTCTTGATTTCTTGGATTTGCGTCCTCTTTTTCTTGATTTTCTTCTTCCTCCGCGAACGTCTTCTATTGCTAATCTTTCATTTGAACTTGGTAATAATTTTTTTAGACCTGGTACTGTTTTAACAGTATTCATAATAAATTTACTAATCTTATTATTATTTCTGCCATCTAAGATTATAAATGTACTTCCCCCAAATGACCAAGTCAATGCTGTCCCAATTCTAGCAAAACTTATAATATATGATAAATTATTGGCTAATTCTCTTTTTGTTCTGGTTGCTTCTATTATTGTGGTTTCCAATGAACTATCATAAATACAATTAAATTTTCCAGCAGGATTCCATAAGGCAGTAATCATATTTGATATATATGAACCATCTGCTGTACCACATTCTCGTGATGCCTGAAATTTGATTTCTTCTGCTGCTCTAGCTGCTATATTATTCATTATAGTTGCAAATGTTTTTTCAGCTGTTTCTTTAGGTCGTAAAAATAAATTTATAAAACTTTCTTTATCCATAAATACACCAACATTTTCACCTAATGCTTTCATATTAGAAAAAGCATAATATATTAATGATAATCCTATAAAAAAACCTACAATTGAATAAAATAAAGATCTATTGGATAAAAACTTATTTTCCTTTTTTTCAGGAAGTTCTTCATCATATTCTACTATGTTATCATGACCATCACCACCCATTTTCATATTTTCATTTGCTCTTGCTGTCATTGTTAAAGATGCAATTAGATGTAATAACTCTAATTGATGTTCTTGTTTTAGAAAACTAATAGATGTTAATAAAGTTTTGAAACTTTTATTAGTTTCGTTTTCATTTAAATTTTTCAAATCTTCCAATAGTTCCTCATCTTTTGCATCAGTAGGAATTACTTTCATAGAAGCCATAGAACCAAATAATTCATATGCTTGTACATCCATTGTATGTAATTTATTAAATTCATTATTTAAAACAACACTCATTTTAGCAATTATATATATATAATTGCTAAATTAATTATCGTAGTAAGGATTATCTTTAATATTCATACCGCAATATTGGGCAGGTTTTTTTTTATAATCAACCGGACTATGAACGCCACATTCCTTTGCATTTTCAAGTAAAAATCTAAAATTATCCCAAAACTCTTGCTTATGACCGACTGATTTGGTAGCAATATGTGATAATTCATGAATAGCAACAAACATCAATGTATGTTCATCGATCATATTTGTTTCACCTTTTCTATCACGGTTTAAACAAAATGCTAACTTTTCTCCTTTATTTTCACTAAACGCAGTATATTCACTGGTAGGCAATGTTTCCATAATTCGTTTTGGATTATAACCATTTACCAATCTTTTAACGCTTTCTCTATTTCCATATTTTTCATTTGTATAATCTACTAATTTTTTACATTTTGCATTTACATTGGCTAACATATCAGCAGCATCTTGGAGTTTTTCGCGTTCCCGAACACAATATTTATTACCATCAACAGTAGAAACAATACATTTTAATTGAAATTCTTCTGAATTTAAATAAATATAAGCACATAAACCAACAATACCGAAAATAATTACATATATGTATAAATCCAATGAATCCATTATATAATATATATAAATATTCTTAAAATAAGAATATTTATGCTAAACTATTAATTATTTTTTACTTATTGCTCACCACAACCTAACTCAAGAGGAACACGTGCAAGATCAGGTTCTACGGTACTGTTATTCCATGGACCAATTTGTTGCTTAGGGATGGCAGGTTCAGAACGCAATTGAAGGTTAGGATTCTTCAATGTTTGTCCAATAGTGTCAATACCAATCAAACTTCCTGCTTGTAAAAGATCTGGCATATCAACTTTGCCTGCATTTACAGGGTTCAAGTTAGCAAATTCGCTGTTTTTATCTGTTGGAAGTAAATCCTGAGGATTAGCAGTACTTACTTGTTTGTAATCAGCACCTGTCTTAATATCAGAAGGAACAGTAGATGCAGGTTGGTCATAATTTGAAGGTTTTTGACCTTCAAATACTTCATTGCCTAAACTTTGACTAGGTTTGGCAGAAGAAGTCATAGCATCTAATACATTTCCTTTTGAGTTAGAATAATTAAGAAGGGAATAAGCAACTATGCTTAATACAATAGCTACAAATAACCATTTTGCATTATCGGACTTGAAAAAATTAGTGACAGTCTTTAACATTTTTTACTTTATATAATCGGTTGATAAAATTTTTATTTGAAACCCTTAATATGTTTTTGCTAAAAACAGATTAAATGAAAAATCGACTAAATATTATGATGCTTCTTCTTGAATTTCACCATTTTGAAAAAATTCGTCATCTTCACTTTCAATATCATCCAAATTATATTGATTCTTGATTTCCTTTGCTTCTAAATATGCTTGCAAAGCTAAATTTTTTGCAATGCGCGCCCTTTTTTGAGCCTCTCTGTAACGTTCATAGTAAATATCATTTTGAGGTTTAAGAGTAACTAAATCTTCTGTATCCAATTTCTCTAAATCAACAGTAAATTCTAAATCATCAATACTTGGATCTTGATTTTCAACAATAATAGAATTTTCTAAAACAGAGGTTTCTTCTAAAGAAACATCATTTGGTTCTGTTTGTTCAACTTCTTCTAAAGAAACATGATTTGATTCTGCATCTTTATCATGCAATTTCATAGTATCTATTTCAACAGATTCATTGTTTTTTGGACCATTTTCCTCTTCTACAATTTCTTTGATTTCCTCTTCTACTTCTTTTTCAGTTTCTTCTAAACCTTGTTTTGGAATATTTGGCAAAACATGTGATTGATGAACAATATTGCGGTTATTAGAAATAATACAATTATCAAAAAAATTTACAGGTTCTAAGGTCATCATTTGTTTTATTTCTATTTCAATTTGAAAACTTCTTGAAGAACATTTAATACCTTGAATTTCTAAAATTGTTACTAAATGTGTATTATCAACAATGGTATCTATATCTACTTCCTCTCGATTTTCATTGTAGATTTTCAGATTAATTTTACCTAAACGATTAGGAATATTGGCGCGAGCTAAATAGTATTTTCCTGATTTATATATTTTTAATGGTGTCGCAAAATAAGTTTCGATATCACTTAAATCCATTTCACTTTCAAACCAATCTTCGCGGTTCTCATAAATTAATTGACATGAATATGTTTCTAAATTCTCCATCCATTGAATAAATTTGGTATTTTCATGAGAAAACATTAAATCGCAATGGGCTCTTTTTGATGTTTGTGTAATAGAACCGCGAGTTTTACATTCAGGTGGTTGAATATATAATGAGTTGCCATCCATTGAATATTTAATAAAATAATTTCCACCAGAAATTACCATGGGTGGGTTTAAAGACAATTTATCAAAATCAAAGGGTTCATTTGTATTATAAATGACACTGTTCATTTATGTATATTATTTTTACTACAATTTATTACTAATTGTATTACGCGTTATAAATGTATAGAGGGTATCTGTTTCTATATTAAATATGAGATCATTCAAAGATAGTATTTTAGATTTTATTAAAAGTGAAGATATAAAACGTGATTTTTTTTCTGTGGTGCAACCAGTATATACAAACATATACAATGAATTATACCCTTATTTATGGTTTATATGCATATATATTGTTATCATAACTTTTATTATTTTGGTTAATTTAGTATTATTAATACGTGTATTAAATCATTTAGGTGGATTTTATATTTCTTATCATGATTAAAATATCAAATTCATTTGTAATAAAAATACAAATGAATTCGAATGATCAATTAGTATTAAAAGGAAATTTTACTGCAAATGTAAAAAGATGGGTTTTGTTAGATAGTCAATTAAAAATTATCCAAGAAAAAACAAAAAAAATGCGAGAAGAGAAAAACATGTTGGGTTCAAATATTTGCCAGCATTTAGAAAATTCCGGAAATGCTCATCGAAAAATTATGATTCACGATGGTGATTTAAAAATTTATGAAAAAAAAGATTATAGTCCTTTGACATTTGCATTTTTAGAAAAACATTTAGGAAAAATAATGAGTGATCCAAATCAAGTTGAATTCGTAATACAATATTTAAAAGATCAACGTGAAATAAAAACTACTAATGATTTAAAACGTAGTTATAAAAACGTAGATTAATATATATGTTGCATATTCGCGAAGATCCTATTCATTGTGTAAATGACAAATGTATTTATCCAAGTGGTAAAAATGCAAAACATTTACCTCAATTACATAATTATAATGATTTATATGGTTCGGAAGATTATTCACAGGGAAGATTCAAAGATTTAGGTGTTCCAGTCTTTGTCATGAAAATTTCTTACAATGAACCTGTTCAAGAAGAGAAAATGCATATTCAACCGGATGGTGTTATTTCAGACGATTTATTTGATAAACTATTTGATTGTATAGAAAAAAAGACAAAATCAAAACCAAAAAATAAAACACGAAAAAATAGAAAAAAAGGAAAAAAGGAAAAAAAATAGAAAATTGATTTATATTTACAAAATTGTATTTTTTATAAATATAAAATGGTAAAAACAAACAATAATGATTTTAAAGGAGAACGAATACATGATACATGTACATGTTGTTGCATGCCTTGTATATGTTGTTTTATTACAGCAGAAAAATTATTGCAAGGTATATGTGTAGGAATATTAGGATTATTGAGTTGTGCTTGTTTTGAAAGATCAACACATACAATAGAACCACAACAAAAAAATGGTGAAATAGAATTACATAATTTAGAAAAAAAGTCAAAAGAAGAAAAATAATTTTATTAATCATGATGAGTTTTGACTAAACATATTAAATTAAATCATGTTTTGGTGTATCTTTTAATGGTATTAAGGCACAATCGTTATTTGTATTTTTATTTGGTTGGGTAATATTAATTTTATTTACATGCAGTTCTAATTGATAGTTATTGCCTAATTCAAAAAAAACTTTTTTTTCGGTATTGAATTTATTAAATATCATAACAAATAATTGAAAAAATATTCCTAGTAGATTCATAATGATAAAATATATATAATTTTTTATCATTTAATAATCAAATTAGTAACGCGACCATTTTTTAATATTGAAACTATTTAATTTTGCAGAATTGCGAAGTTTTTCTAATTCTTCATTTTCACCATTATCTTGACAAGCACTATAACTATAAACTGGTGCTTTCCAACCATCGGGTTCTGGTGCTTTTACACCAAAACAATTTGCACCAAATTTAATATAAGGATTATCAATAAAACCACCGTTTATCCCAGGTCGTCCGCAAGCATGTTTCATATTTGGATTATTTTGTAAATTTTCCCATGTTTCTTTTTGCGTAGGGAAATAAGCCATTTGTCCATCAGACCATCCATAATTACACCATTCAGCACCATTATTATAAGCAGTTTCGATTTGATCATAAGTAGCTAAGGAAGCATCAAAAGCAGCACAGACTTTTTGTGCCTCTTCATAATTGTATAAATTATTGGAAACATTGAATACTTGTTTATCAGGTTCGCATGTATATTGTGCAGATGGACTACTAACAAGAACAGTATCTGTTGTACTATTAGCGCTTTGAGAATTGTTTAAATCATCTTCTAAAGTTTGTGATGTACCAGAAAATGGAGCAATATTTTGAAAGTATTTTACAATACTATTATTAAATAAAAGAGTGACAATTGGGATATTTAATGCGTATTTAAAGAAAAATATAACAGCAAATATTGCATAAATAATCCATATTTTATGTTCAACAAAATCAACTAAAACTGGTTTTACTTCAGGATCCATAGGAACACGTAAAATATATACTAAAGCAAAAAAGATAATAGTGAACCAAATCAATTCAAATAGAGACCAAGGATTGTCTAAATATTGCTCTGTCCAATTGAAGATATATCCAACCATATTTTTCTTATTTTCTTCTGGTAAATAATAATATAACTGGAAAGCATAAATACTTATTAAAATAAGTAATGCTATATCAATTGTTCTACTATATGAAGACACACCACTTGTTTCATTATTTGCCCCTCTATTTGCAAAAATTGACTTTACAATTTTATATACAAGATATAGGGAAATCAACCAAAAAATTATTGTATAGGTAGTTGCATTAAATATATCATGTAAGAAATCCATAAACTCACTATCGCTCGATTTTTGTACTTGTTTTGAAGGAGTAGTTTGAGGAGCATTATTACTTGTAGTTGTTGTGGTGGTTTTGATTACCTTAGGTGTTGAACCATCTTCACAAACCTCGGGACTAGAAGAAGTTTCTTTATTTGTTGCAGGACTTGTAGTTGTGGTTGTTATGGTTTCCGTGCTTATTGCAGGAGTTATAGTATATGATGCTGATGGTGCGGTTGTAGGAGTATCGGAATCAAATAAATTTGAAAAAAAATTTCCCATAATAAATTTTATTAGTATATAGGAAAAGGATATATTTATGCATACGTTTTGCTATAAATATATCCCTAAATAATAATTATTGTTTTCTATAAAATAAACAATATGCTTTTGGTGTTACAATTTTATTAATATTTATATTACGTTCAACATTGGTATCATTAAAATGTATCCATTCATTATTGCTTGTTTTTACAAATGATGTGTAATGTCCTCCATTTGTACCACCACTGTGATTACAAACTGCATACAAATCATATTTATATTGTTTTGCATTATAACCACTAACATACTTTGATAAATCTAAATTTTCTAAAGGAAATTGCACTAAATCTTGTCGTTTTTTTCTTCCATCAAAAGAAAATCTTTTTAATGTAATAATTAAAATTTTTGGAAAAGACCAAAAAGTAATACGTTTTTTAACA
>MDTG01314557.1_pt1 | contig 12224 bp, 12 predicted proteins | sample 811421 | NCBI WGS metagenome assembly MDTG01 (sample SAMN05326645, study PRJNA326480) | marine metagenome | isolation source: seawater | place: Pacific Ocean: South East | collected 2011
CAACTCAGAATGGACCGAATCGATGCGTCGATTCCGAAATCACGGCATGACCACGGATGGCCGTCAGCGTGAGGAAGGGCGAGGCTGGCAGTACGATGTGCCAGGGCCTGGATACAACTATCGCCTCTCCGACATCCAGTGCGCACTTGGCTCGAGTCAGCTCAAGCGTCTTCCTGAATGGCTTGCACATCGTAGAAGTGCCGCCAGAAAGTACTCGAAGCTGCTTGGTGATCTGGCCGGCATCGACATGCTCCATGTCAGATCCGAGATCGAGCATGCCTGGCATCTCCTGGTTGTGAGCATCGAGGAATCGGTGCATGGGGTGGATAGAGACACGATGTTCCATGAACTTCGAAAGCTTGGTATCGGTGCCAACGTCCATTACACGCCTCTGACGAAACTGACTCGTTTCTCCTCATCAGAGGGGGAGTGTCCGGTTGCCGAGATGATGGGAGAGAAAATTCTGACACTCCCGTTGCATCAGCAGGTAACCGAGGAACAGATCGTTTACGTTGTCGATTCGATCAGAAATGTACTTTCGATGAACACTGTCCAGGGAGAGAATTGATGAACGCCTATACGGAATCTCGCGCGGTTCGATTTGGAGATCGTGTCGTTGGAGATGGTCAGCCCTGTTTTATCACCTATGAAGCAGGACCGACGCACGACAGCCTTGAATCAGCCAAGGCGTTGGTCACGATGGCGGCCGAAGCCGGTGCGGATGCCGTGAAGTTTCAGATCTTCGATCCAGACCGGCTGGTGGCGGATCGCAAGCAGACCTTCTCATACGATGTTCTCGTCGATAGAGAGACTGGAGAGACGGAGACGGTTGAAGAGTCGCTCTACGAGATTCTATGTAGAAGATGTCTTCAAGAAAATGAATGGCTTCAGCTCAAGGCTCACAGTGATTCGCTTGGACTCGCCTTCTTTGGAACCATCGGTTTCGAGGAGGATCTGGATCTTCTGGTTCGCATGAAATGCGATTCGGTCAAGATCGCCTCGGCTGACGTGAACCATATTCCATTGATTCGCAAGGCGGCATCCACGGGCATGTGCCTTCAGCTGGATACGGGTAATGCCACGCTCGGCGAGATCGAGACAGCCGTCGATATCAGCTGTTCACAAGGTAATGAGCGGATCATCATCCACCAGTGTCCATCCGGGTACCCAGCCAGACTGCCGAGCATCAATCTCAAGATCATCGAGACTCTCAGGCAGATGTTCCCGTTCCCGGTGGCGTATTCGGACCATACCCCAGGTGCCGACATGGACATCGCGGCGATGGTCATGGGGGCCAATCTCGTCGAGAAGACGATCACTTTCGATCGGTGCACACGTAGTGTCGAGCACATCTTCTCACTTGAACCGTCGGAGGCGACCGGCTTCATCCAGCGCCTCCGTGATGTCGAAGTGGCGATCGGAGGACCACGTCGCATTCTTCATGAAGCAGAGAAGTCGAAGCGAAATATGATCCGTCGAAGCGCCTTCCTGATCAGTGATGCGCCCAAGGGAACCCCGATCAAGACTCTTCAGATCGAATATCGCAGACCGGGTACTGGACTGGCGCCGGACGTTATCGAGTTGTTCTCTGATGCCGTGCTGAACAAGGACATGACTGCCGGTGAGATGTTGACCAAAGAGGTCGTCATCAATGCCTGAGCTAGGTGCCCTCGCGATCATTCCTGCCAGAGGCGGCTCCAAGAGGCTGCCTCGCAAGAATGTACTCCCCTTCAATGGACGACCCGTCATCGAGTACACGATCAAAGCGGCACTCCAGAGCGGCTGCTTTGATCGTGTGATCGTATCCAGCGATGATGATGAAATTCTGGAGATTGCTTCGGCAACAGATGCCGAAGTCGATCGGCGTTCAAGTGAACTGGGAAGTGATACGGCCACCGTCGCGGAAGTCTGCGCAGAATTTCTCGAGCGAGAGTCGATTGCCGGCACGAGCTACGGCATTCTTGCCGCACTCTATGCCACGGCGCCGATGCGGACTGCGGAGGATATTCACAGCACCATGTCACTCCTTGACGATGGTTCATGTGATTATGCGATGGCGGCGACTCATTTCTCGCACTATGTCCATCAGGCGTTGGAAGTCGATGGAGCACAGTTCGTCAAGCCTCGCTGGCCTGAACTGTATGAGATGCGGCCAGCGGAGATCGGCCCACTCGTCGCGGGCAATGGAAGTACGTATTGTGTCAGAGTCGACACCTTCATGAACTCCGGCAGCTTCATCGGCGAGAAGACGCGTGTTCATGTGATGCCCATGATCCGTTCCATCGACATCGACACGATCGATGACTTTCACATGGCCGAGTCGATCCATCGTCTGCAGAACAGTCTGGGATAGCGGAGATGACCAGTCACGCCTCATCCGGGAAGTCGGTAATCCTGTTTCGCGCAGACGGATCTGATCAGATCGGATTCGGCCATCTCGTCAGATGTTCGACGCTTGCAAGGCAGCTCTGTGCCGACGGCGCGAGGGTAATGCTGGCCACCCGGTCGATGGACCAATGTCCTGAGTGGGTGAGTGATCTCTTTCCAGGCGAAGTCCATGAACTCCGGAATGATGGAGCCGGATGCCCTGATGATGGAGATCCCGTCCCGCATGCGAGCTGGTTACCCACGACTCAGAACGAAGATGCTTCTCATGTCGTCGAACTTCTCTCCGATCTTGGACTGCAAACGATCGATTGTCTGGTGGTGGATCACTACGGAATCGACGCCAGATGGCATCGACAGTTGCGACCAAGCTGCAAGAGAATCATGGCGATTGATGATCTCGCCGATCGAGCGCTTGATGTCGACATCTTGCTCGATCAGAATCGCAGTCCCGATCTGGCCATCGTCGCTTATGAGCATCGTCTTCCAGATGATTCCAGACTTCTGGCTGGCCCGGAGTGGTCGCTGATCAGAGAAGAGTTCCGTGACAGTCGTGTACAGCCACGTTCATTGAATGAAGAATCACCACGCGTCCTTGTGATAATGGGCGGTTCAGATCCAGATGAGCTCACCACCCAAGTCCTAAGATCTTTGACTTCGATTGAACATGAACTCGAGATTACGGCAGTCATCGGACGGGCCGATCAGTATGAAAAGCTTGAGAGTCTCGGTTCATCAATGCGGCATTCTCTGGATGTTCGAGTTGCCGAAAGAAACATGGCTGCTTTGATGGCCCAGGCAGATATCGCGATTTCCGCAGCCGGAAGTACTGTCTGGGAGCTCTGTTTCATGGGCATTCCAATGGCGCTGGCGGCCACTGAAATCAACCAGTCCGCCGTCATCCAGCAGGCAGAAGCTTCTGGAGCAGCTGTACGGTTGCCTGATCTGGGTGCCGATGTGATCAAGGCCGTCCTGAGTACCATCCTCAACGGAAGAGGTCGGTTGGGAGTCATGTCACGGGCGGGCCAGCAGCTCGTTGATGGAGAAGGTGCTCGACGAGCCAGTGAGGTTATCCTGCACTCATGACGACTCACCCGGCAATTCAGATTGGCTCTAGATTCCTCGGTGAGAATCATCCATGCTTCATAGCGGCCGAGATCGGGATCAATCACAATGGTGATCTTGATCTGGCACGGGAGATGATCGTCTCAGCGGCTAAGGCTGGTGCTGATGGTGTGAAGTTCCAGAACTATCGAACAGAGGACTTCATCGCTGATCGCACTCTGGACTATCGCTACATCTCCCAGGGCGAGGAGGTGGTCGAGTCCCAGTACGACATGTTCAAGCGTTACGAGATGCCTAGAGAATGGCTGCCTGAGTTGAAGAAGTGCTGTGACATGCAAGATGTCGAATTCTTCAGCACGCCGACCTCCGATCGGGGAATTCAGGATCTACTCCAGGTGGATGTTGAGCTGTTCAAGAATGGTTCAGACTATCTGGGACATCTTCCACTCATCAAGTCGTTTGCCAGAAGCCGGATTCCCACGGTGCTCTCCACAGGCATGGCCGAAGTCGACGAGATCGATGCTGCGGTCGAGGCGTTTCGAGAAGCTGGTGGAGAGGGACTTGTGCTGCTCCACTGCACATCTTCTTATCCAACACCACTTGATGAAGCGAACCTGAATCGCATGGTGTCGTTGGCGGATCGGTATGGATGCGCGATCGGTTTCAGTGACCATACCGATGGCACGCGTGCTGCTGAGCTGGCCAGCGCCATGGGAGCTGTCTTCATCGAGAAGCATTTCACGACTTCGCGGGATCTTCCGGGGCCTGATCACAGATTTTCCTCGACACCCGAGGAACTGGAACGACTCATTCAGAATGTCAGAGACGTCAGCTCCATCATGGGTTCATCTTCGATAGAAAGCGGCGATGTTGAGCAGTTGAGCAGAACACAATTCCGCCTTTCATGCCATGTGTCGAGAGCCATGACAGCGGGCAGCCACCTGTCGGCCGAAGACATCACGATCAGCCGACCAGCAGATGGCCTGCCACCGAGTAGGGCGGAGGATCTGATCGGTCAGTCGATCAATCGTGATCTCGAGGCTGGAGAAGCCATTACATCAGAATGCCTTGATTCTGATCAATAGAAGGTGCCGTCATGGATCCAGTCTGGGAAAACCTATATGTAGCCGGGCACAACCAGAGGTATCCCTGGGACTGTGTCGTCTCCTTCATCTATCGTCATGCTCCCAGAGACACTCCTCGTGACGAGACCCGCATTCTGGAAATTGGTTTCGGAACGGGTAGCAACCTCTGGTTTGCTGCGAGAGAGGGCTTCAAGGTCTCCGGCACCGATGGAAGTGATTCTGCTGTGAATGCGGCAAAGCATCGATTCGATTCCGAAGGCCTTTCAGGTGATTTGAGATGCCAGGCCTTCCCTGAAATACCCTTTGAAGACAATCAGTTCCATCTGGCCATTGATCGAGCTGCGACGACCTGTGTCTCCCGAGAGATTTGCCGTGAGACGATTCAGTCAATTCATCGTGCACTGAGGCCTTCTGGTCTATTTTTCCTGAATACCTATAGTCACAGACATACCAGTGCCACCGCCGGGCAATTGATGGATGATGGCAGGCGCGTCAATATCGATTCGGGCACACTCACAGGCGTCGGTGGCATCTGTTTCTACAATGAGACAGAGCTCATGGAAGTCCTTGGCTCAGGATGGAATGTCATGAATTTAGATCATGTGATGGTCGAGGACAGGACCAGCAACGGATCTGTTCATGCAGAGTGGCGAGCCGTACTCCAGAAGAGCGACTGTGCATCAAATGATGACTAGCCATAATTTGATTCGGATACCAAGACTTGTCTGAGACGCAACTATCCTGTCAGGATCTGATCGTCGGTGGTGGCATGCAGGGCATGATGGCGGCTAGATCTTGTTCACTTGGTGATCGTGACTTCATTCTGATCGATATGGCGGCGGGTATCGGGGGCATACTCAAGCCTATAGAGATGGATGGCGTGATGCTAGACCCGGGATGTCATATCTGGGGTCATCACGAGAAGCTCAACATCAGTTTCTTCGAGCAGGAACTTGGAATCAGGATGATCCCGGTGACGGGGCATTGTGAGATCTCGATCTCCGAGGATGGTGGATTCAGGAAGAAGCTCGCTGTTCCCTCGTTCGAGACGTTGCCATCAGAGAGTCGAAGATTGGCTGCGGACTTGGCCAGGAACGTGACACCGGAGCAGATCTCTACGTGGTCTCTGGATCGAATATTCCGAGAGGCGTTTGGATCCGATCTTGGAGATGCTCTTCTGCGAATCGCAACCAAGTTCTATGGCCGCGAACCATCGGATCTGTCCATACTGGCGGCGCAACAGATGGCCATGAGCCGTATTAAGTTACACGCCTGTTCTGAACTCGAGCGAATGTTGGAGGATGATCGGCTACTCGGACCACTTCTTTGTTCCCAGACGTTGAACGAGAAGAGTGACAGTCTCGTAAAATTTAGATATCCAGACATGGGGCTCGGTAACCTGCTGTCGACATTTTTTAATTGGATTCAATCCAGAGCCCAGTCCATTCACTTCAGCGAAATGCCTCAAAGTATCGAGTTGGATTCTTCAGGTAAGGGTGGCATGCTCAGGACGCGTGACAAGCAGATACGTTTCCAAAGATTGATGTGGTGCTGCAATCCACTGGCACTCTCAACACTGATGGAGTGGAGTCTTCCACCAAAGGAATCAACCGCAGGCAGCCCATTCAGGACACTTTTCTTCAGACTGCACAATATGAATCAGGAAGTTGAATACAGCCATGATTTCAGGGTCGAGTCTCCGATTTTCAGATCCTGGGTGCCACCCGAGGAAATGGTCGAGGACGCATCCTGTCGGTACGTGATAGTCGAGTGTCCGATCAAACGAGCTGGAGATGATGTGGTTGCAGACATTTCAACTCGTCTTCAGCAGATCCATGATCTTGGAGAGGGTCAACTTGAATTCCTCGGTTCCAAACCGCAGGTCAGATTCTATCCGAGCATGACATACATGAAATGGCTCAAGACGTTCGTCTCTGAGCATGCAGGCGAGCACAATGGGATTCTTCTCCCCGCCTCACCGCTCTATGGCAAGGATGTGATTACCGACTGGTGGGAAGATGCCTGCCGCATCAAATAGGCTGACGATATGATACGAGAGTTCACCATGACGAAACTCGACTGGGTGATCTCCATTCGTGAAGCGAAGCATCGGGAGCGTAAATGACCGGCGATTCCAGATTCAGCAAGGATGATGAGGCGAATGCCGCTCACTTCGGCATGAAGGTTGCCAAGCATGACAAGGGGCATCTGGCTGTCGACTGGGGTTCGCGAAGATCTCAACAGTTAAGGTTCCAGAAGCTCAAAGAGATGCTATCGATTCGAGATGGCAACAGTATTATCGATGTTGGCTGTGGTCTTGCGGGATTTCTCGATTATCTGAATGATCGTCAGATCAATGTCGACTACACCGGCATTGACGTCTCCGAGGAGATGATTTCAAGGTGTCGAAGTCGATATCCGAATAATGATTTCCTCACCGGGAGCTTCCTGAATCTCGGCAAGATCAAGGCGGATCTCGTGGTCGCTAGCGGCATATTTAATCTTAGGACAAATCATCCTTTCGATTTTCTTCAGGAAACCGTTCTCCGTATGTACGAATCATGCAATAGGAGAATCGCCTTCAACTGCCTCTCTTCACGCGCAGAAAACAAGGAGCCCGGCGAGTTCCATGTTGATCCGGAAAAAGTGCTCGACATGTGCCAGCAGCTTGAGGGTGATGTAGTTCTCGACCATTCCTATCTACCGCATGATTTCACCATTGCCATCAAGAAGCCATCATGATTGTTTCAATTAACCAGCCTGCCTATCTGCCCTGGCCGGGCTACTTTGATCGGATCTCAAAATCCGATCTGCATGTGGTGCTTAACCATGTCCAGTTCGAGAAGAACAGCTTCGTCAATCGAAATCGGATTCTGGGCAAGGATGGCCCATTCTGGCTTACTGTGCCTGTCCGAACAAAAGGCAGGTTTGGAAATCTTCCAATCAGTGAAGTGGAGATCGATCAATCAAGCAATTGGCAACGAAAGCATCTGCAGTCCATCCGCTCTGCCTATGGACGATCAGCTAGCTTTGATGAATGCTGGAAAAATCTTGAAAATGTTCTGCAAGAAGAATTCCTGAAGCTGAACGATCTCTGTAGAGCGACCACGGACGTACTACTTGATCTGCTTGGTATAGAGGTTGATCATAAATTCACCTCGGGGCATAATTTCGTTTCCAGCAAAAGTGAACTTGTTCTTGAAATATGCAACGAGTTCAAGGCAACGACCTATCTGAGCGGTCCATTTGGCCGAGAGTATCTGGATCTCGAATCGTTCGAATCCGCCGGGATCGAGGTTTTGTTTCATGATTACAAGACTCCTGAATATGCACAGGGGCATCGAGAATTTGTGTCGAACCTGAGCATTCTCGACCTGCTTTTCAATGAAGGCGAGTCGGCGAAGTGGCGGTTTGGGAAACAATCTTGATTTGAGTGATCTGATAATTACGGTCACATAATCTTCAACAGAGACATTTGATGGCGATGAATTCTGAAAATATTTCCTGTGACATACGCAATGCGACGTATCAAGATGCTGAATTTATTTTAGCCCTCAGGAATCAGCCTGAGATCGTCGCGTTGGGTTCGAGCAAGAAAACGGTCACGCTTGATGAACATGAAGTGTGGTTCAAGGATGCACTTGAAAGCGATCAGCATTTAATCTTCATTGTCACAAGTGTTAAGGCAGGAGATCCAATCGGTTACTCCCGTCTTGTTCGTAGTGGGGAGGTAGGCGCCGTGATAACCATTGCCCTGTCTGAATTGTGGAGAGGGCGTTCCATCGGATCAGCCATGATCGAACGTACTGCCCAGGCCGGCTTCGATCGCTGGTCCTCAGTCGACTACATTCTGGCCTATATTCTTGATGGGAATATGCGTTCCGTGAATTCGTTCAAAAAGATCGGGTTCAAGTCGACGACTGAATTCCCGATGCAGGGACATCAAGTCCTGGTACTGCGCCGCCGATGAGTCTTGAAAAGAGGGCACAAGTCTATCGATGCGTCATGATTGATTGGAACGCGATTCGGGTACGAGTACGATAAGATCTTATTACTCAAGTCGGAGAACTGATACTCATGAATTTATCATCCTTAGGTCCAGTTCTGGTCATCGCTGCACATGCAGATGATGAGGTGCTTGGTTGCGGCGGAACCATGGCGCGTCTTGCTGGTGCCGGGTGCAAGGTCCATACGGTCTTCATGACTGATGGTGTCTCAGCTCGGGAGGGTGCTGATGATGGCGAGGCTAGACGCCAGGCAGCCTGTCTTGCAGCGAACAAGATGGGATCGCAAGAGCCGACCTTTCATGATTTTCCTGACAACGCAATGGATACGGTTCCCTTGATCGATATTGCACGCGCTGTTGAATCTGCCGTTGCTCGAGTTTCCCCAGCCACAATTCTGACTCATCATCATGGTGATTTGAATGTCGATCATGAGATCGTTCATCGAGCGGTCATGACCGCATGCCGTCCCCAACCGGGCTCTTTGGTAAGGACGATCATGACCTTTTCGGTACGATCGAGTACGGAGTGGGCAATCGCGAAACACGGGAACACATTCGTTCCGAATTTCTTTGTCGATGTAACCGAAACCCTCGAAACTAAGCTTGAAGTACTGCGGGCCTATGAGATGGAAATGAGAGCCTTCCCACATTCCCGCTCGATCGAAGCGGTTGAACATGAAGCGAGGCTGCTCGGTGCGTCCTGCGGAGTCCCGGCAGCGGAAGCTTTGGTCATGGTCCGTTCCATCATGGCCTGACCGAGGCCAGACCTTCTATCATGACTTGCAGACTTCAATCAGCTCCTGGGCAAGTGTCGTAGCCGCGGTATTCATTTCTGCATCATTGGCTTGTGCGGAAGTTGTCCAGATGTATCTGCTTGGCAGTGTGAAGCTGAGTTGATTCACGGCGCCAAGAAATTGAATCAGATCTTCGTCTTCTGCCGGTTTGGATACAAGCGCAGCCGCAATGGCCTCCGACATGGAGGAATGATCCTCAAGATGAATGATTCCATGATCGATATGCCTGTAATAAGGGTCACCGATCACCAGTGTCGGCTTTCCAATGATGACTGATTCGAGACCTGTCGTACCAGTGATGGTCGTGATGATCGATGAAGTCTGAATCATTTCATGGCTGTCAAGGTCTGGCGAGACCAATATCACTCCTGGTATTCGTGCAATTCTGGAATAAAAACTCGCAGGTCGACGACCGATCATCGGGCGATGTTCTTTTACGACAAGTTTCATCCCGATCGGGACCGACTGGGAAATGGTCCGAATGAGACTGAGCTGGTCGGTGTACCGTGGTGCAAGAACCATCGTCGAGGCTTCAGGATCGACATGCAGCGGGTAGTAGGCGAATGGACCAGAGCTTTCAGGACTGAACACCGTCAGATTTTGCTTCAAGGCGTTTCTCTGAGCCCAATATCTCCAGGGAGCCATCGCATCATTGACGCCGTTGTGGAATCGACTGCTGTGAGGCGTATCGTGCTTTCCCGAGAGCAGGCCAGCTCCGATTTTGCAGAGGGATCGGGGCAGTGATCTGACTGAATGGCGACGTTGCAACCTCTTTTTTACCATCTGAGTGTATTCAGGAACGTTACGACTCTTGCGAATACTTTCAATTTTGGCTCGAGCTTCATTTCTCGATTCCTCACTTATGGACTGATCATCTTCCATGAGTGTCAGAATCCGCCCAGCAATGTGGTGGCCATCGGTCAGAAACATCTGGCTGCCAATTCTGGCATGCTCCATCTTGATGGCTCGTATACCTCTCGATTTCGCGACCGCTCTAGTGGTCAGGCTGACGGCACCGGCCACCGCGTGCTGAAAGATTGCATCAGGGTTTGTTTCATCGAAGATCTTCTCTATTGCACAGAAGAGCGAGACGAGATATTGCCAGATCGCATCCGGTCCACCTGCCTGGATGGCCTTGGTCATAGTGGTGGGTGTCACAAGACCGCCAGTGACATATCCGACGCCAATATGACGATCGCCGATGATTATTTTCTGGAGCTCGTCATCACCATAAACCTTGCGAATCCGATCAAGTTCTGCGTGGTCAAGTGGCTGTCGAACCCAATCCATTTCAATCGGATCAGGGTAGAACATCGGTGTGTTCTTGCATGCAGGCTGATTCATTAGCCAGTCATGAAATCGATGAGTCCCACAATAGAGACCGCCGACATATTCAATGTCATGCGACTTCAGCTTATTAAGCGCAGCCACAGGCAGATTCAGAAACGATGGAGCAAACTGTATGAACAATCGCATTGAGCATGTCCTGCATTGTTTAACTGATCATAAAGATGTAATGGCTTTGTTGAAGGCATCGCCATATGTGTCTGGTGAGTACTGCTCGGAGATGAATTCCCTCGCATTATCACCAATTCTGGAAGCCAATTCTGAATCACTCAAGAGAGCTTGTATGGCCTCGACAATCGAATCGACATCGCCAGGTTCGGTAAGGAATCCAGTTTGACCATGCTGAACGAACTCCGGATGGCCACCTGAATTCGATGCTACGACGGGTACTCCTGCTGCCATCGCCTCAGCGACATTTCTACCGAATCCCTCCTCGATCTGTGGAGCGACGAGGATGTCGAGGCCACCCAGCATCTCCGGCAGGTTCGACACGAAACCCACGAGTGGCATGTGCTCGGTCATATCCAGGCTCTTGATACGTGCCTTGACATCGGTGTCCACCATCTCATTCGTGGGACGCCCGAACATCGGAAACAGCCGATTTTTCGAACGAAGCCTGCCGCTTGCCTCGACGAAGTCCATCGGACGCTTCTGTTCAGTCAGATTCGCGACAAATCCAATGATGATGGACTCCTCGTCTACACCGACTAATTCGCTCATTCTCGCACGAGATGTCATGCGATCCATCCCGGGAATCGGCGTCGGGTTCGCGATGATGACGCTTCGATCCTTGAGCGATGCTGGAAGGTTGTTCTGAGTGAATTCACTTATCGTAATGATCTTATGTGCCAGTCTGGCCGCTTTACGCATGAATGAACCAATGGTCTTGGTCTGATGATGGAACACGAGTTTGCAGCTTGCCAGGCGAGCAGGTAGTGACCAGGCGACAAGCATCCTTCCATCGGTCGGAATGACCAGGTCGAATCCGTTCTCTCGAAGCCACCTTTTCATGCGTGGAATTGGTTGCGCGACTCTCCGAACGTTCTCCACACCCGAAAGTCCCTTCGTCGCCAGGCTCTGATCCCAGGGGAGTATCACATGCTCTTGACCAACATCCCTCATCCAGTCGGATAACACGTCCTGCCTGTGTAATGTCGGTATGCACTCATGGCCACGTTCGTTGAGCAGTGACATGGTGTGGGCGGCATTCACATGACTTCCGCCGACAGTATCCCCCGGAAATGGAAAGCAGATCTTCATCAGCTGGAGACTATACCCAATACCGAAAATGGTCAGTGGAAGATTGAATGCAATGCGAGTGCGAGGCCATGAAACCGAGGTTCCATCAGTTCATCGCAACGGTCGATACATGAAGCCACTATGGGATAGAATCGTGTCCGTACCCACCCATGGCGTCGAATCCAACACCTCGACCTCCAAGAATCCAACAGTGATCTGAATACATGATCCGAATCGCCCATGTCATCAACAATCTCCAGACAGGTGGAGCCGAGACGACGCTGCTCCGGTTGATGGAGCACA
>MDTG01401972.1_pt1 | contig 12224 bp, 12 predicted proteins | sample 811421 | NCBI WGS metagenome assembly MDTG01 (sample SAMN05326645, study PRJNA326480) | marine metagenome | isolation source: seawater | place: Pacific Ocean: South East | collected 2011
ACAGATGCGAATGTAACCAACGCCAAACTTGATAAAACCAATATTCCTTTAAGTGGGTTTGCAGCGGCGGCAGCTGATGTAGCGCTTGGGGCTAATAAATTAACCGGAGTGGCAGACCCAACTGCAGCTCAAGATGCTGCAACCAAAGCATATGTAGATGCAGGAATTACTTCTGGAACCTCAGCTACTGTTTCTTCGGTAGACAATCACATTCAATCATCAACTAATGATAGTAATGCAGCGACCAGTGGAACAGAATATAGTGCTACTGCAAGTATCGCTGCTGGCTCTAGGTCATTTGATAGCGCTAACTCTACAAATACTTTTAATGCTGGTATAGACCTTAACAGCAATAGTATCGTTAGCATTACTTTATCGCAAAAAGCATTTGTTACAAGTGGTCCCAGCACATATAATATCCAACCTGTTGTTACCAGTATTGATGCAGCGAATAATACTTTTACAATTACAACATATTCTTTTGGAACTGTATTAACACCGGATAGTGATTTTACATTTAATTTCTTTGTTATTAAATAAAATAAGAAATTTTTAATATTTTTCTACCCTAACTATTGCTTAATATTAGAATGCAATCAACTAAACATTCATAAGTTGTCAAATGAAGATAATTAGTAAAAAATCATATTGATAATAACCAAAAAAGGGACTAAGATTATTGGAAAATAAGCAACAATTAAAATTCTAATAAAAAAATCCAGCAATATGCTGGATTTTTTTTGTCTTATTTCAATATTTGAAGATTTGATACTTCTAGATTCGTTAACTCTCTCCATCGTCCTCTTGGTAAATTTTTCTTGGTAAGTTCTGCAAAAACAACCCTGTCTAATTTATTTACTTTATACCCAACATGTTCAAAAATCTTACGAACAATTCTATTTCTACCAGAATGGATTTCAATTCCAATTTCAGATTTTGGTTCACCATTTACATAGGATATGGCATCGATAAAAACTTTTCTTCCTTCTATAATAACTTCTCCACGTAATTTTTCTAAATCTTTTAATTCTAATTTTCTATCCAAAGAAGCATGATATAATTTGCGAACATTGTGTTTTGGATGCGTTAATTTTTTTGCTAAATCTCCGTCATTGGTAAATAATAACAAGCCCGTTGTATTTCTATCCAACCTACCAACTGGGTAAATTCTTTCTTTGGATGCATTGGTAATTAACTCCATAACTGTTTTTCTACCTCGATCATCATCCATCGTGGTGATATAATTTTTAGGCTTATTTAACAGAACATACTTTTTTTGCTCCGGAGTTATAGCGGTTCCATCGAAACGAACAATATCTCCTGGTTGCACTTTATATCCCATCTCTGTGATGAGTTTACCATTTATCTCTACACTACCATGCTCAATATAGGTATCTGCCTCTCTTCGAGAACAAATTCCTGAATTTGCAATATATTTGTTTAAACGAACTCCTGACGATTCATCAGATTTTGGGTTCTCCTTAATTTTTTTGTACTGCTTTTTGGTACTTTTTCGGTATAAAGAGGGCTTTTTTTTACCTTGTTGTCGTCCTCTCGACGAGTTGCTATTTGATTTCATTAGCTAAAATAAATTTTTGCAAAAGTAGGGATAAATATCTTAATATAATCGGTCAATCACTTTTTCTACTAGGAGTGAAGTATCTATAAAAATAATAGAAAAAACACCTATTAAAAGTAGTATTTTTAAAACATTGTGCATCATTCTATAGTGTTTAACCTCTGATGATTTCCACAGACAGATTCCCAAAAAAAAGAAAACAATTAAAGTCACATAAAAATAATACCTCATATAACTTAAAGCCGGATAACTAAATAAAATAACGATTGGAAATACTGTTAAAGCTAACAAAAAAAGACATACCAACTTGGTTTTTTTTTCTCCATAAACAACCGGAAAAGTGTCATAATTATTCACGATGGCTCCTTTCATACTTTGCAAATCTTTTAACAATTCTCTAATCATAATCACTAAAAACAAAAAGAGTGCATGCATGAAAATTATTTTTGAAAAGTTTTTAAAATAAACAAAGACAGCAAAAAAAGGAAGAATTGTAAGCATCGTCGCAGAAAAAACGCCTAGTAAAGAATACTTCTTAAGCTTGTGAGAATACAACCAAATAGCAAAAATATAAATAGCAAAAAACAAGGCTGCTCTCACCGAAATAAGAAGACCAAAAATTACTCCTAAAAAATTTAAAACAAAATACAATCTTAACTTGGTAGACTGTTTCACATAATTATCTATTTGTGCTTTGAAAGGACGATTGATTCTGTCTAGTTTTGCATCATAAAAATTATTGATTAAATAACCTGATGCCACCACACATATGGTTGCCAAAATAATACATAATAAATGAATATCGAAAAGGGTATTTCTGAGCGTTTTTGCTGGTGAAAATATAAAAATAGCTGCCAAATATTGGGCTACAATTAAAATAAGAATATTATAACCTCTTATTACGGAAAGTAAGCTTAAGAATTTAAAAATGGACCTATTGAGTCTAAGGGGAAACATATACTTAAAACCTGTAAACCAACTCTAGCTTGTGGTCTTTAAGGATTTTTTGAGTTTTTTCATAGTCTTCTGTAAAACCTAAAATATAACCACCGCCACCTGAACCGCAAAGTTTTAAATAATAGGCATTACTTTGTATTCCCTGTTCCCAAACTTTATGAAACGCAATAGGAATCATTGGTTTAAAGTTCTTTAAAACAATTTTAGACAAGGATTTTACGTTGCCAAACAAAGACTTTATATTTCCATGTAAAAAATCATCAATACAAGCGTCTGTTATTGTTGAAAAATCTTCGCTAATCATTTTTCTAAAGCCTTGATTTTTCATCTTATTCATAAAAATACTTACCATAGGTTGCGTTTCTCCAACTTGTTCAGAGTCTAATAAAAAAACAGCCGCTTTCCCTTCTTTCTGAGATGGAATTCCTGCAGGTTCTATGTTTTCTTTTGAATTTATTAAGATAGGTAAGCTTAAGTAACTATTTAAAGGATCTAGACCAGAACTTTTACCATGGAAAAAAGATTCCATTAAAGAAAAAATTTGTTTCAGTTTCAACAATTTTTCTCTAGTCAAATTTTCTAAAACAGTAATTTTATCATTGGCATATTTATCATAAATCGAGGCTACTAGAGCACCAGAACTTCCAACACCATACCCTTGTGGAATTGAAGAGTCAAAATACATACCCTCACTAAGATCTGTATGAAAATCATTTAAATTAAAGGAGACTAGCTCTGTTTTTAAAGATGCCAAATACTCGTAAAAAAGATGTAAGTTTTGATTGGAAGTTTTAGACACACCCAATAAGTTAGGAGAAGATTTTAAAGCTCCTCTGTAGGCATTATACGGAATCGCCAACCCTTTCGAGTCTTTTATAATTCCATATTCTCCAAAGAGAAGAATTTTAGCGTAAAATAAGGGTCCTTTCATTTATCTTTAATATAACATTACAAAAATACGAAATTATTACGTGAGTAGAATCTAATTAAAAATTTTAATGAAAAGTCTTCCAAATACCCACTTTTTTGCCATTTTTATACCTTCCTCTTTCTTTTATGTTTCCATTTACATCATATATTTTCCAAATCCCTTCTTCCAGTCCATTCTCATATTTTCCAATAATTTTTAGGGCTCCTGTTTCATAAAATTCAGAAAATTTTGCAATTAACATCCTGTTAGAGTAATTAAATTTTCTATAAATATTACTGCTTTTATAAAAATATAACACCTCTTTAGCATCCTCAGAAACAACTTTATAATAAACTGAATTCAATTGATTCGTCTTATTTAAATTGGCATCCAACCAAATTTTTTCTTGCGCAGAAATAACAATTGTAAAAAGAAAAATGAGGATTGAAATATGATTGACAAGAGCATTCATTTGATCTATTTTTCGGCTAGAAACTTACAATTGAGTAGCTCCGTAACCCACAGTATCACAAATATAATGATTTTTTTGACAGTAGATAGATAACTGATTTTCAATAAATTGATTTATAGACTCCTTTTCTGATTCAGGATATAAAACATGCACGTTTGCACCCGCATCTAATGTAAAACAAATAGCACTGTTGTTTTCTTTTCTATATGCCCAAATACGATTGATAATCTCCAAAGTATTGGGTTTCATTAGCACAAAATAAGGAGCACTTGTTAGCATCATTGCATGTAGCGTTAAAGCTTCGCTTTCAACTAAATTTACAAACGCCTTGACATCTCCATTTTGAAGAATTTCTTTCATTTTAGAGAGATTCTCATTGGCTTGTTGAAATCGATTTTCTGCATAGGGATGTTGATGCATTAAATGATGACCCACCGTACTTGAAACTTGTTTTTCTCCTTTGTCTACCAGTAAAATTGCATCTTGATAATTTTCAAAAACGGAATGCACTTTATAAGGAAATTGAATACCAAATAAATCTGAACTTCCTTTAATCGTTGGATGATCTCCCCAAACTACTATAGGTCCTTCAATACTCCTACTGGCACTTCCAGAACCTAAACGCGCTAAAAAAGATGCTTTTTTATTGATAAATTCTTTTGTTAAATTTGGATTCAATTGATGCTCTAAACTCATTAAACACATAGAAATAGCGCTTAAACCACTTGCTGAAGAGGCAATTCCGCTAGAATGTGGAAAAGAATTTTCTGAATTGATAATCATTTTATAATCAAAGATATAAGGACAGTACTCTTGAACACGTTTAAAAAATTCTGTAATTTTTGGTCTAAATTCTCGCTTCTCTTTTCCTTCAAAAAACAACTCAAAATCAACTTCTGATGTTTTTTCTTTTTTTGAAAATTCTATGGTGGTCAGCGTATGGCACTTGCTCAATGTAAAACTGATAGAGGCATTTTTAGGGATTTGAGGATTGATTTTCCCCCAATATTTTACCAATGCAATATTACTTGGGGTTTGCCAAGTAAAAATTACATGCTCTATTGTTTCTGAAAGTATTTCCGGAATAAATTGTGCTGTATTCAACGTCTGAGAATTTGGGTCAAAGATAAAACTATTTCAAAGAAATTTCAGCGAAGTTGTAAAGTAGATTTACTTTATAGCTTTTAGAGCCCTATTTTAAAAATATTCTATTCGTAAAATACTTTCAAACATATTAATTTTTGACTGTTGGTTATATTTTTCAGTGAAAAAACACAAAAATCAATCCTTTCACTAACTCTAAAAGATGTATTTTTGTGATTATGAAAAAAGGGAATGTCTTTCTACTTTTAAATGGAGAACCTCCAAAAAAATTTCCCGAATTTTCTAACTATGAAATCATTTGCGCTACAGATGGTGCTTATCATTATTTAAACGAAAAACATATCACTCCTCATTTTATCAGTGGTGATTTTGATTCTTTAAAACATCTTCCCAAAGAGATCGAAGTAATTCACACCCCAGACCAAGCGTTTACTGATTTTGATAAAGTCCTTCAAGTTTTATCTGATAGAGGTTATAAAACCGTTCATGTATATGGTGCTAGTGGAAAAGAGCAAGACCATTTTTTAGGAAATTTACACACTGCTATTCAATGGAAAGAAAAATTAAGTCTTACTTTTTTTGACAACCATGGTTCTTATTTCTTAGCAAAGAAAAAAAACACAATTGTAAATTGTAAAAAGAAAATAATTTCTTTAATACCATTTCCAAAAGCAACAAAAATTACCACAAAAGGCTTAAAATATTCATTAAATAATGAAGACTTAACTTTTGGAAAAAAAATTGGAACACGAAATATCGTTACAGAAAATAACGTAGAGATTAATTTTGAAACTGGAGAACTATTTATTTTCATCAATGATTCAAACAAAAAAAATGAGTAAAAGAATAAAATTATTATGGGACTTTAGAGGTGAAGACGCAAAAGAAACTGCCAAACACCATACCATTCATTTACACGAATTTGCAACCCTTGAAAAGCTCCCTTTTCATGAAATAAACATTCACGAAAGAAGCCCTATGTTGGTTTCTGCTTTTATAATAGTTGATGAAATAATGATGAAAATCTATAGGGATGCTTTACAACCTCATCGTGGCGAAATTGCTTAATTTTTTATGACTTTAGCCCCTAAAACGATTGAATCAATATAAAATTAACAACCATAAAAATTCACTTCTAAAAAATACAGCTACTTCCATTTAATACCACAACCCATACTTGGTTTTTGATTTTTTGAAATCGCTTTATTTTCCAACAAATTATGTATCGAATTTCTAAGATCTTTGCCAGTAACAGGTTTTCCATTTTCAGGTCTTGAATCGTCTAATTGTCCGTGATAAACCAATTCTAAAATTTCATTAAAAAGATAAAAATCTGGAGTACAAGCTGCGGCATATTCTTTTGCAACTTTTTGATCTTCGTCATATAAATATGGAAAAGGATATTTTAAATCTTTAGCAAGTTGCTTCATTAAATGTGGCGCATCCTGCGGATATTTTTCAACATCATTAGAACTAATCGCTATAAAATTGATGCCTTTCTTCTGATACTGAGAAGCCATTTTTACCAACTCGTCATTTACATGAATTACAAAGGGACAATGATTACAAATAAATAAAATAAGAGTTCCTTTTTCTCCTTTTAACTCAGATAGAGATACCAGTCGATCATCAAGGGTGTTTCGTAATGTAAAATCGGATGCAGTGATTCCGAGCGGAAGTTCATTAGATACTGTTAATGCCATTTTTATTTTTTTTTATATGAATACCAAATTTTAAAATGAAAAAGAGATCTCATTTTCTTATCATCATAACTTGCTGTTTTACTCCTGATCACACAATGCATTGGCACAAATATACCCCCCAGTCCAAGCATTCTGAAAGTTAAACCCGCCAGTTACTGCATCAATATTTAAAACCTCTCCCACAAAAAATAGATTTTTATGTTTTTTACTTTCAAAGCGTTTAAAATTAATCTCTTTTAAATCAATTCCACCAGCAGTCACAAATTCATCTTTAAAGGTTGTTCTTCCATTTGCATTGAAAACTCCCTTGGTTAATTGATTCGCTAATTTTTCCAACTGAATATTCTTCACATCTGCCCAATTTTGAGCTGTTGTTATATCAGATGCTACCACAAAACGCTCCCATAATCTTTTAGAAATTTCGTTAAATGGCGATTTTAAAATAACTGTTTTACGAGGTTCTTTCTTCTTTAAATTTAATAAAATATTTAACACTTTAGCCGTTGGCCTAGATAACCAATTTACTTCTACATTATATTGATAATTCTTATCCGCTAATATTCTAGCTCCGAAAGCTGATAATTTTAATACTGCTGGTCCACTCATTCCCCAGTGAGTAATTAATAAGGGTCCTGAAGCCTCCAAAGTTGTATTACTAATTTTTACAGTGGCATTCGGCACAGAAGTTCCCAGTAAATCTACTAATCTTTTGTCATTAATATTAAAGGTAAATAGAGAGGGTACAGGTGTAACAATAGTATGTCCTAAAGTTTCACAAAATTGCCAGACTTTTTTTGAACTTCCTGCCGCAATGACTAATTGGTGAGCTTCAAAAACTTGATCTTTTGTATAAACGATCCATTTATTTTCTTGAGGTGCTACAGAAGACACTCCATGATTTGTAAACACTTTAATCTGTAATTTATCTATAGCTCTCTGAAAAGAATCTATAATCGCTTGACTGGTATTAGCTTCTGGAAAAACACGATGATCACCTTCGATCTTTAAGGGAACCCCCCTGTTTTCAAACCACTCAAAAGTATCTCCAGTCATAAATTGATGAAAAGGCCCGAGCAATTCTTTTGCTCCTCGAGGATAAAATTCGACCAATTCTTTTGGATCAAAACAAGCATGCGTTACATTGCACCTACCTCCTCCAGAAATTTTTACTTTTTGTAAAACATCTTTCCCTTTTTCTAAAATGATAACCTCTAATTCAGGATTTTTTTCTTTCGCATTGATGGCTGTAAAATATCCTGCTGCTCCACCTCCAATAATGATTACTCTATTCATAAAACCATTTCCGAATAGGAAAGAATTGTTTCAAATCCTTTATTTTTAAAATAGTTGGGGGTGAACGAATTTCCTGTTGCTAATACAAAATCTCCTCCCCAAGCTCCCAAACTTTTAATTTCGCCAAAATAATCTGGAAATAATTGTTCTTTTACCGGTTTTAGCTTCACAATTGAACTGATAATTCTCTCATGCTCAATAATTAAACTTTCAAAATCCGTTACTGATTTCGCAGTTAAAAAAGCATCAGAAATATCCGAAATTAATTGTATTTCTTTCTCAAAAGTTCCTTTACTTTTTCTAAAAGCTGCAATGCCTTCTTTAGAATCTTGTTTTTGATTGAGATGAATAAAAAATAACTGGTCCTTAAAAGCTGGGTGAAAATCAACTTGTTTTACAAGAGGAGTTTGATCGTTTATTTGATAAAAAATTGCGGTATCATTGTGAGCACAAGCAACATCATAACCACTTCCTTTAAAAGAATTCCAGAGCAATTTAAAGGGGTCTACTTTGGCCCAGGAAGCAATCGAGTTTATTAAGGTTGATGAGCTCCCTAAACCCCAATTTCTTGGAAAAGTTAGTGTTGTTTTCACAACAAATCCATGATCTGAATTCAAAAAATCAGGATTTAAATGTTTCGCTTCTTTCAATATTTCTAAAAGTGTTTCTGCAATCACTTCTGCAGCTCCTTGTGAATCAGAAGTATAGGTACAACTTACCAAACGAAGTTTTCGCAAATCAAAAACAGCTTCAAACCAACAGGCTCCTGAATCTGTGTAGCTTTCCCAAATTATTTGTGGTTCTGTAAGAGTATGAATTACCAAGTCTTGTCCGTACTTCGTTGGAATGGCCAAAGATTTTGCTCCTTCTAACACAAGGTATTCCCCTGTTAATAATAGCTTTCCGTTAGAGTAAAAGTTTTTCATTTTCTCAAAGCGTTTATTTTTTCAACAACGGCAGCATGCGTAACGGTTCTTTTTTCGAAATAAGTTGTAAGAAACTCTTTTTCTTCATCATTTAGGTGAAACTGATGTAAGATATTCTGCAAATGCATTTTCATATGCCCCTGCTGAATCCCTTGAGTAGTTAGAGCTCTTAGCGCTGCAAAATTCTGAGCCAACCCGGCTGCTGCCATGATTTGCATTAAGGATTTTGCAGAGGGTTTTTGCAACATTTCTAAAGACAACTTTGCCATTGGATGCAAGGCTGTTAAGCCACCAACAGTTCCCAAAGCCAGTGGAATCTCTATCCAAAATCTAAAAATTCCATCTTTAATTTCACAGTGAGATAAGCTCCTATATTGCCCAGATCTTGATGCATACGCATGTGCCCCTGCTTCTACCGCCCTAAAATCGTTACCGGTTGCTAAAACAACGGCATCGATCCCATTCATAATCCCCTTGTTGTGAGTCACCGCTCTATACGGTTCTATCTCAGCTATTTTTACTGCTTGATAAAACTTTTCTGCAAATTTTTGTGGGTTTTTACCTCCTAATTCTTCAATCTTACAACTCACTTCTGCACTTACCAAACATTCTGGAACATAATTGGATAAAATACTCATTACAATTTCTATATCCTCTTTTTCAAACTTTTTTGCAATGGCTTCTAAACAAGAATTTATAAAATTTGCTCCCATTGAATCTTTCGTTTCAAAGGTAACCTCCAATTGATAGTAATTCGATAATGTATCTGTTTTGTCAACCAATTGAATCTCTAAAATACCACCACCACGTTTTTCCATATTTTTTGTGATGGAAGCAGTCGTTAGGAATAATTCAGTTTTATTTTTATTGAAGTATTCTTTAAGTAAAGTTTCATCTCCAGCATACATAAAATGAACGTGTCCAATTTTAGTGGTACCAATTACGGTTGTCTTGAAACCTCCTCTTGTGCTCCAAAATTTTGCTACTAAAGAGGCTGCAGCAACTACAGAACTTTCTTCAATAACCATTGGAACTACATAAGCTTTATTGTTGATAACAAAGTTAGGAGCAACTCCAAAAGGCAGGTAAAAATTAGAAATGGTATTCTCTATAAAATCGTCATGAAGTTGTTGTAAAGCAGCATCAGTATTCCAATATTGGGTAATGATTTTTAATGTTTCAGATTGATTGTGAAAATAATTTTCAATTAACCAATTTATTTTTTCTTCCTTACTTAACTTAGAAAATCCTGAAATAATTTTGCGCATTTATTTTGGGTATACATCTATCCAACACAAAGATAAGTCAATCTAAAAGAACAATAAAGTATATTAAAGATTTCTGATTTTTTAAGCTCTTTTTTACTGATTTTTACGTAAACTTGACAACGTTTTATTAAAACCATACAAAATATAATGAATTATTTGTTTTTTTTATGTTATTTGTATTGCTTAAAAAATCCTTTTTCATTACTAATTAATCTTAAAATCAACTATTAAAAATATAAATAATGACCACAGATATATCAGCGAATGAAAAAACATTTTTTGGACATCCAAAAGCACTATTTATTTTATTTTTTACAGAAATGTGGGAGCGATTTTCATTTTACGGAATGAAAGCACTATTGATTTTTTATCTTACAAAATACCATTTATTTTCTGATATAAATGGAAACCTACTTATTGGAAGTTATGCTGCATTGGTTTATGCTGTTCCAGTAATTGGAGGTTTTATTGCCGACAAATATCTAGGATTTAGAAAGGCGATTGTTTTTGGGGGAATTATGTTAGTACTAGGTCATATGGGAATGGCTTATGAAGGAAATGCGGCTACAGAATCTGTAACTGGAGCGATCATAAGAGACAATGTGGCGCTTCAAATATTCTACTTCTCATTAGCGCTCATTATATTAGGTGTTGGCTTTTTAAAAGCAAATATTTCTTCTTTAGTAGGAGAATTATATGCTTCCGGTGATAAACGAAGAGATTCTGGATTCACCATTTTTTACATGGGAATTAATTTAGGATCCTTTTTAGCTACTATCATTTGTGTTTGGCTTGGTGAAGCATACGGATGGAGTTATGGTTTTGGTGCTGCAGGTGTAGGAATGCTTTTGGGTCTAGTTACTTTTATATCCGGTAAAAAACTACTTATGGGCAAAGGAGAATCTAGCACCCCTGAATTCTTAGAAAAAAGAACCTTTGGGCTTAAAAATGAGTGGCTTATCTACTTAGCCTGTATTCCCTCTATAGTAATCTTTTGGCAAATGGTTCAACGACATGAAGCTGTTTCAAACTCATTAATCATTGCAGGGGGTATTTCATTTCTTTACATCGTATATTATGCTGTAACTAAGCTAAACAAAGTTGCAAGACAACAACTAACTGCACTCACTGTATTGATTATATTTACGGTAATCTTTTGGGCACTTTTTGAACAAGCATATACCTCTTTAAACCTCTTTGCAGACAGAGTATTAGATCGAGGAGAAATTGCTGCGGGAGCTTTTTTAAGTTTAAATGCCCTGTTTATTATTTTACTAGCTCCTGTATTTGCATGGCTTTGGGTAAAATTAGGGAAATACAATCCAAATACTGCTGTAAAATTTTCATTAGCTCTTATATTAGTTGGACTTGGTTTCGGATCTTTAGTGATGGGAATTCATGCCTCTGATCTGGGCAAAGTAGCTGTGTATTGGTTAGTCATTACTTATTTCTTACATACCTGTGGAGAACTTTGTTTGTCTCCGGTTGGGCTCTCTGCGGTAACCAAGTTATCTCCCCCTAAAATTGTAGGTTTTATGATGGGGGTTTGGTTTTTAGCAACTGCAAGTTCAGAATTCATTGCTTCTTTATTGGCAAATATTGCTTCCGTTGATACTTCTAACGGAACCACGATGGACTTAAACATTGCAAAACAAAGCTACTTAATGCTCTTTGAATACTTATTTTATACCGGAATTGGCTTTGGTATTCTATTATTGATTTTATCACCAATGATCAAAAGGCTTATGAATGGCGTAGACAAGCAACTCAATAATTAAAAAATACAATCTTATTTAAAACAACAAATCTATGAATACAAATTTAGAAGCAATTTTCAAAGACAAAGTCCTAGGACATCCAGCAGGACTTTTCGTGTTATTTTTTACTGAAATGTGGGAACGTTTTTCATTTTACGGAATGCGTATTCTTCTCGTATTATTTTTAACAGCTCCCTTAATTGGCAACAATCCAGGATGGGAATGGCCAAGAGAACACGCCTTGTCTTTAATTGG
>MDTG01035620.1_pt1 | contig 12223 bp, 11 predicted proteins | sample 811421 | NCBI WGS metagenome assembly MDTG01 (sample SAMN05326645, study PRJNA326480) | marine metagenome | isolation source: seawater | place: Pacific Ocean: South East | collected 2011
ACGGTGTCTTTGACGAATGTAGTGGCGATTTCGTTCCCGAAATGGCCTTCAATTGGCTGTTTTGAATCGACCCGAGAAAACGTCTGATAAAAACATCGTCATCCGTCGGTTTTCGGCGGTCGCTGACCATCGGGCGGCGGGCCCGACAAGGTCTCGAGGAAGGCGACGAGGTCGTCGATCTCGGTCGGATCCAGAAGCAGCGGCGTCAGGACCGATTCCTGGTGGTGATCCAGCTGGACCGCGCCTTCGAGGGTCGAATAGAAGCGGACCACCGACTCCAGATCTGGCATGGAACCGTCGTGCATGTAAGGCGCCGTCTCTCCGACACCTCGGAGGGTCGGTGTGCGGAAAGCCCCCCACGTCTCCGGGTCGTGCTTCACGCCGGCGCTCAGCATCGCCTGGATCCCATCAGGGGCGTCACTGTGAGCGCCTGCGGCGTTGAAGGGATCGCCACGCACGAGCCGCGCGCCCTCGTATCGGCCCGAGTCGCGCGGCAATCCCGCCGGCACCGGAATTCCGATGTTGTGGAACTCCCCGTCGCTGAAGAATGCGCCGGAATGACACTCCCAGCATTCCCCGCGACCGAAGAAGAGCGACATGCCTCGGATCTCGGATGCATCGAGGGCCGAGGCCCCGTCACCACCGCGGGCGACGTCCGCCACCCATTCGTCGAATCGCGAGGGCCCGGCCCGAAGCGTGCGCTGGTAGGCCGCCATCGACTTCCCGAGGTTCGCGACGACCGCGTCGATCCCACCTCTGGTCGCCGGGGGGAGCTCCGCCCACGCCTTCATCTCGACCTCGCCGCCCTCGGGACGAGCCGCGTTCGGAAGCGATCCGGACTCGAGCTCGATCGGGCCGAAGATCGATTCGTATTCCTCCCGCAACCCGAGGTCCTCGAGGACCAGCCGGGTCGCCGCGGTGCGGTCCCCGCCCATCTCCAGCGGATTCTCGATCGGTCGGATCGCATGGGCCCACATCGAATCGCTGCGTCCGTCCCAGTTGAACCAACGGTGATGCGCGGCATCCACGAGGGTGGGTGCGTGGCGACCGGCGATTCCGATCCCCTCGGAAAGCGTCAGGCCATCCGTGAATCGGAGTTCCGGACGGTGGCATGTCGCACAACTCACCGAGCCGTCACCCGAGAGCCGGGTCTCGAAGAAGAGACGACGCCCGAACGCCGCGGCGTCCGAGTCGTCGGCCCATCGGTTGGTCGGATCCGGCGGGACCACGGGCAGTGGAGACGCGGCCAGCGCCCGGCGTCGGACGTCCGCGTCGAGCGACACCAGACCGACCTCCCCGTCGAGGGACGGCGTCGGTCGGTCGCATCCCGCCGTGATCGCCACCACCACGACCAGCATCGACCGCGTCACGATGCCATGCACCCTCGATCCCCGGGCCTCGGCGCCGTTCATCGCTCGATGTCCAGCGTCCACTGCGCTCGCTCGATCTCGCCGTCCGCGACGAGGTCGACGGAGGCCTCCCATCGCCCGGGCATGTGGAGGAGGATCCCCTCAACCGACCAACCGCCTTCGCCCCGGGTCACGCGGGGTTCGACGTTCATGCCGTGCCCGTGATGCGGCATCTCCGCATCGAACACGACCTCCACGTCGTCTCCGACCGGCCGGCCGGAAGCGTCGGTGATTCGGAGTTCGATCGCACAGGGCTCGGACACGGGCAGCGAGCCGCCCACCGGCCGCCAGGCGATGCGCCAGCGACCATCGCCGGACACGACATCCTCCCACTCGACCGGACGTCGTCCATCGTCGACCTTCGAGGGCTCGACGCGCGAGACATCCGGGGTCGGCGGATCGCCGGACGGACGATCGCATCCCGCGAACGCCATGCCGATGATCAGCAACGGGAGTCCGGGTCTCATGGCGCACTCTCCGATCCGGACGTCGGATCCGTTTCGAAGTCGCTTCGGAGCAGCATCGGGCGGTCGTGGCCCTGCCCGAGGCTGAAGGAGATCCGCCACTCGCCGTCGTCGGCGTCGAAGACCTGGGCTCGATGGTTGCCCTGGTCGAGCACCACCACCCCCCCGTCCGGCAGGAGCTCGAGGCCGGCGGGCAGCCACAGGGCGCCATCCCAGGAACCACGCTCTCCGGCGACCGCGACCACCGTAGCGTCGGCCGAGAGGCTCACCACCCGGTCCGTCGCGCGATCCGAGATCGCGAAGCCGCCGTCGGGAAGCGCCGTCACGCCGAACGGCCGCGCGACACCGGTCTCCGCCGGGCCGAGTTCACGCTCGATCGTGCCTTCGTCATCCAGCACGAGCACGCGTCCCGCGGCGGCGTCGCTGACGATCCAGCCACCATCCGGGCGAACCGCGATCTGCGTGGGCCGCGTACCGGGCGGCAGCGGGAGCACCCCTGCCACATCGAGCCCGTCGTCCGCGAGGACGATGGAAGGCCCCGCGGCGTCGAGCATGTGCAGGACGCCGTCCCGGATGACGAGGTCCCGGAGATCCAGGTCGTCGCCGCCGCCCGCGTCGGCGACCCGCCGCGCGAGGAGCTCGTAGTCCCAGCTTCGGACGAATCTCGCCATGAAAGGGTCCATCTTCAACGGCGCCTCGCGATCCCGGTCCAACCGCCACTTGACGAGCCGTTGACCACCCCCGTCGAGCAGGAAGATCTCCTGGGCCTCCGCATCCACCCCGACCGCGTCGATGCGGTTGAAGTGGGCGGCGCTGCGCCCGCTCCTGGAAAAGGTGGTGACGTGGATCGGAATGCCGAAGCGAAGATCGAACACCACCGCCGAGGCGCTCTCCGGTTCCCACATCGCGAGCAGATCGCCATCGGCGCCGACGCCGGTCCCGAAGTGACTCTCGACCCCTCGGACCCGCGGGAGGGTGCCGCCCGTCGGCGAATCGCCCTCGGACACCGGACCGAAGACCTGGTAACGGCGTTCGAAGGGCTCCAGGACGACCGCCCGGTCCCCCGTGGTCGCGACCGCGACGCCTTCGGGATAGTGGATCTTCCCCTCCCCTTCGCGAGGCACCACCGCGTGCATGCCCCACTGATCGAGGAAGGCCCCGTCCTCGAGTCGATGGACCGAGATCCGATGGTTCAACTTGTCGGCGACGAACAATCGACCCCCGGCGACCGCCAGGTCGACGGGGGTGTTGAACAGCCCGGGAAACGCACCGCGATCACCGATCGCCCTGACTTCGGTCCCGCTCGCATCGATGCGGACCAAACGGTGCCGGTCGGTGTCCGCGAGCCAGGCACCACCGTCCGCGAGACCGGCGATGCCCCGGCAGCCCGGATAGCTGGACCGGGCGACCGACTTCGGTTCACCGGTCTCGACGTCGAACGACCTCACCACCCCGCGACCGTCGACGGTCCAGACCAGTCCGCCGCCGCTTCCGATCGCGATCCCGCCGGGGTCCGTCGACCAGACGCGGTCCTTCCCGCCATCGCGGCGCTCCACCGTGCGAGGCCCGAGCACGAACCATCGATCGTCCGAGTCGATCTCCAGGTCGAGGCATTCCGAATCCAGCGACTCGGACGCCGGACCGCCGCCGTCGAGCCCGCCTCCCGCGTCGACGATCACGACGGTCCCATCCGGACGCATGGCGATCGCGCGGGATTCATCCAATCCATCGACCTGGCGCTCGAACCGTCCCATCACCGGCGGCGACGTCGCCAACGCAGGCGTGGACGGGCCAATCACCCAGCCCGCGAGGAGCAGGACGAGCGTCGGCATCCCGAGGCCTTGTCGAATCTCATGCATGGCGTCACCCGCCCCGACCACTTCAGAAAGGAATCCTCGAACCACCACTTCGATGGTACGCGCATTGGAAGCACCATCGGCGATCCGGTTCCACGGCCTTCGAAGTCCCGGGGTCGACCGCGTGCGACCCGGCCGTCCCCGGATGCAGGACCCCGCAGAAGGTAGGATACGACGCCTTCTTTCCGGACCCACGAGCATGAGCGACCCCGTCACCGACCATCATCTCCCGAACCGGCCGAATCCCCTCCGGATTCCCAACGTGATCGCCCTGCTGGTCCTCGTCCTGCTGGTGCTCGCCCCGCTGGTGGTCGACATCCACGGAGGACACGGAGACGTGCGCCTCGACGCGGAGGCCGCCGCATCGCCCGACGGTTCGATGTCGCCGGAACTCGCCGCGGCGGTTTCCGAGGCGGAGGAGGCCGGCGCCGCGGGCCACGAGGGACACGAGGGACACGAGGCCCACGGCGTGCCACGCCACTGGCAGGTCGGCACCATCCCGTTCGTCGTGCTGCTGCTCTCGATCGCGGTCCTCCCGCTCCTGCGATCGACCATGCACTGGTGGGAGGACAACACCAATCGACTGGCCGTGGCGCTCGGCGCGGGCCTGCTCACGATCGTCTTCTACGCCGTGGTCGAGGGGCCGGTCGCGGCGTTGCTGGCGATCGAGCACGCGATCCCGGGCGAGTACATCCCGTTCATCATGCTCCTCTTCTCGCTCTACGTCATCTCCGGCGGGATCTCGATCACCGGCGACCTGAAGGCGACGCCGACCGTCAACGCGGGATTCATCCTCGTCGGCACGTTGATCGCCAGTTTCATCGGGACCACCGGGGCGAGCATGCTCCTGATCAGACCCCTGCTCGAGACGAACCGGGAACGCAAGCACGTGGTGCACACCGTGGTCTTCTTCATCTTCCTGGTGAGCAACATCGGCGGAACGCTGCTCCCCATCGGTGATCCCCCGCTGTTCCTCGGCTATCTTCGCGGCGTCCCCTTCGACTGGACGCTCGTGCTCTGGAAGGAGTGGGCATTCCTGGGGATCCTGCTCCTCGCCCTCTACTGGGTCTGGGACACGATCGCCGTCCGGAGGGAGACCACGGTCGACAAGGCGCTCGATCACGCGATCCGTCGGCCGCTGCGGCTCGCCGGTTCGATCAACCTGGTCCTCCTCCTCGGCGTGGTCTTCGCCGTCGCCCTGCTCGATCCGTCGAAGCCCATCCCCGGCACCGAGATCCACGCATTCCCCTTCTGCCGCGAGCTGGTCATGCTCGGGCTCGCCGGGGCGAGCCTCGCCCTCACCCCGAAGGGCATCCGCGAATCGAACCGGTTCAACTACCACGCGATCGCCGAGGTCGCGGCCCTCTTCGTGGGGATCTTCCTGAGCATGCAGGTCCCGCTCGCGGTGCTCAAGGCGAACGGGGCCGGACTCGGACTCGAGAGTCCCACCCACTTCTTCTGGCTCACGGGCATCCTCTCGAGCTTCCTCGACAACGCACCGACCTACCTGGTCTTCTTCCAGACCGCCGAATCGATGACGCCCGCGGGTGGCGAGGGCATCCTCGAACTCCAGGGCGGCGGCTTCATCCGCGAGGATCTCCTGATCGCGATCAGCCTCGGCGCCGTGTTCATGGGGGCGAACACGTACATCGGGAACGGCCCGAACTTCATGGTGAAGTCGATCGCCGAGCAGTCCGGCGTCCGGATGCCCAGTTTCTTCGGCTACATGGTCTACAGCGTGCTGGTCCTGATCCCCGCGATGATCCTCGTCAACCTGCTCTTCCTCTGATCCGAGCCCGCATTCGAGGTCGAACGACCGAACTGGAGTCCAACCATGGCACTGAAACGGCTGGTCGTCGCCCTCGGCGGCTCCGAATACATGGAATCCGCGGTGGCGGAGGCGTGCCAGATCGCCCGTCGCAACGACGCCGAGATCGTGGGCGTCGCGGTGATGGACGAGACGCTCGTCGACCCGGTCGAACCGGCACCGATCGGCGGCGGCGGCGCGGCCGCGGACCTTCGCGACGAACGCATCGCCGCGGTCGAACGCGGCATGGACGAGGCGATCGAGACGTTCGAGCGGATGGTCGGGGCGGCGGGCATCCCCCACCGGGCCGAGCGGTTCTTCGGCGACGCCCAGGAGGCGATCGCGAGCGCCCTGCGGCTCGCGGATCTCGCGATCATCGGGATCCGCCATGCGTTCGACTACGGGACCGTCGCGCACTCGGACGATTTCCTCGGCCGCGTCGCCCAGGCCTCCGGCCGACCGATCCTCGCGATGACCACCCCCGCCCGACCGATCGAACGCGTGGTGGTGGCGTACGACGGGTCCGTCGCCTCGGCGAACGCGCTTCGCGCCTTCGGAGTGCTCGACGGATTCTCACCGTCCACGATCCACGTCGTGCACTGCGAGGAGGACGGGGTGGATTCGGCCCGGTTGCTCGACGAGGGGGCGAACTATCTCCGGCTCCACGGACACGACCCCCGCACCGTCGTGGTCGAAGGGAACCCGGCGGACGCGATCCTCGAACACGCGCGATCCTGCGAAGCGGACCTGGTGGTGATGGGCGCGGTGGGACGTCGCGGGCTGTCCCGGCTCTTCCTCGGGGACACCGCGAGCCTCGCACTCGAACAGAGCGGGATTCCGCTGCTCATCCGAAGCTGATGCCGGACCGACCGGAATCGACGTCGGCCCGAACGCTCACTCGTCCCCGGGATCGTCGACGTCCCGTTTCATCATCGCGTAGATCACGCCCTGCACCACGACGGACTCGCCGACGATCCGGCCCGCCCGCTCCGCGGCCATCGAGAGGCTCTTGAACCGGCCGCTGCGGACCTCCTGCTCGAAGTCGCCGAGACTGTTCTCGATCCCCAGCAACATCGAGGCCACCACGGACCACTCCCAACGGGTCTGCGGCCAGTAGTCCGATTCCTGGACGAGCTCGATCGGGATCCCGACCTTCCATCCGTCGTCCGTCTCCAGCATCGCGACGAAACCACCCAGCGCCGGCTCGTCATCCCAGAGGACCGCGGCGGTCCCGTCCCCGAGGTCGAGGATCTCGACCCGATCCTCCTGCACCTCGAGGAACGCGAACGGATCGGCGAGCAGGCCCCCGACCACGTCGGTCCAGTCCTCGTCCGTGACGTCGCCGACCAGGTCGACCGCCTCGTCGAGGGTCCCCAGCGTCTCCTCAGGGAACTGCCGCTGGAGTTCCTCGCCCACCAGCCAGAGCCGACCGAGCAGTTCGGCGAGCTTCGCCTTGACCTCCGCGATCGCACTCGCCTCCGTGACGCCGTCCTCGAACTCGATGTCCCGGGGCGCGATCTCGATCAGGGAAGGGAGCCGGTGCGCATCCCCGTTCTCGACCATGCTCCCGGCCACCACCAGCACGGACTCGGGGGTCGGCGTGTCGTAGTCGGATCCACCGCATCCGGCGAGGAGCAGCAGCGACGCGACCGCGGTCCGGAGGCCGCGGGCAAGGAGTTGTTCTGGGGCGGAATGGGGATTCATGTTCGGCTCCGGCGGGACTCGTCGGACGACGTGGTTCGAACCCTATCATGCCGGGATGCAGACGACCGTCAATGGCGAGCCCCGGACGCTCGCCGAAGCCACCACGATCGAAGCCCTGCTCGGCGAACTCGGCCTCGGGGACCGCCCCTGCGCCGTCGAGGTCAATCGCCGGGTGGTCCCCCGGGCCGAACACCCCCGCCATCCGCTCGCCGAGGGTGATTCGATCGAGATCGTCTCGATGGTCGGGGGCGGCTGACCGCGAGGACGCTGGAGGAGTGCCCAGGATGACGACCTTCGATCCCAATCCCGAGTCCGCGCCGTTCGATTCGGCCCCCCCGCTCCGGGTCGGCCGGTTCGAGCTCCGGAGTCGACTCGTCGCCGGAACCGGCAAGTACCCCGACGCGACGACGATGCGCTCGGCGCTCGCCGCCAGCGGCTGCGACGCCGTGACCGTGGCCGTGCGGCGCGAAAGGCTGGTGAATTCCGAAGGTCGATCGCTGCTGGACGACCTCGACCTCGACCGGCTGACGATCCTTCCCAACACCGCGGGCTGCTTCACCGCCGACGACGCCGTCCGCGTCGCCCGGCTCGGACGCGAACTCCTCGACCAGCTCGACAACCCCGGCCGGCACTGGGTCAAGCTCGAGGTCCTCGGCGATCGGACCACGCTGCTGCCCGACCCGGTCGGCACGCTCGAGGCGTGCCGGGAACTCGTCGCCGACGGCTTCGACGTCCTCTGCTACTCGAGCGACGACCCGATCATGGCGACCCGCCTCCGCGACGCCGGTGCGACCAGCGTGATGCCCGCCGGCAGCCCGATCGGCAGCGGCCGCGGCATCTCGAACCCCGCATCGATCCGGATCATCCTCGAGCTCCTCAAGGATCCCGCGCACGGCGGCGACCCCGACTACCCGGTGATCGTGGACGCCGGCGTGGGCACGCCGAGCGACATCACCATCGCGATGGAACTCGGCGCCGACGGCGTCCTCCTGAACACCGGCATCGCGCATGCCAAGCGACCGGTCGACATGGCCACCGCGATGCGGCTCGCCTGCGAGGCGGGCTGGATCGGATTCCGGGCGGGGCGGATTCCCCGGCGACTGCACGCGACCGCATCGAGCCCCTGGGAGGGCGTCATCTCGCACATTCCCGGCGAATGAGCCCGGCGCGACCCGCCACCCCGGCTCGAATCAGGCCACCGGTCGGCCGAGCACGCTCTTGATCCGCGTGAAGGCCGCATCCCGCGCCGGGGCGTCGACGCCCTCGACGATCAATCGAAGGAGCGGCTCGGTGTTGCTGGGACGGACGTTGAACCACGCATCGCCGAGGTCGTAGCTCGCGCCGTCGAGCCCGGTGGTCTCCACGTCCGCGAATTCGGACCGGACGGCGTCGAGCGAATCCTCCGTGGACTCGACCTTGAAGTTGACCTCGCCGGTGGTCGCGTACTTCGCGAAACCCGACATCCGCTGGGACACCGGCCTCGAGCCGTTCGCGACGAGATTGCAGATCTCCACGAAGGTCCGGGCGCCGCTGTCCGTCCCGAAGTGATCCTCGAAGTAGAAGTGGCCCGAGAGTTCCCCGCCGAGCGACGCCCCGTGCTCGCGGAGCGCCGCCTTCATGAAGACATGACCGACCCGGCACTCGATCGGCCGGCCACCGCGACGTTCGATGGTCTCCCGGACGATGCGGCTCGATCTCAGGTCGAAGACGAACGCCTCCCCCTTGTGCTTCCGGAGCCGCTCCTCCGCCATCCACGCGAACAGGTGGTCGCACCCGGTCGCGGTCCCCCGGTCGTCGACGAGCCGGCATCGATCCGCGTCCCCGTCGAAATAGACGCCGAAGTCCGCCTTTCGATCGACCACCGCTGCGCGAAGCGGGTCGAGGTTCGAGTCGACCAGCGGGTTCGGTTCGTGCGCGAAGTCGCCGGACATCCCGAATTCGAGCGGAACGATCTCGAGACCCGGAACCTCGCCGAAGACCTTCGGAAACACCGCCCCGGCCATGCCGCCCGCGGCGTCCACCACGATCTTCAGGCGTCGATCCCCGGACCTCAGCTCCGGGGAGAGCCTGGCGAGAAGGAAGTCCCGGTAGGCGTTCCAGAGATCCCGGTCCTCGCGTCCACCGCCGGCGGGCGTGACCCGCTGCCGATCGGCCATCGCCGCGAGGCGCTTGATCTCCTCGAGACCCGTCCCCGTACCGATCGGCCTCGCATCCCGGCCGGAGATCTTGAAACCGTTGTACTTCGCCGCGTTGTGGCTGGCCGTGACCTGGACGCCGCCCGCGGCATCCAGGTGGTTGATCGCGAAGTAGACCATCGGGGTGTCCACCATGCCCACGTCGATCACCCGGGCCCCGGCGTCACGCAGGCCCTCGACGAGCGCATCCCGCAACGCCGCGGAACTCGCCCTCATGTCGCGACCGACGACGATGGACCGCCCCATCGGATCCAGCCGACCCACCTCCGCCGCGGAGGCGAGCAGGTGGCTCGCCGAGGCGTATCCGACCTGCCAGGCGATCTTCTCGTTCAACGGACGGGGATAGACGGCCCGGACGTCGTATGCCTTGAAGACTTTGCCGATCATGGTTCGATTGGATCCGCGAGTGCGTGCAGGTCGAGGGGGGAGTCGGAGCGTACCGCAGTCGTTTCGTGCGGAATCACCTCGAGGAGTCGAAAACCCCGCTTTTTCGCTCGGCATGGGCTTTCCCGCGTGCATCCGACGCCCCGTGGGAACGCCCTTGCGGACGTTGCCTCCTCGCCGCGGTTCCGCTATCCTCGTCGTTTCTCCGGAGGTCGGGCGGACTTCGCCCGACGGAGACGACGTCGCCCTTGGCGAGCGGCGGCGGGCCCCCGGGCCGAACGCGGATCCGATCGTCGATCGGATCGCACGACCGACTGGAAGAAGCGCCCTTGCGCGATTCCCCGGGTCGCGACGAGCGACTTCGCCATCGGGACGGATCGCCGGTGTCGCTGCAGCAGCGTCCGCAGTCGCGGACCGGAAGGAAGGCCTCATGTCTCTGGTGAAGGAACTCATTGAAGCGGGCATCCACTTCGGCCAGCGCCGAAGCAACTGGAATCCGAAGATGCGACCGTACATCTTCGCGACCCGGAACCAGATCCACATCATCGACATCAAGGAGACCATCAAGGGTCTCCTTCTCGCCCGGAAGCTGATCCAGAAGGTCACCGCCGACGGCAAGGACGTCGTGTTCGTGGGAACCAAGCGACAGGCCCAGGCCGCGATCGAGAAGTACTGCACCGACGTGAAGATGCCGTACGTCACCGAGCGATGGCTGGGCGGCACGCTCACGAACTTCCGGACCATCCGCGAACGCCTCAAGCGTCTCGAGGAGCTGGAGCAGTTGATCGAGTCCGGCGAGATTCGAAGCTACTCGAAGAAGATGGAGTCGCAGCTGCTCCGCGAGCAGAAGAAGATCTTCCGGAACCTCAACGGCATCCGGACCATGAACAACCTGCCCGGCGCGATGGTCGTGGTCGACGTGAACCGCGAGCGGAACGCCCTCAACGAGGCGAAGAACCTCGGGATCCCCACGATCTGCCTGATCGACACCGACGGCGATCCCAACCTCGCGGACATCCCGATTCCCGGCAACGACGACTCGATGCGATCCATCGACGTCACCATCCGGGAGCTCTGCGCCGCCATCGCCGAAGGCAAGGCCAAGCGCGCCCAGCTGGCGCAGGAGAAGGCCGAAGGCGGCGCCGAGGACGCGCCGGCCGGTGGAGGACGGAGACGATCCAGCCGCAGCCAGTTCCGGGCCGACGAACCGGCCGCTCCGGGCGACGGCGAATCGACCGCCGAAGCGAGCGTCGCGACCGAAGGTTGATCCCGCCGTTCCGGCGGAACCCGCATTCACCCGGACCGGTCCACGGGGACCGGATGCCGGAACTCCGATCGGACGAACCCCGATCTGACCACGCAAGGAAACGGAAAGAACGATGTCCACCACCGACGTCAGTGCCAAGGACGTGATGGCTCTCCGCCAGAAGACCGGCCTGGGCATGATGGACTGCAAGAAGGCCCTCATCGCCGCCGGCGGCGATGCCGACGCCGCCGAGGCGGCCCTTCGCGAGAAGCTCAAGGGCAAGATGGACACCCGCGCCGACCGCGCCGCGGGTGAGGGCTGCATCGCGATCGCCATCGACGGCAGCAACGCCGCGATCGTCGAGATGCGGGCCGAGACCGACTTCACGGCCCGGAACGAGAGCTTCCGCGAACTCGCGAGCCAGATCGCGACCAACGCCCTGTCGGGCGCCGACGGCGACATCGCGCTCGACGACGCGATGACCAAGGCCCTCGACGAGGTTCGAATCACCACCGGCGAGAACATCTCGCTGGCCCGTGGCATGAAGATGAGCGGCGGCAGCTTCGGCTCGTACCTCCATCACGATTCGAAGCTCGGCGTCCTGCTGCAGTTCGAGGGCGAGCTGCCCGAGGACCTGTCCACCGGCATCTGCCAGCACGTGGCGGCCAACGTCCCCACCCCCATGGCGGTGGACGAGCACGGCCTCCCCGGCGAACTCGTCGCCCTCAAGGCGGGCGAGGCGAAGGCCGAGGCGGAGAACAGCGGCAAGCCGGCGGAGATCGTCGCCAAGATCGCCGAAGGCAAAATGCGGAAGTTCTTCGAGGAGGTCACCCTGCTCGGCCAGAAGTACGTCCGGGACGACAGCAAGCAGATCGCCTCGCTGCTTCCGAAGGGAACGACGCTGAAGCACTTCGCGCGACTCCAGGTCGGCGGCGCCTGAGCCGTCGGAATCCCCTCGATCCGATCGACCCGGAAGGACCCGGCCACACTGGCCGGGTCCTTTCGCATTCGAGCCGGTCAACGACTTCTGCATCCGCCGATCGCGGACCTCGCGGAGCTCCGGACCTGCGGGGACGGATGTTGCGACGCCCATCGCGGATTCGCGGAGCCGACGTGACGAGCATCCGCCGAGCCGGGAACGTGCTCTGCCGCGGGAGA
>MDTG01153744.1_pt1 | contig 12223 bp, 11 predicted proteins | sample 811421 | NCBI WGS metagenome assembly MDTG01 (sample SAMN05326645, study PRJNA326480) | marine metagenome | isolation source: seawater | place: Pacific Ocean: South East | collected 2011
GAAGAAGAAGAAGAAGAAGACGAAAAAGACGCAGGAGAAAAAGAAGAAGAAGAGGAAGAAGAAACAGAAGAAACAGAAGAAACAAAAGAAACAAAAGGAACAAAAGAAACAAAAGAAAGTAATAAAAAATCGGATAAAGAAATAACACAAAAAATAAAAGAATATGATGACGATATTAATACAAATAATTATGATGAATTTGAAGAAATAATATTAGATAATATAGATTTTGAGTCATCACCAGAAGAAATATTTTATAATGTAGAAGTTCCAGATGAACAAAAACGCTATTTATTAGATGAACAAATTGAAGATTATTTAGATAATACTTTGCATTCAATTAAAAGAGAAGATTTAAGCGATGATATAAAAGATAAAATAATTTTAGAAAGCATAAGATTTAAAGAATTACGAAATATGTTTTCATATTTTGATTACAATAATATTCCATCAATGAAAGAAGAAAATAATAAATTTGTTAAACCTCTCAAAAAATCATTATATAATTTAAACAAAAAATTTTATTGGTTGTTACCTATTGGTTTATATAAACGAAATATTTTCATAGATGATATAGATGAAGAAGAAATAGATCCAAATTATATAAAAAACGAAATAGGCAAATATATTGAAGACTTAAATACTATTAATGATAAATGGAAAAAAAAATCATCAAAAGATACTCTTTATACATATAAAAAATATATAGATGAATTATTATCACAATTTGATAATAATGTAAATATATATAGTACGGAAATAGCAAATACAATAAATGGTGATATGCATATATTAAATGATAATTATGATGATTATAATAGTTTTGTAATAAGTAAGGGAAAATTTACAAAAAAACCATTTATAATAGATCATTATGGAAATAATACAAAAACAAATATAAACATAGGAGGATTTATAACGTTACCAGAAAAATTCATGAATTTTTCTAAAATAAATTTAGATTATAGTTCAATATATGAGAGAAGTAATTTAAATTTGAATTTTTTGAATTATTATAATATTTTAAATAATAGTACAAATATAAATAAATTTATAATAGATGATCATGATAATGAAAGTTTTATAAATAGTGATAATAATATTTATAAAAATAATGAATTATTTAAGACAATAAATTCATTTTATATAAATTCTATTAAATCAATAGATTATCCAATATACTATAATCATTTATTAGAATCATTTATTCCTACAACAAATAATATTATTGATTTTTTAAATAAAAGTAAAAAATATCTAAATAATGTTAGTTTAACTAATGATTTACAAATATTTAATATAAATTTAAACGAAATACATTATGAAAATTTTAAACTTATAAAAGATATTTTATCGAAAAATGTGATAAATTATATATCCGAAAAAAAGACAAATGAATCTTTATTAGTAAACTTAATAAGTGAGTTAAATAGTGATAATAATAAATATTTGAAAACTGAATATAAAAACAGTTTTGATTTAATTTCGAAAGATTTAAAAGACGAATTGTTCAAAAATTATAATATAGATGAAAAATTATACAATAATGAAGAGTTATATAGCTATTTTATTAAAAATGATGGTGGTGCATTTTTATTCAATAATTTAAATAAAACCATAATGGACCTTATTGTGTCCAATTTATTACAAAATTTTATAAAAGAAAAAGATAAATCGACAAAAGAAGAAGAAAAAGTTGATTCAAGTGAATGCGAAAAATATTTTTTAAGTAAAAAATATACATCAATAGATGAACTCAATGATGATAATAATAAATTAATTTATTTTGATGTAATATATGACAATACGTATTATGGTTTAATTAATGAATATATTAATGAAAAAAAAAACATGGATTCTGAAAAGTTTTTAGAGTTTTTAAAAACAGAAATAGAAAATAAAATGAATTTAACAAAAGAAAAAGCGTTGAGAGAAGCCAAAGCAATTATTAATGAAAAAAAAGAAGTATTAGATGGAGATTATTGTTTGTTAATAGACAAAGAAAATAAGAAAAATGTGATATATGTTAGAAAAGATAATATTTGGATTGTTGAAGAAAAATTTAAAGACAATTTTTATATTGATTCCAATAAAATATTTTGTGATTCAAATAAAGATTGTTTATATAAAGATGAAAAATGTAGTAATAAAGCTAATACTACCAATAAAATCATGAGAGAAGATATAGATGAAATATTAAAAACATTTAATATAGAATATGATATAAGTATTGAAGATATTAAAAAGAAATTAAATAAAAGTTATTCTAATTCAAAAACATATTTAAATAATGTTTTAAATATTAAAAAAGAAAAAATTCATTATGTTAATAATATATTAAAAAAGTTAAGTAATATAAATGATTTAAAAATTATAAGTTCTCCATATGAATTTTTGAGAGATAGTATATTAAATTATCCAGATTTCAGTAAAAGACAAATTTTTATTAAAACATTTTGTTTAAAATTAACACGTGGACCAATTAATAGTGATGATAATAACTGGTTATATTGTATTAAAACAGGTATTAAATTAATACCCGAATTTTTATTAAAATTGGCAAATGTATTTTTAAGTAAAGGAGATTATTTACTTGAATTAGATACAATATGTGCAAATCAAGGAACAATAAGTGATGATAATAATTATTGGGTAGATAAACATAGTGGATATATTATTAAAAATATAGATTTTAACAGTGAAGAAGGCTATGATGATACAGGATTTAACTTAACTACAAAAGATTTAATAGATGAATTTAATTTATTTACTAGCGAAAAAGAGTCTACAAATAGTAATATAGAAATGATAAAATATGTAACAAATAATGTAACAAAAAATATGAATATTAATTTAGATAATCATAAAGAATTTATTATACAAAATGTTATAAAAATAATAAATAAAACTGTTCCATCTAAACAGCAATATGATAAATTAGTTTTAGAAACAGCAAAGAAAGAGGGTAAAACTAAGAAATTACCGGATTATGAAGAAACTTATAATTTGTCATTATTGGTATTGACATTAAGTTTTATTAGTATTTGTATATTAATAAATATACCAAATATAACTACAAAAAAAACATTTCCGGGATGTGTAAAATATTTGGATGGGTATCCTTTACATGATAATACAAATAATATAGTTTATATTGCGTGTATTGCATCTAAGATGAAAAGTTCAATAAAACCATGGAATAGTATATTAAAAATGTCGGAAAGTATGTTAGTTAAAAAAATGGTGGGTATAATAGATAAATATATATTAACAAATAAAGACATAGTAGAATTATTAGAAGCAAAAAAAGAATATTTAAAAACTAATATAACAGAAGAATCTATAAATGTTAATAAAATTAATTGGCATAATTTTTCTCCACCATTGAATTTAATAAATATAGATTCAAGTGAATTGTTACCATTAAGTAGTGATTTTAATAATAGTGTATTAGATAATATTAGAAAAGGAGTAGTTAATAATGATTATGATGTAATAAATTCAAAAATTTTATTTTTAAGTATAAGTATAATAGAAGATATAGAAAATATAATATCAAAAAAAGAATTAATATTGCAAAATAGTGCAGGTGAGCCATTTTTAGAAAATTCATGTTGTTATGAAGAAAAAAGTGTATATGATTATTTAATTAAAAATGATAAAAAAATATATGAAAAAAATGATTTAATAGGTGTTTATAATATATTAAAAACAGGAATAAGTGAATTAAATAAAGCAGTTATTATTTATGATCCAAAAAATAGTAAATTGAATTATCCAAAAATAGATAATTATTTTAGTGAAAAAACAATATATAAATCATTTATTTATTATTGTAATTTTAATAATAATATACCAATAAATGATGATTTAAAAGCAATATGTATGGATAAACCAACAGAAATTTTGAAAAATATGAATATAGATGAAGCTATAAGTAGTTTAAAATCTCAAGGTAAAAATTATAATAAAAGTAATTTTGAAGATTTATTAAATTTAATAAATGAGAAAAATATTAATATTATAAGTAATGCAACATTATCATCTAGTTTTGAATTAATTAGAAATATAATTATTAGGTATAATAATGATACCGAAGAAAAAAATTATGAAAATATAACAAATAAACTGGAGGAACTTTTAGATAGTTATACTTTAGTAAGCGATGGTTCATTAACAAGAAGTATAAAGAATTATTTAATGTCTACTAATTCAATAATTGAAAGTAATATATTAGGATTAATGAAGAAAAATAGTGTATTAACTAAACAAAATTATAAAATTTTAGAAGAATCTATTAAAATAAATTTTACAATATATGATCACCATTTTGTAATTAATTACTTAAAAAATTTAATAAATATTTTTCCAAATATAATAGTTAATAAAAATATAAATTACAATGCAGTACCAAAACATTGGAATTTATCCGAAGTTCACAATAATGATATATTTAATATTATAAAAAAATATTATTTACCATTAATGACTAGTAATGTATTTCCAGAATTTAATAAAATATTTGAAATTGTAAATAATAAAACCAAAATTTTAATAGATTTATTAAATAATATATATTATAAAAATAATATTGAAATAAAAGATTTGAAAAAAAATATAAAACTTTATAGCATATTTGATGAATTATTTATAGAAAATTTCTACAAATTTATATTTTTAAATGTTATTAATGATATATTAGATGTTGCAAATTCTGATGAATTTATTCTCTCATTAGATACAACCAATGAAACTACTAAAAATAAAATAAATGATGATATAATTAATTATTTATTGACTTTTTTTAATATTATGAAACAACATTACAAATTAATAAATAATTCACATATAAAAGTAAAACAAAATATTTTAATTGCAAAAGAAAAAGAAAAAGATTTAATAACAGACTATTTGAAAGATTTAAGCCAAGAAGAAAGAGATATTGAAACAATATTTAAAAATAATAAACTAGAAAAATGGAGCAAAGGACTACAAAAAGGTCTTACACAATATGTAAAAGAAAATTATGATGAAGAACGTGCCGAATTAGAAAAACAAGCATTAAAAGAACATATGTTAAATAAAAAAAGTAATGTTACAGATATGAATAAAGAAATATATAAAATGGATATTGAAGAAGAAATGGCGACAGCTCAAGAAATAGAAGATGAAGAATATAATATGGATAATATACCAGATGATGATGATTATAATAGCGATTTTGAATATGATTAAAAGTAAAATTTAAATATATAAATAATTATAATATAATTTTATACTATAAATGTTTTTAATAACTCGCTATTTAAAACATAAAAAAAATGAAATTAAATATAAAGCATTAAATAAAGAATTAAATAATTTAGAAAAAAAAATAAAAGAGTTGCCATGTAAAACATGGAAAAAAAATACTATTGAAAGAAAAGAATGTAAAATAAGAGAAAAACAAAAAAAAACAAAAAAACAAAAAAAAAAGAGAAAACAAGAGAATATAAAAAAAAAAGAGACTATAAAAAACAAGAGAAAATAAAAAATTAAAAATCATAAGAAAATAAAAATTAAAATAAAAATTGATTTTTAAAAATATTTAAAGATTTTACTACATAATAAAATATATATTATGCAAACTACAATGATGATGATGATGATTATGTCTATGTCTATGTCTATGTCTAGCGATGCTCTAATTGTTAAGGCTCCAGTTGTTAAGACATTTAGGTATGTTGGTTCGACGCCTCCAATTGAAAATTTTGATCCACTAAATATTCTTAAAAATAAGAGTGAAAACCGTGTAAAATATACTCGTGAAGCTGAACTTCAGCATGGTCGGGCCGCAATGCTAGCTACAACAGTAGTTCCATTTCTTGAACTAATGGATAAAGATGATTCAATGCTAGGAATTAATTATTTATCATCAATGGATGCTTTTCATCAGGCTCCATTTTGGCTTGGTATGGCTTCTTATGAAGCTGTTCGCATGGGTCGGGGTTGGGTTAATCCATTCCAAACGCAATCAACTTTTATGCTAAAAGATGATTATCAGCCTGGAAATCTATTAAATGTTAATGTATCTCAGGTTAGTGATGATCTACTAAATAAAGAACTAAACAATGGTCGGCTTGCGATGATTGGATTTATGGGAATGCTTGGTCAAGAAATGGCTACACATCATAGTGTATTTTAAAAATAAATAAAATAAATAAAATAAATAAAATAAATAAAATAAATAAAATAAATAAAATAAATAAAAAATGAATTATAATAGTATAATTAATATTATATTTTTCTTATATAATATTAATGATGTTAAAACAATTTATTAATAAAAATATAACATTAGTTTCGATGATTATATTTATTTTAATGTTTATTTTATTGATAGTTACAAAACCAGAAATAGTTTTTACTAAAAGTGGAAAACCAAGAGATTTTGGTTTAGGATATAAAAATAAAACAATTTTACCAATATGGTTATTTGTTATAATATTATCAATACTTTCATATTTAGTAGTTTTGTTTTATATCAGATTTAATAAAATACTTTTTTAATTAATATTATAATTTTAGATTTATTTATCATTTTAGATTTATTGATTGTTATATAAATCATTGATTTTTTGACTATTAATTGCAATACTAGTACCACATTTAATATTAATAATATAATTAAAAGTAATAGAACAAATTAATAATCCAGCTAAAATATACCATACAACACGTCCTACAATATTTTTAATAGTTAGTAGTTTGTAAAGTTCTATAATATCTTGATTATTTTCCATATCATCGGCTCCTGTTATAAATATTCCATCATTTGTTAGTTGTCTAATAAATTCGCCATAATCAACTAAATCAGTAGTAAATTCATTAATGAATTTTTCAATATGATTATCTATATATTTAAAAACTAGTTTTAAATCAAGTGGTTGGTTATCTATATTTTTTTGTTTATTATTTAATAATTTAGTAATTACATTTTTAACACCCAATATACTAACAACTAAATATCCTAATGTATTTGAAAATGGTTTTATCCATCCGCTAAATAATTCTAATAAAAAATATAAAATTACAAAAATAAGGATCCATGGTGCAATAGTTATTAATAAAATTTGAGAATATAAAGAAGTAAGTTCTGTTTCGGTACATTTAGTTTTAACAGTTTTTAAATTTAAAAAATAATTACCTGTTAATAAAAAGGCAATATATATTAATAGAAAAATTTTATTATTTGAATTTTGTTTTATTGTTTCAATACTATTATTGCTATATAAATATCCAATCATTAAAATACCATATAAAAGAGTTAAAATTATGAAAAATATAATATTAGATAAAGGTGATGGTTGAGTTTTTTTTTCTGTGGCACCAGTATCAATATCGATATCATTTTCTTTACTTGACATTATTAATTATATTTATATGTATAAATTATTTTTTTTAAATAATACATATAAATAATGGATAAAAATAAAGATGATTATTTAAACATAAATATTAATTATGGTAAATCAGAGGTAGACAATAAACCACAATTAATAGCTCCAAATGTAAAATTTTTTTTTAAAAATATATTAAAAAATTGTAATACTATTAAAAATAATAATTATAATTTTTACTATAATATAGGTTTATTAATATTATTTATAGTAGTTTTAGGTACTATTTTATTATGTAAATATAAAGGTGGTAAAAATAGTATAGAAAAATATCATAAGAATTTAAGAGATAAACAATATATTATGTCTAAATTAATTTACTATAATAAAACTAATATTGAAAATAATCAACGTATTAAAAATAATATGATAACTAATTTACCAGATTATAGTAATCATCCAGAAGCGGAATTATTACATAAAAAAATATATTTCTAATGTATATTAATTATGTCTGAAAAAAGTACTACTATGTCACTTTCAGATAATGAAAAATATTTAGAAAAAATAAGAGAATTTTATATACTCAAAAAAAAATATGATAAATATAAAGAAAGTATAAAAAAAAAAATAATTGACTCAGACAATCCAATACAAATTAAAAAACAAATTTTAGCTAAAACTAAATATAAATGTATTAATTGTAAGAATGAAGGAGGTACTGTTTTTGAAATAACTGAAAATAATTTAAAAGCATATTGCGGAAATATAAATAGCCCGTGTAATATTAACATAAATATAGAAAAAAAAAAATTCTCAAATTTAAAAGAAGATTTAATAAATATAGAAAATATTATTAGCCAAAAAAAAAAAGAAATTATATTTTCAAAATTAAATTATTTATTTAAATATATTGAAGAAGATAAAGCAGTTGAAAACTTCGAACTTTTAAAAAAAGAATTATCCGAATTACAATTAAGATATAATAGTTTATTAGAAAAATATGTTTTTATATTTAATAATAAAGAAAATAAGGCTACTTTAGAAGAATTATTATTACAGCAAAATATGTTTATTAATGAATTTAAGGATACATTAGAAGTATATTATAGTACAAAAGAAAATAAATATTTAAAAAATGCATTAACTTCTTATATTAATAATATAATTGGAGTAGATGAAAAGATATTAAATTTACAATATAAATATAATGCTATTGAAAAAGATATTGATAGTGATTATAAATATTTAATTCAAAATCATCATTTACAAACAGATTTAGAAATATTAATTAAATCATAAAATAATAACAAAATAATAACAAAATAATAACAAAATAATAACAAAATTAGATAATAATATTTTTATAATATAAATATTATTATGAATTTATTTAAATTAATAAATATTAAATATTTTTTATTAGCATTATTTGTTGGATTAATCTATATATATTTTAATGATGATAGAAAAAAAATAATAATATACCCTACTACATCTAATTTTGATAAAATAGAATATAAAGATAAAGCCGATAATTGTTTCAAATATAATTTAAAAGAAGTAAAATGTCCTGCTAGTAAAGGTACTATTAAAAATATACCAATACAATAAATATATTAATAATGCAAATATATTAATAATGCAAATATATTAATAATGCAAATATATTAATAGTATAATTATTTTATATTTTATATTTTATTATTTTATATTTTATTATTTAATATTTTATAATATATAATTAGATCTTAAAATATGTTTAATAAAAAAACAGGTGTTAAATCAATAGTAAATAATATTATGTATACTGAGCGTGGAAAAATAATATTATCAATAGTTTTGGGATTAGGATTAGCAACTTTATTTAGAAATTATTGTAAAGGTAAAAATTGCTATAATTTTTCTGGACCAGAGCAATCTACTTTAAAACATCAAATATTTTCTTTCGATTCTCAATTTAATAAATGTTATATGTTAAATGAAGAAAATATTAAATGCGGTACTATGGAAAGAACAATAGATTTTGCGTAATTTAATAAATAAATTAATAATTTATTTAGTATAATAAATAAATTATTATGGAAGCAACTAATATAACTTCTATTTCACAATTACCATCAAGTATCAATAGTAATGATATGTTACAAAAAAATATACAACAAAATATACAACAAAATCAAAATCAAAATAATATTGTACTCACAAAAAATGAATCTATCAATGAACCAACCAGCCAACTAACCAATCCTAATCCAAATTATATTCCCCAACAAGAAACCAATAATGTTATACAAAATAATCCCAATTATAATGAATTAATTAATCAACTCCAAAAAGCCAGCAATCAAGGAATCACACAATTACCTTCCCGCGATATACCCATGAATCAAACAGAAACCGCTAATGATGTTGAAGTTAAACCAAATTTTGTACCACCACCTCCACCAACACAAGAAGATTATATACAAAATATGCAAACTCCAGAACAATTAATAAACCAAAACAATAATTATATACAAAATCAAAATAATTTAGAGCAATTTTATAGTACAATACAATTACCATTAATTGTATCCTTATTATATTTCTTATTTCAATTACCATATTTTAGACTATTTATTAAAAAAATGCTGCCTTCCTTATTTGGAAATGATGGAAATATGAATTTATATGGATTTTTCTTTAATAGTGTATTATTTGGAACAATATTTTTTATTATTAATAAATTTATTGATAATTTAACTATGTATGTAAATAATTAAAAATATATACAATATAGATTATAAAATATAGCTGGTAAAATAAAATTGATATTAAAAAAAGAAATTATAGAAGAAATAAAATATGACAATAGTAAAAGGCATTATTGACAACATGACTGACACTAAAGAGGCATATGATTTGTTAAACTTATTTAGAGATACAGATGAATATAGAAAATCACATGTAGAAAAAATAATTAAAGCAGAAAAAAGTAATATAGCAAAACTTGAAAGAATGAAAAAAGAATTTACATCTTCATTAATAAGAAAATTAATAGATGAACAAATAGACAGTGTTAAATGCAATAATTCTTTGTTATATTCTATGCAAGAATACCCTGTACCTCCTACATTAGCAATGGTAGGTCGCCAATAAATTACTACAAAAATATCATTCCTTATTATATTTTTTCTATATTTTTTCTATATTTATATGTGCTTCATTTGCTAAGTCACATACTAATGAATCATTCTTATAATCATTTATATATTTGATTTTAATAATACCACTTGCTACCATTAATTTCATACAATTATAACATGGATAATGTGTTATATATGCTGTACATTGATCACTTGATACTCCTCGTTTAGCACAATCTGTTATAGTATTTTGTTCAGCATGAATTGTTCCAATATTATGATTATCTCTTATAATCATTTTATGTTCACAACCAGCAATATAACCATTATATCCTTGTGCTATAATACGATTGTCTTTTACAAATAAACAACCAACATGTAACTTTTCACATGAAGAACGTGTTGAAGTAAGCTGAACTAATTCTTTAAAATATTCATCCCATGACGGTCTCAGACTCATTAATTTATTATTTATTAAATTATTATTTATTAAATTTTTAATATTTTTAAATAAATAATAAAAATATATTTGAGAGAATCAATTGTTTTAAAATTGCTAAAATTCATATTTTCAATTTTAATACCATTTATCATACTAAACTTATATATATTCAAAAAGTGTGTAAAAAAGTAAAAAAAAGATTTATCAAATTTTTTGAAATTGGACATACTTTTTAATGTCCATTTTTAATATATACAAACAAATATAAAAACTTTTTAAAAACATCAAAAAATCTATATTTTTCATAATTATTATCTTTAAGCTTATAAAAATAGTAAATTATGTTTAAAAAGAGCGAGACCATATTTTGAAATTTAATAAAAAATTCATTTAGAACTTTTTCTATATTTATATAAAATGATGACCAATGATGACCAAAAAGTAGCAAAAGTAGCACAATATTTTTATTGTAAAATATGTGACTATAAATGCTATAAAAAATCTAATTATGAAAAACATTTAACAACCGTTAAACACAAAAAACGACTACTTGATGACCAAATGATGACCAACGATGCTCAAAAAGAGCAAAAAGTAGCACAACACCTTTTTACATGTGAATGTGGTAAATTTTATAAATATAAACAAGGTTTATGTGTTCATAAGAAGAAATGTAATTTTATTATGAAACCACATGATATTTCAAATAATAAATTAACTTTATCAAATGATGTAGTATTAAAATTATTAAATGATAATCAAGAATTAAAAGATATTATTGTCCAACAACAAAATCAAATAAATAAACAACAAACACAAATTAGTGAATTAATACCAAAAGTCGGTAATAATAATACAATAAATAATAATCAGAAATTCAATATACATGTGTTTTTAAATGAACAATGCAAAGATGCAATAAACTTAAGTGATTTTGTAAAATCTTTGCATGTTACATTAGAACAATTAGATTTTACGAATAAAAATGGATTAGCAGATGGAATAAGTAAAACAATAATAGATAATATGAGTAAACTTTCAATTTATGAGAGACCAATGCATTGCACTGATATAAAACGAGAGACGCTATATATAAAAGAAAATGATAATTGGGAAAAAGATAATAATAAAGAAAAAATAAAACATGCTATAAAAAAAACTTCTTCAAAAAATTATGATGCATTAGTGAATTGGAAAACATTAAAACCAAATTTTATGAATAATGAAGATAATTCAGATTATTTTACAAAAACAATATCAACAATCGGAAAATC
>MDTG01372113.1_pt1 | contig 12223 bp, 9 predicted proteins | sample 811421 | NCBI WGS metagenome assembly MDTG01 (sample SAMN05326645, study PRJNA326480) | marine metagenome | isolation source: seawater | place: Pacific Ocean: South East | collected 2011
ATACTATAAAAAATACTTTTCTATTTTAGTTAATTTTTTAAACAAAATAGATTTTACTTTTTTATATTATATACCAGGACTATTTTTAAGAGATTTTAGAAATAATCATGATAAAAGTAAAAAAATTTCTGTTAATTTTTTTCGAGGAATTTTCGATAAAGATATTATTATTAAAAAAAATGAATTGCTTAAAAGTTCATCTATTTGTTTTATTTCTCATTATGTAGGGGCAATAAATAATAAAGATTTAGATCATGATTTTTATTTTGGCAATTTATTTAAAATATTGAATAAAAAAAATTTTAAATTTTCGATTATATTAATAAATCACACTGATGAAAAAATTACTGATATTTACAAAAAATTTAACAAATCAAATTTGAATAGAATAATATTAAATGATAATTTAAATATAATCAGGGATTTTAAAATCTTATTTTATATACTTTTTAAATTTGTAGAATTTAAATTAATAAAAAGTCGCAAATATTATATATTTAAAAAGTCAAAACACTTTAAAGTTAATTTAAACCTTAAAGCTTTTTTAAGTGCGAGCAATACAATTAAATTGACAGACAATATAAAATCAATTTTAGGTAATATGAGTGATTTAAAAAATTTATTTGCTACTTATGAAGGTCATCCTTTTGAAAGAATTATATTTAATTATTGTAAAAAAAATCAAATTAAATCATTTGGTTATTTTTTTTCTGTTATTAGAGAGTTTCAAAATAGTATCTATTTTAATATTAACAAAAATTTCAGTCCTGATGTAATTTTTACATCAGGGAACTTAATTTCAAAAAATTTAAAAAAATATGTTAAATACAAAAATGACAAAATAATCACTTTGGGATCTCCAAGAAAATTAAAAAAAAAAAATTCAAAATTTTATAAAAGTAAAAATATTAAGAAGTTAAAAGTTTTAGTTTGTCCTGAAGGACTTTATTCTGAAACAAAACTTATGTTAAATCTAGTAAGAGAGATATCTTTAAAAAAAAATAATAAAATAGAATACATATTCAGAACACACCCTGTTATAGATAAGTCAGTTTTAAAAAATGAAATCTATACTAATCCAAATATTAAATTTTCAAAAAATAAGGATATTTTGAAAGATTTTGCTAATTGTAATGTAGTTTTGTATAGTGGATCGAGTGTTTGTATACAGGCAGTGTTAAATGGACTCTTGCCGATATATTATCATAAGAAAAACAGTATATTTTCAATTGATCCTTTGTTTGAAATTAATAGATTTGTCATTAAAAATAGGCTTGATTTAGAAAAAATTTTAAACAATTTAATTTTAAATAAAGAAAATACTAGAGTAAAAATAAGATTAAAAAAAATCCAAAAATACTGTTTAGAGTATTTTAGTAAAATAAATTTAAACAGTTTAATTCAAAATTTAAAAAATGAAAATAAATTTAAACTTTCATTAAAAGAAAATAATTATAAATCTTAATGTTATTCAAAAACAGTGTTGACGCAGTAATCCCAACTCTTGATGGAAAAAAAATTTATGAAACAATTAATAGTTTATATTCTGGAAAAGTTAAACCCAAAAATACATATTGTGTTTACTATAAAAAATTTGACTTCAAAAAATTTAAAAAATTTAAAAATATTTTCTTTATTAAATCAAAAAAAAAAGGACAGATTGAACAAAGAAATTTAGGTATAAAAAAATGTAAATCGAATTTAATTTTACAACTTGATGACGATATAGTTTTAGAGAAAAATACTTTATTTTCTTTGATTAATTCACTTAAAATTTGCGGCAATAATTCTGCTGTTGGACCAGCATTTTTCGATCAATTAAAAAAATACATTTACAATTCACAAGATAATTTTTTAAGTAATTTGTATAAGCTTCTTATTTGCAGCGCACCTTACGGCTCAAAAAAAAACGGTAAAATTACACCATTAACTTTAGCTTATGGTGTCGAAATTAGTAAAAAAAAAAAATTAAAAAAAGTAGACTGGTTACCTGGTGGATGTGCACTTTATGATAAAAAAATTGCTTCAATAAATTTTAAAAAATTTCCTTTTAGAGGAAAAGCCTACTGCGAAGATATTTATTATTCTATTCAAAGAAAAAACCAAAAAGTCCAACATTATGTAGATCTAAAAGCTAAAGTTATTACGGAAAGATCTCTAAATTCAAAAGATTTTACTGAATTCTTAAAAGAGATAAAGGTTAGAAAATATTTATTAAATTTCACAAAAGGAAGCAAGATACTTTTTTTGAATTGGGTTTTTTTTGAGTTTTTAAATAGATTTTTTTTTAAAAAAATTTTTTAATTAATCAAAAAGATTATAATCTGTCTTAAGACGCCCCTCACTTTTTGATAAAAATTCATTGTTTTTAGCCAAAAGGGTAAAAGAACCATACAAAAAATGTCTTAAACCATCATGATTTTTCATTTCACTAACCGCATGTAAGCTGTCATGTGAATTTAAAAAAACTACAATTCTTCCTGGTTTAGGAGGTATTTTTTCTATTAAATTACAATCCTCATACCTTGGTCTGGCAGGTATTTTTTCATCTTTTTTTTTATATCTATAAATTTCTAGATCTCCACCAGTTCCTTTTTCAGATAAATTATTAAGATAAAGTAAAAATACAAAGGTTCGAGCATCAGAGTCTCGATGAATCTCCCTTTTATAACCATTTGGTGAAATAGAATAATCATATAATAGTTCCAAATGTTTTTTTTTTGAAAATTTAAATCTTAATACTCTGGTTAAATCTCTTAAAATTCTAAAGAATGTATATTTAATTAATGATTTAGTATTAATAAGAGCTACTTTTGTTTGATGTAAATTTTTATATTTATATAGAAAGTTTCCCATCTTTTCATTATAAAAAAAATTCACCACCTTATATGATGTGTCTTTAATATCTAAATTCGAAGTAATAAAGTTTAAAAATTCTTGTGAATTTAATCTCTTGTGTAAATTTTTCCATTTGATTGATCCTTTAATCAATTTTTGATAATCAACACCTGCTGATGGGATTAACCTTCTATTATTTTGAACTTCTATAAAATTATGATCATCCAAAAGTTTTTCTGCATCATTAATTAATTCTTCACACTCAAAATCAGAAATGTAATTGTCTGTTTTATAATATTTCATATTAATTAAAAAATTTATTCTCGTGATATTAAGTAATTATTTAAAATAAGAATATCCATATTGGTTCTCAAAAAACAATCTATAGCATTTGTGGGGCTCATTACTATCGGTTCATTTTCATTAAAACTTGTGTTCAAGACTATTGGTACATTTGATATTTTATAAAAATTTTCAATAATTTCATGAAAATCATTATTAAGATTTTTTGAAACAGTCTGCACTCTTCCTGTCCCATCAATATGAGTTACAGCAGGAATAAGAGAGCGTTTTTCATCAATAATTTCTTCAACTGATGACATATATGGATTTTTTTTTTTATCTTTGAACCAATCTTTTTTGTTTTCCTCTAAAACTGCAGGCGCAAATGGCCTAAAACTTTCTCTTCTTTTAATTTTTTCATTTATAATTTCTTTCATATTTTTATTACAAGGATTTGCTAAAATAGACCTATTTCCTAAAGCTCTTGCGCCAAACTCCATCCTTCCATTAAAATATCCTATTATCTTATCTTTATAAATTAACTCTGAAATACTTTTAAACAGTTCTGATTTGTCTGTATAAAATTTTTTTTTAAATTTTTTTAGTTTGTCATTATTATCAACTTCTTCCTTTATCTGATCATCAGTAAAATTATCACCCATATATGGACTTTCTAAATTAGTAAGATTAATATTTTTTTTAATTTTTTTTTGAAAGTATAGAGCTGATCCTATAGATCCCCCACCATCACCTGGAGCGTAGGGAATAAATATTTCTTTAAAAAAATTATTTTCGTAAATTTTCTTGTTCGCTAATGAATTCAATGCACAACCTCCTGCATAAACTAGATTTTCTGAAATATTCATTTTTTTTATATCTTCACAAATATTTAAAAGTTTATTTTCAAATACTCTTTGAGCAGACGCTGCTATATTTTTATGTATTGAAGATATTTCTTTAGTATCTAAATTTTCTATATTGAAAAGTTTTTCTAATTCAGCACTGTATAAATTATTTTGATCAGGTTTACCCTCAAATTTATATGAAAAATCTTTTCTCATATGAAGAAAATATTTTAGATTTAACTTCAAATCATCGTTTTTTTCAAAAACATTATTTAATATTAAATCATAATATTTTGGCTCTCCTAATGAGGAAAGCCCCATCATTTTATATTCATCGCCATAATTTTTAAAACCAATTAATTGAGTAAAACTCTCATAAAAAACACCGAGAGAGTGGGGGAATAAATATTTTTTTTTTATTTCTATTCCATTTTTGTCACATTTTGCAATACAAATACTCGCAAAATCTCCAAAACCATCTATAGAAAGACCAACTGCATCTTCAAATTTAGATGGATAAAATGCCGAAGCTATATGAGAAAGATGATGGTCTATATAATGTATCTTTATGTTTTTACCAAAAGATAGAGGTTTTAAATTTTCATTTAAATCTTTAATTAAGTTTTTTTTCTTTTTTAAACGTTTGAAAATTTCATATTTTTTTTCTCCGGTTAAGTAATTTAAAAAAAAATACTTTATTTTATGATTTATATTTGAAAATGGATTTGTATTTATTGAAATATCTGTAATTTCTTCAATATCTAAATTTGTAAACCTCAAAGCTTTTTTAATTGACTCAACTGGTAAACCAGCCCAATGTTTAATTCTATTAATTCTTTCTTCCTCAATGGCAAACATTAATTTGCCATCCTTAATTATACAAGCAGATGAATCTGCGTGATTACAATTTAAACCTAAAATTACGCTCATAATAGTTTAATAGTATGTTTTTTGATAAAAATAAAACAAAAATGATTACATTCTTTAATTTTGACATAATTGATGTAAATAATAAATATTATGAAAGCTTTTAATTTAGTGGCGACTAAAAATAATAGTGGATCAAAAACATTTATTGTCAATTTTTTAAATCAAATAAATAAAACAAAAATAGAAGATCAAATTGTTATTTTTATCTCAAAATCATATTTTGATATGATAGATGAAGAAATCAATCAAAAGATTAAATATAAAATTAAATCGAATTATTTTGATAATTTCATTTTACGTTCAATTTGGCTTCATTTTTTCTTACCGTTTGAACTTAAAAAATTGGGGATCAAAATTTTATTTTCACCACTAAACTATTGTCCTCTTTTTATAAAATTTTTTAATATCAAATCCATTCTTTTTGTCCATACAGTTATGCCTTGGGAATACCCTCATCTTCTGCCTGGTAATTTACTAAAAAACAAATTAATTAAAAATCTAATGGAACTTTCAATTCAAATATCAGAAAAAGTGATAGTCCCTTCTGAATATGCTAAAAATATAATTACAAAAATAACTAATAAAAAAACATCTGATATAAGTGTAGTTAATTTAGGTGCAGATCATATTTCAAAAAGTGAAAATCGGAAATTTGAATTAAAAGATTTTGATTATGAACAAAAGTATATCTTATCTGTTTTATCATGTGTTAAATATCATAATATAATAAATCTTTTAAAAGCTTATAAATTTTTAAAAAACGAATCAATTACAAAATTTAGGTTTGTATTGGTATTAAAAATTTTAGATAAAAACTATTATCTCCAAATTATAAATTTTATAAAAGAAAATTTTCTAGAGGATCAGATAATTATATTTAAGGATTTAGATAATAAATATCTACATAATCTTTATAAAAATTCAAATATTTACATTTTTTCCTCTTATTCTGAAACTTTTGGTTTTTCATCGCTAGAGGCAATGGAATTTAATATTCCATCTCTTGTATCAGAAACTTCAGCTTTAAAGGAGATTAACGGCGACTTTCCAATTTATTTTGATCCAGATGATGTAAAAGATATAGGTAATAAATTATTAAAAATAAATTTAAAAAAAAAAATAGATTCAGAGCTGATTACAAATAAACAAAAAAAATATACATGGAATAAATGTTTTAAAGAAATATTTGAAATTATCTGTAAATAGTATCGAAAAATAGAATTTTTTTGTATTTGAATCCGTCTAAATTTGTATTTCCTGAGGGCGCTTTTCCATACCATCCTAAATAATATTTAAAAGAACCTAATGATTTTTGTGTCTGAATGTAAACTTTTGAATTAATCATTAAATATGGATTATTAATGAAATCATTTTTGTTAATTCTTATAAGGTTTTTTGAAATATTAAATATAATGCATAATGAGAGTATTATCGTAATTAAATTGTTTTTTGGATTTAGCTCAAATTTTTGAAATAAAAAAATAATAATTATTATAGAAAAAAATACAAATAAATAATGAGACATTCTAATAACAGGAATCTTAAAAATAAAAAAGTAAAACATGATGATAAATAAAGACATAAAAATCTTTAAAATTTCTTTAGATTTAAAATTATAAATTAGATTTTTGTTTAGATTAGATTTTTTAAAGGACAGAAAAACTAATGACAGTGAAAAAAAAGTCGTCACTGTAAATTCTAATAATTCTACTTTAGTTCTAATAAACCAGGTGTTTATCCAATTAAAATTTTTGATATAATCAATATCTTCTAACTTACCATTATATTGGTACCAAGATTTGTTTAATACCTCATTTAAAAAATACCATTTTTCTGCAATTTCTTTAGCACTCCAACTAATAAAATCAAAGCAAGTAATTGGTAAGGGGTAAATTAAACATCCACTAATTAATATATTTTTTAATAAATAACTAAAAATAAAAAAGTGGATTGGTAAAAAACCTAAACTTAATAATAAATTAAATTTTTTGTATTTCACAATATAATACAATGGAATTAGTCCTACAAAGAAAAAATTTATTTTGATATAAAAAAGAAATATAGAAATATAAGTTAATAAAAGTATATTTTTTGATATCATTTTAGATTGAATATTTATTAAAAAATTTTTGATATAGAATGAAATAAAAAAGTATAAAGTTAAAAAGGCTGGTCTATCTAATCCAAATTCTTTTAATCTAGTATACTTTATCAAAATAAAGATAATTAAAAAAAATAATATAGGTGCAAAGATTGAAACTTTTTTTTTCTTAATAATTATATTTTTAAAATCAAAGTAAAGAGCACCAAGTATAAGAAAAAAAAATAATCCATTCAAAACGTGAATGTCTTGAAGTCTGGAATAGTCAAAATTGAAAAATGAATGTGAAATTAGCCAAATTGAGGAATTTCCAAATGCCCAATGCAAATGGCTTAATCCAATAATGTAATTAGTGTTATCAGTGTTGTTAATATATTTATAATGGTAATGATCTAAATCATCAGAAAATTGACTACCATAAATGTTTAGTATTATTAATATAAAAAACATAACATAGGTAATGTCTATTTTTTTTATTTTGATTGAAAGGGCAGTTTTTTTATTAAAATAAACAAAGATTAAAATTAAAATAAAATTAATATAAATAATATTATCGTTTAATGGAAAAAAAAAATTTAATGATTGGGCAACTAATGAGGTGAACACCAATCCAAAAAAAGCAATTTCAAAAAAATTAAAACTGAATTTATTTTCTTTAAAAAAATCTGTAGCAAATTTTCCATTATAAAATATCAAGAAAAGAAATAATGAGAAGTGGCTTATAATATTAATCACAAATTTCCTCTAATTATTTTTGATTTTGGAATAAAAAATATATTTCTCGTTGTTAGAAGATTTTTTATTGAGGTTCTTCCTATATTTTTTTTTGTGTTATTATTAATTTTAATGAATTTATTTTGACGATAGTCATAAAGATAAGGTTTGTAAGGTTTTAAAAAATTACATATTTTCAAAAAGATATCTTTATTATACTCTATTAGAAATATCGGTTTGTGTTTTTTAATTGTATTTTTCATCCCAATTAAAACATCGTAATCATGACCTTCTGTATCAAGTTTGATAAAAGTTGGAGGGGTTTTTATTTTAAGATTATCAAATTTTTCACACCTTACTTTTTTTGATATAATATTCATCTTATTTTTTAAATTTTTGTAGGTAATTTTTATTGAGTTGATTATATAATTTTTGCTGAAACTACTTAAAAAATGAATATTGTTCCCTTTATAGTAGGCTAAATATAACCTTTTAACTTCTTTTTTGTTGCTAAGTGCTAAATTTTTTAAAAAAAAATTTTTATTTTTTTTTTTTAATTTTTTTAGATATTTATCAAAAATAAAAAAATTGGGTTCAAACAAGTAAATCGGGTTTATAAAACCCAGTTTTCTAAAGCCTATTGAGGATATACCAATATTAGCACCAACATCTATGAACGAATATTTTCTGGAATTACTAGCAAGTTTTAAAATACCATAATAGTCTTTTTCATGAGGGAGCAAAAATTTTAAATATTTAGTTTTATTATAAATAAGAATTGTCAATAATGGATATCTTTCAACCCACCTAGCTATTTTATATTTTAAAATATTAAAATTAAAAATCATAGATTAATCCCTAATTAAAAAAAGATATAAAACAAAATAAATAATGATTGAACAAATGAAAACTGTCAAAGTATTTATGAAGCTACTTAATAAGAATGGTAGTACAGATAATAAGGTATAAGGTAAGAATATTATATCTTTACTAAATCTTCTTAACAAAAGATGATGAAAATGGTTTTTATCTGGATCGAATGGTGACTTATTTTTAATAATTCTGTTGATAGTGACTCTTATTGTATCAATTGCTGGTAAGAACATTAATAAAAAAATTTCGTCACATTTGATTGAATAATCAACGTTATAATTAATTATGAATAACGCTGCAAAAACAACTGATATTACACTTGATCCACTATTTCCTAAAAATAACTTATTTTGTAAATTGAATACTAATATTAGAATTAAAGATAATAACAAAAATATTAAAAAATAATCATTTAAAGATCCAAAAATTATAAAAATAATTAGCCAAAAAATTCCAAGGGAAACTGTTATACCATTCGCTCCATCAGAGAAATTTATAAGATTAAAAAAAAAATATATACAAAAAATAGTAAAAAAAATATTTGCTTGATTAAGATTTATTACATAATCAAAATTTTTAAAAATTAGAGAATTTACAATCAATTTTTCGTTAAAAGGGATTATTAAAAATAATAATATCAATATTATTATTGTTTTTTTGCTTGGTGTTAATGATGATCTATCGTCATTTAATCCAAGAATTAAAAAGAAACTGCTTAAAAACAATAATGAAATTAATAAAAAAAGGTCAAAGTTTAAATCTTTGTAAAAAAAAATTAAATTTACAATAAAACTTAAAAAAAAAATATATCCACCTAAAAGGGGAACAGGCAATGTGTGAATTTTTCTTATATTGTCTGGATGGTCATATATCACCATATTATATGGAATTTTTTTTACATTTCTAACTATCAAAATATTAAAAAATAATATTATTATATTGAGCAATAAATAGATCATAAATGTTTCATAAATCCTAATATTGGTTTAAATATTATATTATTAAATTACATAATCTAGAAAATAAGATATTTTAAATGAAAACATATTTAAAAGAAAATATTGCAAATCTTAAATTTATAGAAAAATTTATAAAACTGTTAATATTCTTTATTCCAGTATCTTTAATTCTGGGAAATGCTGTTTTAAATATAAATTCATTTTTAATCATACTGTTACTTTTTTGTATTGGAATTTTTAATAAAAAATTTTTTTTAAATTATAAAAAAATTTTTATTGTTTTTTTCTTTTTTTTCATTTTATTATTATTGAATATTATCTTTTCTATTAATCAGTCATCATCAATAATTTCTACATTAGGTATAGTCCGTTATTTTTTTTTGATGATCGCAATTTTATACTGTTTAGAGACCGATGAAAATTTTCTTGTTAATTTTTCGAAATATTTACTTTTAGTTCTTACTTTTGTTGCATTAGATACTCTTTATCAATATTTTTTTGGCCAGGATATTTTTGGAATTAAGAATACTACACCACATGGTCAAAGACTAAATGGACCTTTTGGAAATGAATATATTGTTGGATCTTATTTGTCTAAACTATTTTTTATATCTTTGTCATATTTTATCTTAAAAAAAAAATCTTTTAAAATTTTATTTTTATACTTAATTTTTATACTTTCTATTACATTGCTTACTAAAGAGAGAATGGCATCCTTAATGCTAGTTTCAACTTGCCTCATTTTTTTGTTTTTTTTAAAAAATTTAGAATTAAAAAAAAAATTGATTGTAGTAATTTCCTTTTTAATTCTAACTTCATCATTGGTATATAAAAATGAAAGTATTAAGAATCATTTAGTATTTAGAAGTTTAGAGCAACTAGGAGTAGTTACTGATTTAAATCAAAAAAAAATTAATGTTAAAAAAGATAATAGATTTTTTTTTGATAGTCAGTGGGGAGCCCACTTTTTAACTGCTTATAATATTTTCCTTGATAATCCTGTGTTTGGTACTGGCATTAAAACCTTTAGGAAAGAATGTAGTAACAGCAAATATGATAAAATTAATTCATCAAGTGTGGAAATAAGATGTAATACACATCCACATAATATCTATTTAGAAATTATATCTGAAGGTGGGTTAATTTTATTTATTTCATTCGTATTTTTAAATATTTATTTATTTTATAAATTAATTCTAAATATTTTTATAAAAAAAATAAATGTGGATTTATCTTTATTAACGTTTTGCAGTTTTTTATTATTATTTTCACCATTTCAAACTACAGGATCATTTTTCTCAACCTGGAATGGTTTCTATTATTGGCTTATTTACGCTTTTATTATTTTTGTATTGAATAAAAAAAATGATTTTAATATTAAAAAACTTATTTAAATAAATTATAGTAAACGATACATCTTAAAGCACTAAAACCATCTCGCCAGGTAATCTTTTTTCCATCACTGTAAGTTCTTCCAAAATATTTAATTCCAACTTCATAGATACGTAGTTTCTTTTTTGAAAATTTTGCGGTTATTTCAGGTTCAAATCCAAATCGATTTTCTTTTAAAATAATATTCTTAATTGCGTCTTTTTTAAAAACTTTGTAACACACCTCCATGTCAGTAAGATTTAAATTAGTAAACATATTTGACAATAAAGTTAAAATTTTATTTCCAATCATATGCCAAAAATACAGAACTCTTTTTTCTTGAGATCCTACAAATCTTGACCCATAAACAACATCAGCAAATCCATTTTTAATAGGTTTGAGTAATTTTTCATAGTCACTAGGGTCATATTCCAAATCAGCATCTTGAATTAAAAGTATTTCTCCTGTGGCAACTTCAATACCTTTTCTTACTGAAAAACCTTTGCCAAAATTTTTTTCATTGAATATTAAATGATTAATTTTATCATTTAAATTCTCCTTTAAAATTTTTCTTGTGTTATCTGTTGAAAAGTCATCGATAACAATTATTTCATCATCATCTTTAATTTGTTTTTTAACAATATTGATTATTTCAGCAATTGTTTTTTCTTCATTGAAACATGGAATTATTACACTTAATTTCATAAAAAATTATCTATTTAAATTCGCACAATAATCTAATTTATAATAATTAAAATAATAAATATAAATTTTATTTACTTTCCCTCTATTAAAAGGATTCCTTGAACCTTTTTCGAAATAATCTGAAATTTTATATACATCACCTATACAGTCTTTGAGAAAATGACCATCAAAATTTTCTTTATAGGAAATAATAAATTTTGGTTTTTTTTCGTTTAGATATTTTACATAATTTTTCGTTTGTTGAAGATTGAGAATATTTTCCAAAGGTATCACTTCATTACTAAAAAAAGCGTTAGATCTTAACTCTGAAATTATAATATTATTGGATAAATTTTGATTATTCGACCATTGTATGGCTCTATATTCAAAAGAATTTTTTTTCATAAATTTATCTCTTAAATCTAAATTAATTAATGAAAATGAGCTAACTATAGCAAAATAAAATCCAATTATACCAACTAAACAAAATTGAGGAATTAAAATATATGTAGAGATTCTATAATTGAAATATTTTTTATCCAGAAAATAAAAAATTAAACTAATCCATAATAAAAATTCAAAATATATTCTTGATGTTTGTTGACCAAAAATAAAATGTAAAATAA
>MDTG01082520.1_pt1 | contig 12222 bp, 9 predicted proteins | sample 811421 | NCBI WGS metagenome assembly MDTG01 (sample SAMN05326645, study PRJNA326480) | marine metagenome | isolation source: seawater | place: Pacific Ocean: South East | collected 2011
CGCAAGTGACAAAAAGTTTAACAACATAAAAATTCATACTCAATATTCAATTTGCGAAGGAGCTATAAAAATAGATGAATTAGCTGATTATTGCAAAGCAAACAAAATTAAGTCTGTAGGTCTAGCAGATAGCTATAACTTATGTGGGGCATTAGAATTTTCAGAAAAAGTCTCAAGAGTTGGCACCCAACCTATAATTGGAACTCAAATTAACCTAAAGTTTCAAAGTATAACAGGAAAAATAACATTATACGCATCAACAGAGAAAGGTTATAAAAATTTAACAAAATTATCTTCTTCAAGCTATTTAAATAATAAAGAAACAGAAAATCCATCCTGTGATCTAAATGACTTGATATCAAGTAATGAAGATTTAATTTTGTTGACTGGCAATTATTATAATTTTTTTGGAAAACTATTTTATTCCAATAAATTAAAAGATTTTCAAAAAATTATAAATACATTAAAGTCTCACTTTAAAGATAGGTTGTATTTTGAAATTCAAAGACATGAAGAAAATGAGGAAAAAAATTTCGAAAATCATTTATTAAGTTATTCTAAAATTCTAAATATACCTTTAATTGCTACACAAGAAGTTTTTTATTTAAATAAAGATATGTACGAAGCTCATGACGCACTTACATGTATTGGTGAAAAAAATTTTATAGATGATCAAAGTAGATTTAAATATAGCGATCAACACTATTTTAAAAATGAAAATGAACTCCTAAAACTTTATTCAGATATACCAGAAGCTCTAGAAAATAATTATAATTTCCACTTAAGGTTTAATTTTAAACCAAAAAAATCAAAACCTATTTTACCTTCCATAGGCAATTTAGAAAGTAATTCTCCAGAAGAAGAACTAACTAAACAAGCTAAAGAAGGTTTAAATAATAGAATTAAAAATTTTATTTTAAAAAGAAATCCCAAAAAAACAAATGATGAAATTGTAAACATTTATGAAGATAGATTATTTCACGAAATAAATATTATTAATACAATGAATTATGCAAGTTACTTTTTAATAGTTTCTGATTATATTAAATGGGCCAAGAAAAATTCTATACCTGTAGGGCCAGGCAGAGGTTCAGGTGCTGGTTCTTTAGTAGCATATTGTCTAGATATTACAGATTTGGATCCAATTGAATTTGACTTAATTTTTGAAAGATTTTTAAATCCAGATAGAATTTCAATGCCTGATTTTGATATTGATTTTTGTGAGGAAAAAAGAGATCAAGTTTTTGAGTATTTAAAATCTAAATATAAAGGCGGTGTTGCTCATATAATAACTTTTGGAAAGCTTAAGGCTAGAATGGCTCTTAGAGATGTTGGAAGAGTTCTTGGTTTACCCTATGGCCATGTTGATAAAATATGTAAAATGGTCCCGTTTGACCCTTCAAGACCGCTAACATTACAAGAGTCAATTGACAGAGAGCCAAGATTTAAAGAAGAAGTTAGAAACAATATTAAAGTTAAAAAACTTCTGGATTTATCTTTAAAACTTGAGGGTCTTAATCGTAATATGGCAACTCACGCAGCAGGAGTAGTTATCGCAGGGCATAAGTTAGCCGAGCAGTTCCCTTTATATATAGATCACAGTTCAAATTTAATTTTACCCTCAACTCAATACGACATGTATTCTTCAGAAAACGCTGGATTAGTAAAATTTGATTTACTAGGTCTTAAAACTTTAACTGTAATTGACAAAACTATTAAAAGATTAAAATTAAAAAACATAAAACTAGATATTAGTAAAATAAATCAAAATGATGAGAAGGTTTTTACTTTACTCTCGACTGGTGAAACAACCGGATTATTTCAACTTGAAAGCGCTGGGATGAGAGATGCGATAAAACAAATGAAGCCTAATAAATTTGATGATATTATTGCACTTGTAGCTTTATATAGACCCGGACCAATGAGCAATATCCCAATTTACAATGATTGTAAGAATGGGATTAAAAAACCTGATTACATCCACCCTACATTAAAAGAAATATTAACGCCTACTTATGGAATTATTATTTATCAAGAACAAGTAATGCAAATTGCTCAAACACTAGCTGGCTTTACAGCGGGTGAGGCAGATATTTTAAGAAGAGCGATGGGTAAAAAAAAGAAAGCAGAATTAGATAAACAAAAAGAAAGATTTATTAACGGAGCTTTAAAAAATGGAATTACAAAAGATGTTGCAAACTTTGTATTCACTAAAATTGAACCATTTGCCCAATATGGTTTCAACAAAAGTCATGCAGCTGCTTACGCACTTATAGCCTATCAAACAGCTTACTTAAAAACTTATCATAAAGAAGATTTTATTGCAGCAACAATGTCTACTGAATTAACTAATTCATCTAAGTTAAGAGAATTTGTTGAAGAACTAAAAAGATTAAATATTGAAATTATAAGACCATCAATTAATAAGTCTTTCGCAGAATTCAAAGCTATCAATGCAAAACTTTTTTATGGTCTTGGAGCAATAAAAAATGTTGGTTTTGAAGCTGTTTCAAATATTATTAAGGAAAGAGAAAAAAATGGTAAATTTAAAACATTTATAAACTTTGTTAATAGAGTTAATATAAGAGATGTAAATAAGTTACAATTAGAAGGCTTGGTAAAGGCTGGTGTTTTTGATGAATTTGATAAAGATAGAAATAAAATTTTAAACTCTATTCCAAAAATAATTCAACAAATCAAAAATATTAATGATGATAAAGACAATCATCAATCAAACTTGTTTGAAAAACAAGAAAATAAAAAAGAACATTTTGATTTTTTGCCTCACGAACCTTGGGATAAAAGAAAACTTTTGACTGAAGAATTTAAATCTTTAGGCTTTTATTTGTCTGATCATCCTTTAAATGATTATGAAGAAGTATTTAATCAATTAAACATAATTACTTACAATAAATTTTATAATAATAATGAAAATGAAAGTTTGGTAGCAGGAACTATTATGTCAATAATTGAAAAAAAAAGTGCGAAAGGTACGCCGTATGCAATAGTAAAGTTCAGCGATAATAAAGGTGAATTCGAACTTTTTTTATTTGCAGAAGTCCTCATTACCAACAGAGAAATACTAAAGGAGTCCGAAACTTTTGTTTTAACATTGCAAAAAGACAGGGTTACGGCAGATCCCTCAAAAAAAAGAATAAATGTTAGAAAAATAACAAGTCTTGATGAAGTGATTAATAAACCTTACTCTAAAGTTACTATTGAACTAAAAAATAATTATAATTTAAGTGAAATTAGTGAACTATTATCAGCTAGTGGAGAAACAGAGATCAATTTAATTATTAAAAGTCACAACAAACAAGCATGTTTTTCTCTTCAAAATAATAGAAAATTTGATTTAAATCAGCTTAAAACGTTAAAAGCTAAGGAATATGTTGAAAAAATAACAGTTTAGAGTGTTGATTTTTTATTTTGTTTGTATATATCAGTGAGTAATTTCGCACACAGTTACAAGGGCAAGCCCTACCGGTCCATTAATTTGGAATTTACTGTGGTGGATTAACCGGAAAAAATTATGAACGTACCAAAAGTAGATATAAAACAATTATTAGAAGCTGGCGTACACCTTGGCCATAAAACGCTCAGATGGAATCCAAAAATGAAGAAGTATATTTTTGGAGAAAAAAATTCAATTCATATAATAGATTTAACGCAAACAGTAGATTTTCTTAAAAATGCTTTAACACAAGTTCACAAAGTAATCTCAAGTGGAGGCAAGATTTTAATTGTGTCTACAAAAAAACAGGCATCAGAACAAGTTAGTGAACTTGCAAAAGAAACTAATCAATTTTTTGTTAATTATAGATGGTTAGGTGGAATGTTAACTAATTGGAATACAATTCAAAATTCAATTAAAAGATTAAAAAAACTAGATGAACAATTATCAAAAGAAAATCTTGGATTTACAAAAAAAGAAATTTTAAAATTTGGTAAAGAAAAAGAAAAATTAAATAGATCCTTAGGTGGTATAGCGGACATGAAAAAAACTCCGGATTTAATTTTTATCATTGATACAAATATCGAGTCACTTGCGGTAGCTGAGGCAAAGAAATTAGGCATACCAATTATTGCAGTATTAGATACAAATTCAGACCCCACAGATATCAATTTTCCTATTCCAGGCAATGACGATGCAAGAAGATCAATCAATCTTTATTGTGAACTTTTAAAAAGCACTATTAAAGATGCAGAAAAATTTATTAAGGGTTCTGAAGAAGTGGAAGAAAAAAATAAAAAACCTATAGTAAATAAAAAATAATTCCTAAAATATCATTTCATGCCAAATAAAGATTTATTAGATAATATAAAACAACTTAGAGAGATGACAGGTGTCGGTTTTAAAGACTGTAAACTCGCATTAGATGAAACTAATGGCGATATAGATAAATCAATTGAATTTTTAAGAAAAAAAGGGATAGCAAAAGCCTCAAAAAAAATGAGCAGAACCGCTTCTGAAGGATTATCACTTATAAAAAACGAAGATGGTCAAATATCAGTTATAGAAATTAATAGCGAAACAGACTTTGTTGCAAAAAATAAAGACTTTATTGATTTTTGCAAGGAATTATCCGATATCAATTTTAAAATTAAAGGAGATTTAAATAAAATTAACAGTTCGAAAATGCTTAATGGGACAAGTGTAAAAGATAATTTAATAAACTTAATAGCTAAAATTGGAGAAAAAATTACAATTAGAAGATCTATTTTTTTTGATAATTTAAAAGGTTCTAATTTTTCTTATGTTCATTCTGCTATTGAAAAAAACATTGGTAAAATAATTTCAGTGGTAAAATTAGATGGAATTGTAAAAGGAAAAAATGATGATATTGGCACAAAAGTTGCGATGCATATTGCTGCATCAAATCCTTTGGCAATTGATAAAGATGGAATTGACAAAAATATTGTAGACAAAGAATTAGAAATAATTAAAGCAGAAATAACGAACTCCGGCAAACCAGCTGAAATGGCTGAAAAAATTTCTAAAGGAAAAATATCAAAATTTTTAAATGACAGTTCGCTTTTAAATCAAATATGGATAATGGACCCCAAAAAAAAAGTTTTAGATATTTTAAAAGAAAACTCTTTAGATAAAGAAATTAAAATAATTAATTTTATTAGATATAAAGTTGGTGAAGGAGTTTAATTAATGAGCAGTGAGTTTATTGAAAATACTTATTCATCTAAAATGAATAAAAGTATTCAATCTTTAAAAAAAGATATTTCAACTCTTCGAACCGGCAGAGCAAACACAAACATGTTAGATACAATAAAAGTTGATGTATATGGTCAATTAATGCCAATTGATCAACTCGCAACTATTAGTATACCTGAAGCACGACTAATTTCGATTCAAGTATGGGATAAAGCAAATTCTGATTTAATTGAAAGCGCAATTCAAAAATCAGAACTTGGAATAAACCCACAAACTGATGGACAGGTAATAAGATTAAGAATTCCAGATTTAACAGAGGAAAGACGTAAAGATTTAATTAAGGTTTTAAAAAATATGGGAGAAAAAGGAAAAATTGCCATAAGAAATATCAGACGTGAAGCAAATGAAGATTTAAAAAAAAAATTGAAAGATAAAATTATTTCTGAAGATGATAACAAAAACTTTGAAAAAAATATTCAAAAACTGACTGATACAAACATTGAAATTATTGAAAAAATTTTAACAGAAAAAGAAAAAGAGATTATTCAGATATGAATAGGCTCAACCATGTCGCCTTTATCATGGATGGCAATGGTAGATGGGGAAAAAAAAAAAATAAAGGTAGAAATTACGGTCATCTTAAAGGTGTAGAGGTAGTAAAAAAAATTGTAACAAGTTCAATTCAATTTAAAATCCCAATTGTAACGTTTTATGTATTCTCATCTGAAAATTGGAAACGTCCAAAAAAAGAAATAGCTTATTTATTTAAGCTTATTAAAATTTATTTTTCAAAGGAGATAAAAAGCATAATTTCACAAGGTATAAAAATTAATATTTTAGGTGAGTCAAATAAACTTTCAAGTGATCTGAGGACAACTCTCAAAGAAACAACAAAGCTTACAAAAAAAAATAATAAAATTGTCGTTAATTTAGCTATAAATTATGGTGCAAAAAATGAAATTTTGCGTGCTGCAAAAAAAATAAAGCTAATAAATAATAAAAATTTTGAAAAAAATCTTTATACTAAAGGTATGGCAAATCCTGATATTTTAATTAGAACTGGCGGACATCAAAGATTAAGTAATTTTATGCTATGGCAATTAGCTTATACAGAGTTATACTTTTTAAAAAAATTATGGCCTGACTTTAGACCAGTAGATCTTAAAAAAATTATTAATGATTTTAAAAAAAGAAAGAGAAATTTTGGAAGCGTATGATTTATAAAAATATTAAACAAAGGCTAAATACATCAATCCTATTACTCATATTGGTTTTTTTGATATTTAATTTTAATCAAATACTATTATTTACTTTATTAGTTTTAGGCGTGATCTCATTTTTAGAATTCTTGAATATATCCAGAAAAATATTTAAAAATAAACTTAATTTAATTTTTTCAAATTTATTGTTCATAATTTACATCTCAATTTATTGTTTTTTATTTTTCTTTTTTTCAAACTTTCCTCAATTAAAAATATTACTTTTTGCACTTTTATGCACATGTATAGGCTCAGATATAGGTGGTTTCATTTTCGGTAAAGTATTTAAAGGACGAAAATTAACAAAAATTAGTCCTAATAAAACATTATCAGGTTCTGTTGGCTCTTTTTTGTTTTCTATATTAATTTTTTCAAGTTTTATTTTTTATTTTACAAACAATTTTAGTTATACTTTTTTAATTATTTCATTAATTACTTCACTGACTTGTCAATTAGGTGACTTGTTTTTTTCATTTTTAAAACGAAAAGCAAAAGTTAAAGATACAGGAAATTTTTTACCCGGACACGGCGGAGTATTGGATAGACTCGATGGAATATTTTTAGGTATACCATTAGGTTTTTGTGCTTTTATTTTATTTATTTAATGAAAAATTTAATTTCAATTTTAGGTTCTACAGGTTCAATAGGATTATCTTCTTTAGAGATAATTGATAAAAGAAAATCTTCCTTCAAAATAAATTTATTATCAGCTAATGTTAATTTGAAATTAATATGCAAACAGATAATTAAATATAAGCCAAATTATTTTATTATTAATGATAATATAGTTTTTAATAAAGTTAAAAAAAAATTTAAAAGAAAAAAAACTATTATTTTAAATAATTTTGATAATCTAAAATCATTTAAAAAAAATGATATAACTATTGCAGCTATTCCAGGAATAGCTGGTTTGTCACCTACAATAAAAATGATTAAATATAGTAAAAAACTTCTTATCGCAAATAAAGAATCTATTATTTGTGGCTGGGAACTTATTAAAAAAGATTCTATAAAATATAAAACGAAATTGATTCCTGTTGATTCAGAACACTTTTCAACTTTAAAATTACTTGAACAACATAATATTGATAATATTAATAAAATTTATATAACTGCATCTGGTGGACCTTTTTTACGTTTTAAACTAAATCAATTTCGTAAAATTACACCTAAACAAGCCTTAAAGCACCCCAAATGGAAAATGGGAAAAAAAATATCAATAGACTCAGCTACGCTAATGAACAAAATTTTAGAATTGATAGAAGCTCAAAAACTTTTTGACATACCCAATAGAAAGATTGATGTATTAATACATCCCAACTCTTTAGTTCATTCAATTATAGAATTAAAAAATGGTTTAACTCATTTTATTTATCACGAGACCTCAATGTTGGTGCCTCTTGCTAACGCCATGTTTGATGGCAATCTTGATATAAAAGGTTTTCTTAATCCCCAAAAAAAAAAAATTCTACAAATTAGTAATTTAGTGTTTGAGCCGGTAAATGAAAAATTATTTCCAGTTATAAAATTAAAAAAAAGAATAAATGAGCATCCCTCAACACCAATAATCATAAATGCTACAAATGAAATATTAGTTGATCAATTTCTCAAGAAAAAGATAGCTTTTTTAACCATATCCAAAACTATAATAACCATTCTGAACAATAGAAATTATAAAAAATATGCTATAAGAACTCCTAAAAACATATATCAAATTAAAGAAATAGACACGTGGGCAAGAAAAACAACAATAAATTATTTAGCGTAAATTATGAATAAAATTTTATTATATTTAACAGCATTTTTCTTCTTCTCATCTTTAGCGCTAGCTGAAAGTGTAAATAAAATCAATATTTCTGGTAATAAGAGAGTTTCAGATGAAACAGTAAAAATTTATGGCGATATTGATATAAGCGAAGATATTTCTGAAACTAAATTAGATAACATTCTTAAAAATCTTTATTCAACAAATTTTTTTAAAGACGTAAAAGTGTCTATTAAAGATAATAATTTATTTATTGATTTAAAAGAATACCCTTTTGTTAATCAATTAATTATTGTGGGAGAAAAAAGCAATAATTTGAAAGATCAAATTAAAAAGATTATTAAATTAAAAGAAAAACAGTCTTTTATTAAATCTTATCTTGTTAGTGACTTAGAAACAATTAAAAATCTTTACTCTTCACTAGGTTATAATTCTAGTGAAATTGAAATTAAAATTAAAAAAATTAGCGAAGAAAATTTAGATCTCGTTATTGAAATTGACCGTGGAGAGCAAACAAAAATTACATCTATTAAATTCTTAGGGAATACAAAAGTCAGGGCTTTTAGACTTAAAGATGTTATAGCTAGTGAGGAAGATAAATTTTGGAAATTTTTATCAAGAAATACAAATTTTAGCAAAAATCTAGTGAATTTAGATACAAGACTACTATTAAATTACTATAAGTCTTTAGGATTTTATGATGTAAAAATAAATTCTAATTTAGCTACTATCAATAAATCAGGTAATGCAGAATTAATTTACTCAATTGATGAGGGGAACAGATATACAATAAATAAAATTTCAACTAATGTAGATAGCGTTTTTGATAAAAAACTATTTTTTCCTTTAAATAAAAAATATAAGAAATTTATTGGTGACTATTACTCCCCATTTAAAATTAAAAAATTACTTGAAGATTTAGACGAACTAATTGAAAGAAATGACCTACAATTTGTTGAACATAATGTTCAAGAAATTATCGAGGGTGATACTATAAACATTATTTTTAATGTTTTTGAGGGAAAAAAGGTGTTAGTTGAAAGAATTAATATTTTAGGGAATAGTATTACAAATGAAAATGTCATTAGAGGTGAATTAATTTTAGATGAAGGAGATCCTTTTACAAAATTAAATTTAGATAAATCTATTGCTGAAATAAAAGAAAGAAGTATTTTTAAAACAGTCAAATCTGAAGTTTTAGATGGTAGTCAAAATAACTTAAAAATAATTAACATTAAAGTTGAAGAAAAACCAACTGGTGAGATTACAGCTGGAGCTGGTGTTGGAACTAATGGTGGAACTTTCGCATTTGCTATAAGGGAAAATAATTGGCTTGGCCAAGGAAAATCCATTGGTTTTGATGTTGAAGTTGATAAAGAATCTTTATTAGGCACCCTAAGCTATACTGATCCAAATTATGATTTTTTAGGCAACTCCTTAAGCTATGCTTTATCAAGTGAAAAAAATGATAAACCTAATCAAGGTTTTGAAAACTCAGTTATAACCGGTAGAGTAGGAACATCTTTTGAGCAATATAAAGATGTGAAGGCATCTCTTGGATTAAGTGCAAGTTATGACGATTTAAAAACTGAAAGCACAGCCTCAACTTCTCTGAGAAATCAAAGTGGAACCTTTAATGAGATTGCCGGCAATTATGCATTTACTTTAGATAAACGTAACAGAGCTTTTATGCCAACTAGTGGTTCAACTTTAAGTTTTGGCCAAACTTTTCCGATTTATGCTGATAAATCGTTTGTCAATAACGATCTAAGAGCAAGTTACTATACATCTCTAAATGAAAATATTGTAAGCGCTACGAAGTTTTATTTTTCTGCAGTAAATGGTTTAGGAGGTGATGACGTCAGATTAAATAAAAGAAAAGGATTGCCTTCTAGAAGGTTAAGAGGTTTTGAGAAAGGCAAGATCGGTCCAATCGATGGTACAGATCATGTTGGCGGTAACTACGCCGCGTCAGTAAATTTTGAAACAAATTTGCCTAATATTTTACCAGAATCAACCAATACAGACATAAGTTTGTTTTTAGATTTTGGAAATGTATGGGGTGTCGATTACGATAGTTCGATTGATGACAGTAATAAAATAAGATCATCAACTGGTGCTATGGCTAGCTGGATGTCTCCTATAGGCCCTATGACTTTTACATTATCTCAAAATTTATCAAAAGCCGGGTCAGACATAAGTGAAACTTTTAACTTTAATTTAGGAACAACATTTTAATTATGAATATAAAAAAAATTATTACTGTTGGTTTATTTATTTTATTTACCCAAAGTTCTCTCTTAGCTGATATCCCTTATTTTTTAGATTTTAAGCTTATTTTGAACGAGAGTGATGCTGGAAAAAAAGCACAATCAACTTTAAAAAATAAATTAGAAAAAGGATTAAAAAGTCTAAGAGAAAAAGAAAAAAATATTCAAGAAGAGGAAAAAAAGATTATTCAACAAAAAAAAGTTATTTCTTCTGAAGAATATAAAAAAAAAGTAACAGGCCTACGTAATAAGGTTTCGTCATTACAAAAAGAAAGAAGCAACCTTTTAAACAATATCGCCAAACAAAGATCTAATGCGAGAAATGAACTGTTAAAAAATCTTAATCCAATTATTAAAGATTATATGAAAGAAAAGAAAATTAGAATGGTAGTTGATAAAAAAAGCTTACTTTTAGCCGATGAAACTTTAAATATAACCAAAGAAATAATGAATATTTTGAATAAAAAACTAAAGTCAATAAAAATTAATTAATCGTAGTAAATGAATTTTTTTTTTAAAAAAAAAAATCAAAAAATAAATAAAATTTTTCCTTCATTAAAATTAAATAAAGATTATTTTATTAAGTCAATCAAACCTCTTCATTTGGCTACTCAAAATGATTTAACTTTCTTTGACTCACTAAAGTATAAAAATTTAGCAAATAAAACTAAAGCAAGCGCTTGTATCACCACAAGTAATTTAGAAAATTTTTTACCAATAAATATTGATAAAATTATAGTAAAAAATGTTTTACTTGATCTAGCAAGAGTATTAAAGTTAATTTATCCATCGGCAGATGTTGATTATCCAGATTTGTCATTAAAAAAACCATTAAAGAACAAATACAAAACTGTTAAATTTGGTAACAATGTTTTAGTTGGAAAAAAAGTTATAATTGGTAAAAATACAATTATAGGCTCCAATACTATTATTGAACAAGGAGTTAAAATAGGTGATAATTGTATTATTGGTTCAGGTGTAATAATTAAAAATTCACTGATAGGAAACAGAGTTATGCTTCAAGATAATTGCAAGATTGGTCAAAAAGGTTTTGGATTTATACCTATAAAAGGACAAAATATTAAATTTCCTCATATAGGCAGGGTAATTATCGAAGATGACGTTGAAATTGCATCAAGTTGCACTATAGATCGCGGTTCTGTTGATGATACATCTATTGGAAAAAACACTTATTTAGATAATCAAGTTCATATTGCTCATAATGTTAAGATAGGATCTGATTGCATGATTGCTGGCCAAGTTGGCTTTGCTGGTAGCGCAACAATTGGAAACAATGTTTCTATTGGCGGTCAAGCTGGTGTATCAGGGCATTTGAAAATAGGTAATAATGTCAGAATTGGTGGTGGGAGCGGTGTCATTAAAGACGTAGCGGATAATCAAATATTAATGGGTTATCCAGCAACACATTTAAAAAATTTTTTAAAAAAAAATAATGAATAAACAAGAATTAAATAAAAAAGAAATAGAAGAATTGCTTCCGCATAGAGAACCAATGCTTTTAATTGATAAATTAATTAATATAGTTCCACTAAAATCCGCTACAGCAATTATGAATGTGAAAAAAAATGGATTTTATGTTCAAGGTCATTTTCCAGGTCAACCAGTGATGCCAGGAGTTTTAATTGTTGAGGCATTTGGACAAGCAGCTGCTGCTTTAACAGCTCATGGAATTGATCCTAAAGAGTATGCTAACAAATTAGTTTATTTAATGGGTGTTGATAAAGCTAGATTTAGAAG
>MDTG01416964.1_pt1 | contig 12222 bp, 8 predicted proteins | sample 811421 | NCBI WGS metagenome assembly MDTG01 (sample SAMN05326645, study PRJNA326480) | marine metagenome | isolation source: seawater | place: Pacific Ocean: South East | collected 2011
ACAACAAAATGTTGGGCACATCTTCCGGTCCCAACAGCAGAGCGTTGGCTTCGATAGCGGCAAACAGCTGGCCATCCTGCAGCAGTGCATCAGCGTAATCGACAAGGGCCGCCCCATTGTCCGGATCCAGTAAAAGGGCGCGTTCGAGGGATTCAATGGCCTCAGGCAGGCGTTCACTGTTGAGTTGCGCAGCACCCAGGAGAGCGAAATATTCTGAGCTCAATAGACATTGGCCAAAGATCTCGCTGAGCTTGATCCTAATTCCTTCCCAGGCTGGGAGAGAGTCTGGTGATTCGAGTTTTTCAGGATAAAAACTACCCAGGCTGGGGCAGGCTGCACTAACACAAGTAGACCATCCACTTAAAGCCAGGGTGATAATCGATAGAGCTTTTAGCATTGATTCTGGTGCCCTGCTAATTCCTGAGAGAGCGCTGATGTGTGGGTGGGAGCCCGATGTATAGAAGCACCTTGATCATTTTAGCCGCAACAATTTCAGAATAACTTTAACTAAGTGTCCCAAGAGACTGCTGGTGGTTTTAGAATAGCAAGGACTATCGACGGCGCCTCAGGATTATCGGCAATAGCCGTCGGCACTTCAATCTATGTCTGCATCGATTTAGAAAAGCTGACAGGAGCCGCGAATAGCTGGTCTTCAGGACTTACCGCCGCTAACAACGGTTAAACTAGGAGGCCTCTCCGCTAGGGCTGAGGAAGGGAGCAAAGCCGGATTAGCGCCAGAGGGCGGCGGGGCGAAAAGGGTATGAGGAATGCGCAAACCCGTCAGCAGATAGCTGCCCTGGGACTGGAGCTCGGCGTCACTTAGCTGCCGCGCTAAGCACTCGCCAAGTAGAATAGGCTGGGCCAGCTCTGCGGTCATCTCTTGTATACTAAGCGTGACGCTCACTGTCTCACCCAGAAGCGTATAGCTCCGCCGATGGGCAGGGCCTATTGACCCGATTAAAACCGGGCCCTGCTCGATGCCAACTCCCAATGCTAAGGGCTCCAAGCCACTTAGAGCGTCCTGGGGCAGAAGTCGGTCGCTCAGGGATGCCTGCATGATATCTGCAGCTTGCAGCGCCTTTTGTGCCGTAACAGCGTTGGCACTGTCCCAGATGGCCAAAATGCCGTCGCCGCGGAACTCCTGCACCCGACCGCCCTTTTCCTCCACGATTTCGGTTACACGAGTTAAGAAGAAATGCAGCAGCGCCGCTATCTCCTCAGGCGGGCGCGCCTCGCTGAAGGCGGAAAAGTTGCGCAAGTCGGCATTCAATAGCGTTACGTTACTGCGCCGAGCGTTAACACTGGAGGAGGGCAGTGACAAGGCAATCTCGTGAGCAACATCCTTAGGCAGATAACTGTTGAGGTTGCCAAAGACCCGGGCGCGTTCCAGCCGGACTCGCCCAAGCTCCAGCATCAACAAACTACTAGAAGCCATCAGGCCAAAAAACGCAGGCGCTAACCAGCCCAGCCACAAATTCAGAGATGAAAGCGTCCATATGTGGATGGAGGCCGCAAGTGCCGGCAAGAGCAGGGCGGCGGCGGGCAGACCGTACGCTGCCACGCGATCAGCGCGGCTTGCAAGAAGATAGAGGGCGGCAGCGAACGTCAGGCAGATTAGGCCTGCAATAAACGGTGCACCTATAGGAGTGTATGGCATGCTCACATCAAGCATGCTGGTTAGGAGCCTCGCTTGCAGCTCAACGCCAAATGCCGCGCCGCTGTAGGGCGTAGGCACGATATCTGACATTCCAAATGCAGTTCCACCCACTATCACCCAAGAATTCTGCAATAGCGATAGGTCGGCGCGGCCGTTCATCACGTCAGTTGCGGAAACCGCGCGAAACGCCTCAGGTGCTTTGGCAAAAGGGATGCGCATAGCACCACTGCGGTCTATAGGAATTTCAAGGCCGGGGTAGCCCGCCAGGGTTAGAGTCGCCTCCGGGTCCAGCAGGGTTGAGCCCGGCGTAATTTCCCCCCGCCACTCAATGGAGCTGCCAAGCTGCAAGAACGCGGCTATGGAGAGCGCGGGAAAAGCGGCCCCATCCACGCACACAGCAGCGGGGCTGCGACGAACAGCACCATCGCTATCGATCAGGGCCGCATTGTGACCTTTTGGTACTGCGCCCAAACTTGCCGCGGCCGCGACATAATTTACAGCTGAGGGGAGGCTTAGCCCTGCCGCGCCCGTATTACAAGGAACGCCGTTCAGAGGGTGAGTCATCTGACCAGTGCTACTTCCAGTAATTTGCTCTGCAAGCACCGGAACCTGAGCAATAACAGCTCCTTCAGCAGCTAGCAGCGAGGCCAAGAATTCCTCATCACCAGCTTTCGGCTCCGGGTAGGCGATGTCGTGCAACTGCAGCTGGGCGCCGGCGTTACTTATGGCCGAAACCAATCGCGCCATCTCACCACGCGACCATGGCCATGGGCCAATTTCAGCGATACTGCGCTCGTCAATGACGACCAGTGTGATGCGCTCCTCGATTGTGGCATCTGGAGATAACGTCCAACCCAGCGCGCCTATCCTCTCCTCAATCGAGCTGGATGCGCCTTCAAACAGAACGAGAACCAGCGAACTTACTACAGCAGCAAAGGCTAACGCAGCCGCTCGCATGGCCGGCTGAGACCACAGCATTAGCCGTTGCCAAAAAGCTGGCATTTCGGCCTCGCGATTGCTCGAAGATGCGGCATCTGATGAAGAGTATGGTTCGCTCATTTACTGTCCCACAAGGTCAAGCCCGTAACAGCGCCACCATCAATCTGCTTTTCGAATAAATAGCCCGCCTCACTGCCATCAAAACTCACTGCCCCTGCCACCCGCTGCGTCGCCTCGAGGGCCCGAAGGAATCCACCATCTGCAATTTCACCACTGGCAGTAAACAAAATCGGGCCCGTTTCATCGCTTAACAAGTCTAGGGCCGTGCTAAAAATACTGCCTTGAAAGTTAATATCCAGGCTACCCCCATTTACGGTCATAGCTACAACGCCCGTGGCGGAATTAAAGACCGCCTGAGCGCTGGTGAGCTGAAAACCCACTAGACCCAGGTCGCTCGTCACACGGCGCGGACCAGGTTCGGCGCGAAACAAACCGTAATCAATAGTTCCTACTGAAATGTTGCGGGAGGCAATCGCTTCTTCAAAGGGAAGTGCTAGGCGATCAGTTGCCAACGGGGTGTCAGCGTACCGGCCCCAGACTAGCTGCCGATCCCGCAGTCCTGCGCTCGTCAAAGTGGTGGGAGGTGTCAGATCAAACAGCGCCACTGAACCATCAGCGTCTTGAGTCACAACTATTGGGTCAGTTGGAATAAAATCCTTGGCTGCTGCCGACTCGGCGGCCACTTGGGCATCCTCCCGGACCTTGATACTAGTAACGCCCTCTAGCAAGACGTCGTTGCTAACACCCTGATCTGCATTTTCCTGAGGCTTTCCACCATCAGTTGCTGAAGCCCCAGTCATGAGGTCGGAGGAGGTCTCGCCGTTGTAGTTGCGTGCAATAGCAAGCCGCACTTCATCCTGCATCATGCTTGGAGCGCGCACGCTTTGCGGTGGTAATAATTGCGGCAAGGGCTCATCTTGCCGAATAGAGGCCAACTGCAGGCGAGCGCCCGAAAGCTCGAGAGCATTGATTACACACGGGCCGAACGCGTCCACACTGCAATCACTGGAGTAAGGAGCCATGATAATCGCACCTTCATTTACTAGAGCACGGGTAGCCCCGGCGTCTACACTAACCACGAAGTCGGTGCCGCGAACTCCAATTGCAGCGATCGGCGTATTTAGTCTAAATTTGCCCCGAGCGGCCCTAGCCGCTTCACCGGAGATGGCCCGGGTTACTCCCTCCTTGAGGTCAAACTTGACTGCTGAATCTGCCGGGCGCCCGGCATTGTATTCGTAGTGCTCCACAACAAGCAGGCTGTTAGGACGGACGCTAACCAGCGCGTCATCGACAAACCTCACGTGAACATGGCCATTGGAATGGGTGTCTATTTGATCACCCTCACTAATCTGACTGCCGCGCTTAAGCTGCTCACGTGCCCCCGTCGGAGACAGGCGGTAGGCGTTGCCCAGCACTAGGCTCACTTCACCGACTACTGCTGAAGTCTGGGCATTTAACGCCGCACATGCCGTGACACAAAAAAGCGCCGCAATGAGACGTACTGCTTGCGATAGTTGTTTGACTCCAGGAGCCCGCCTGATAGATGCGCCAAGCCGCGAGGCTTGCGCGAACAAACGTGTCACCGACGTTAAACTCACTATATTCATCATAACCACATCTTGGAAGTTTGCTCAGTCACTTTTCTAGATACCGAAATCTACCTCGATCCGACCGCAAAGGCAGGTGATTTCGATCACACCAACTTGCCAAACCGTAATTTACCGCAGCGCATCAGGCACTTATAATGGTATATTAATTTGAATCAGCCAGTTTGTTGACTCTCTCCAATCCTCACGCAAGCGGCTTGGACATCCTTTAATGTGATCTTTTTCCGGGAACCTTGGTAGACCTGATGATGGTTACCCCTGAACTGTTGGGTACGTTCCCCATCTTCAAATCGCTCCCCAGAGTGGTTCTCGCTCAAATTGCAGTAAAGAGCGAGCTAAAGAAATTCTCGCGTCGCGGCATAGTTCTGAGCGCTGGGGAGAAAGAGGACGCAGTGTGCTTCTTGTTTGAAGGTCGTCTGCAAGGCCTAGATTTCACCATAGATGGGCGGGAAGTTGGTCTCTATTTCGTTGAACCTGGCGACTTCTGCGGTGAGCTTGCGCTGTTCGACCGCGAGCCGCAATCAGAGTTCGTGATCGCGCGAACCGCCGCAGTGGTTGTATTTGTGCCTATCAAAGAAATGCAGGGGGTCATGCTGAAGACCCCCGAAGTAATGAACGTGCTGGGCGGCAAGATGGCGAGTCGAGTAAGGCAGATGGTTTTTCAGCGCTCTCTGCTTGGCCTGCCTAATATCGGCCAGAGAGTTTGTTGTCAGCTTTGGATGCTGGTGTCTGATCGCGAAAAGGCGAACATGGCAACAGAGATTAGAAGGGACTATATCCAAAAAGCTGCGGAAATTGACCACCCGCCGACGCACATGGAGATTGCAATAATGCTCAACGTCAGCCGGGAAACCGTGACTCGAGTGTTTCAGACTTTACAAAATCGGCAGATAGTAAGGCGTGACGGTCCAGCAAAGCTTATAATAATCAATCTGGAAGCGCTTCAACAATTCGCTGAGGGAACTCAAGACTTTTAGCGCATCAGGCACTTAAGGGTTAAAACAAACACAAGTCGCCAACCACTAAAACCGCGAAACTGGAATTGCCTCCGATTGATAGTATTCCCTTGGCGACAGCGTGGACAAAATCTAATTACATTTTATCATTTGTATTGAAATCACACGTTTGAGACACAATCTGAAGTCTTTGCAGACATAGCAAAGAGTCACATAACAGAAAAAACACATGCCAATGAACACAGCGACCAAATCCGAGCTTAGAACTACCATCAAATCTTGTGAAGAATATTTTGTCTACGCGGGCTTATTCAGCGCTGCGGTCAACATTCTGATGCTGACTCCAATCATTTACATGCTTACGGTTTATGATCGAGTTGTATCCAGTGGTAGCTTGTCTACTCTATCAATGCTCACCATCCTGATGGTAAGCCTGCTGCTAGCCGTCGGCGGTTTTGAATGGGTGCGCTCTATGATTCTGGTGAGTGCGAGTAACCGGTTGGAGAAAATACTACGCTCCCGGGTCTCCGACGCAACATTCGAGCGCTCCTTGCTGACCGGCGGCATGGTAGCCAATGCCCAGCCTCTGGGAGACTTGACTGCGCTGAGACAGTTCTTGACAGGAAACGGCCTGTTTGCATTCTTCGATGCACCCTGGTTTCCCATCTACATTGGTATCATGTTTATATTTCACCCCTGGTTTGGCGTTGCTGGCATCCTTGCCGGGATTGTGATGGTTGCGTTGGCGTATGCCAACGAAACGTCTACCACTAAGCTGTTGAAAGAAGCCAATTTAGAGTCAAACAAAGCTTCTAATAATTTTCAGAGCAGCTTGCGCAATGCGGAGGTGGTTTCTGCAATGGGCATGGCTGGGGATGTTCGTAGGCGCCAAGACACCCTTTTCGATAGCGTCTTGGAAAAACAGTCCAGTGCTAGCAAGAAAGCAGCCATGTGGGCTGGCATCACAAAGTCTTTCCGCCTGATTGTTCAATCCCTCTTGCTAGGCTTGGGCGCCTTTCTTGCACTCAATCAACAAATTTCTCCAGGTATGATGATAGCTGGCTCCCTATTACTAGGTCGTGCACTTGGGCCAATAGATATGCTGGTTGGCTCTTGGAAGGGATTTTCTCTCGCACGGGCCCAATATGAGCGACTGCAAGAACTTCTGGAACAAATCCCCCCTACTCCCGAATCCATGAGTCTTCCAGCTCCCCAAGGCAAATTAGATGTAGAGCAGATTAGTGTCGCGCCTCCCGGATCCAAAAATCTGGTGGTGCGCGGCGTAACATTCGAACTAGCGCCGGGTGATGTTTTGGGCATGGTCGGCCCAAGCGCCGCCGGCAAGTCAACCCTTGCCCGCGCGCTTTTGGGTATTTGGCCTTGTTTAGGCGGCAAAGTTAGGCTGGAGGGCGCCGATATCGCGTCCTGGAATCGGGAGGAACTAGGTCCCTTCATCGGCTACTTACCGCAAGACATAGAGTTATTTGACGGTACGATTGCAGATAATATCGCACGCTTTAAGAACGCTGATTCAGAGGACATAGTCGCCGCCGCCAGACTGGCTGGGGTGCACGAGATGATTCTCCGTCTACCCAATGGGTATGACACGATTATCGGAGGCGCCGGCGGCATACTCTCTGGTGGGCAACGGCAGCGCATCGGTCTGGCTCGAGCTGTGTTTGGTTGCCCTTCTCTCATTATCCTCGATGAGCCCAACTCAAACCTGGATGACGAGGGCGAGAAACAGCTAGTGGAAGCACTGCGCCGCATCAAGGCCAAGGGCTCCACAATCATAGTCATCACTCATCGCACCATGGTCCTGCAGAGCGTCGATAAGATCTTGGTTATGAAGGAGGGGGCCGCGGTAAGTTTTGGACCGAAAGACCAGGTGCTAACCAGTTTAACGAGACCAGCTGCTGTACCCAAGTCAGCCGCAAAATAAACCACTCAGAATTAATCACATGAAACTACTCGCCCAAAAATCTTCTCCCACGAGTGCGGATGCCAGCTCCAGCGCGAGCATGGAAGAGCCCAAACGAATTGGGCTCATCCTATTCTTTCTCGTCTTTGGTGTGTTTGGCTTCTGGTCGGCGTTGGCTCCGCTAGACGGCGCAGCATTTGCGCCAGGCGTAGTAACAGTAAAATCTTATAAAAAGGTGGTTCAGCATCTGGAGGGGGGCATCGTCGCCGATATTCTAGCGCGGAATGGAGATCTTGTAGCGGCAGGGCAACCCTTGCTTGTCCTAGATGACACTCAGCCAAAAGCCTCGTTAGAAATTGCAAATAGTCAGTACGTAGCGTTAAGGATGATAGAGGCGCGTCTAATTGCTGAACGCGACAGTCTTGAATTAGTTAGCTATCCCTCCGCACTGGCGCTCTCTAGCGCAAGCGTACAGCAAGAGGTGGCAGCGCAAAATGAGTTGTTCGCTGCGCGCAAAGCAATGAATGAGGGTCGCATAGGAATCTTGAAGCAGCGCGTAGACCAACTTCAAAGTCAAGTTGTTGGCATGGAAGCACAGCGCGAGACGAAAGAGTTACTAGCCCAATCTTTTGCCGAGGAACTTGCCGACACAAAGTCCTTATTGGACCGAGGCTTTTCAGAAAAAACTCGCCTGCGACAAGCGGAGCGAAGCTTTGCTTCATACTCTGGTGAGGCTGCGGAACTCATTGCGAATATCGCCGCAATCCGGGTGCAGATAGGCGAAACTGAGCTGCAAATTCTGCAGCAAACGAGTGAATTTCACAACGAAGTAGTAAGCGAGCTCAGCACGGTTCAAACAAATCTCAAAGATGCTAACGAGCGGCTCACCGCCCTTCAGGATGTCGTGAGACGCACAACCATCGTCGCGCCAGATACGGGCCTCGTGAACGGCATGCAGGTGCATACTATCGGGGGCGTAGTCGGAGCTGGCGCGCCTATCGCCGAAATCGTGCCTGAAAGTGATGAGCTTATTGTAGAGGCAAACGTTAATCCCATAGATATTGATCGGGTCTCCGAAGGCCAGGAGGCAAGGATCCGCTTTTCAACTTTCGGTAGTAGAGCTCCTACTATACTTGGAACGCTGATGAACCTGTCGGCGGATGCAATTCCGAATGAGACCACAGGCGCTTCCTACTACCTGGCGAGAGTTGAAGTAAGCTCAGACAGTATAGAAGAGCTGGGTGACCTTGCGCTTATGCCCGGCATGCCAGCGGAAATTTACATTAATACGGGTGCACGTACGCTTCTCCAGTATCTGTTCAAGCCCTTTTCTAATGCGGTTTCCCGCAGCTTTAACGAAGATTAATCTCATGACTGTACGTGCTGCCCTGCCAATATTTGGTGCCAGACTTGTTGTTTTTTGCACCACCCTTCTCACCGGGTCAATATCCGGCTTTGCCGCAGAGGGCACATCTGGACCAAGTCGGCTTGCAGTTGGCGAAACCCTTGAAGATTTTTTCACGGCGGCCATCGACTTCAGTCCACAGCTTCGTATCGCCGCAGAAGGCCTAAATGTTGGTAAAGCCAGGGAGAAGCAAGCACAAGGGCAGCTGCAGCCCCAAATAAACGCCAACGCCAACCTGACAGATAACACTCGGAATTCATTTAATCAGTTCGGCCAACCCCTGACTGAGCAGTTTGACGGCGAGCGCTTTTCGGTGTCACTGCAGCAAGTGCTATTCAACTGGCAGGCTTTCGCCGCCCGAAGACGCGCCACCCAGATCGAGAATCAGCTAGAGGCTGAATACTATTTTGAACTCTCCCGACTGCTCACCGATGTAGCACAGCAATATCTGGGTGTATTACTCGCACAGGATTCACTGACTTCCATTAGCGCAGAAGTTAACGCAGTGACTAATCAGCTAAACCAGATTCGAACCCTGTTTAGCCTTCAGCTCGCTCAGGTCACCGATTTTCGGCAGGCAGAGGCGAGTCTCGTTGCCACACAGGCTGAGCAGCTCAGGCTTGAGGCAGAGTTGGCTATTGCCCAGGAAAATCTGCGTGCCGTAACCGGGATCGATGTGGGCGAGCTTTATGTGCTGAGTGACGAAAGAGAGGTGCCCGAGGCACAGAACAATATGCAGTATTGGGTGGAGATGGCCGAGCGCAACAACCAACAGGTTCGAGCCAGGCGCTATGCGTTGGAAGCGGCAGAGGAATCTATCTCTGAAAGCAGGGGTGCCTACATGCCGCGAGTAAATTTTTTCGCCACCCGGCAAGAGTCGAACGTAGGTTTTGATAACCGATTCCTTGGTGATATAGACACGACCTATGTTGGCGTCGATGTCACTATCCCCATATACGCAGGCGGCACGAATCGGGCGAGAGAAAGTGAAGCCAGAGCGCAGCGTAATATCGCGGAAAATGAATTGCGGCAAACTGAACTAGATGCCAATGCCAGCGTTCGCTCAGCTTTCCTACAACAGCAATCCAGCAAGATGCTCACTGCAGCAGCTGAACGGCTAGTAGACTCTACTCGCCTGTTTTCTGAGGCAGCACAACAGGGATTTGAATTGGGCACAGTGACCAACGTAGATGTATTGAATGCTCTGCGGGACCAGTTTCAGGCTGAGCGAGACTTGCAGCGCGCACGCTACGATCAGATAAATTATTTGCTGCTGCTGAAACACGAGGCTGGCACTTTAAATGGCGGGGACCTAACTGAAATAAGTAGGCTGATGGTTTCTCCAGATGCATGAGCGATATGAGTAATTACTCGCTAGCTTACTCCGTCTGCATATCGCTGCGGTTTAGGCCGTTCCGATGTTTGAGAAAAAGTCAAACCACCGGTTAGTCAGATCTGCCGGGCTATTTCTCTGCCCACTTAGCTCAACCGGATAGAAATTCTCGACAGACGCAAATTTCAGCCCCAAAGGTCCGGTAGCTTGCTGGTAGTGGTTAATAATGTGATGGGTCATTTCTTGCAGTGAGATCTGCAGGTCTCTCTCACTAAAGCAAAAGAATTCCTTCGAGTATCCTACCTCTGGCGCCAACGACAACATTCGGCCTTTATCCGGTGCAGTCACCAGTTCAGGGTAATTGTTCTCGTTGTTTTGGCTTGCATAAACAGCCATGACAGCCTCTTTCTGGATTTTGTCTTCGGTGATATCTATGCAGAAGTTAATGGGATTCTGCACCCCTATTTCATAGGCAATGATGTCAGGCTTCAGGCCTACTCTATAAACCCGTTGCAAGGCTGCCGAGACGGCAAACCCAGCCGTTCTGTGATCCGGACGGATCTCCATGGGGTCAGGGAATACGCTGGCGGGCTTGAGGTTTTCAATTGTCGCTGCGATTTTTTCCGGCAAGCCTGTGCTGTGTTCCAGGCTCCGGTCAGGCTCAGACCAACCTTGCAGACTGTTTAACCCCAGCAATTCTGCTGCGAACTGCACTTCTTGCCGGCGCACCTCAACCAAATCTATTCGCTTGCCACCAAGCACATCACCGGTCAGAGCAACCAAATGCGTCTCAATGCCCTAACTGTTCGCTTTTAACAGACTGCGGCCCATACCAAAAGTCTCATCATCAGCGTGAGGTGCAAAAACCAACCAGGGGCCAAGAGGGAGCATTGAAGGTGAAAAGGGAAGAAGGATGTGTTCAGGATTCAGTGGCATTTGCTTGGTGTTCTAATTGTGCTTGATAAAAAGCTTTCTACTTAGTCATTACGAGCGGGGCACAATTTACCGTCTCTCAACGCCAGAAAGAGCGGCCAGTGTAATCCTAAGGCCACCCAATTTTTAGCCTTTTCCGCGCGATTCATGGTTAAATGCGTAGCCAAGTTACTCGTGGGCCAACTGCCAAGGCGCCCGCGCAACCAGGCCTAGAAAGAACGTTCCACAGACCCATGCTACTCAATCTGCTTCACCAATGGCTTCTCACGCCAGTCACCTATTACCGGTTATTTCATAACTTCACCCGGCAGGATTTCTATGGCCAATTCAATGCCTCCATTGGCGGTTGGCTATGGCTTTTTATGACGCCCATTGTTCACATCGTCATCTATGCCTTTGTGTTCAGCTACATCTTCCAGATCCGAGCGCCTGAGGAATTTGGCGAAACTAGATTTGTCGTTTTCATGATGGTTGGTTACTTGCCCTGGTTTGCATTTGCTGAAGCCATATCCCGATCTACCGGACTGCTGATCGAAAAGGCGCCGCTCATTACCAAGGTTATGTTCCCTGTGCAAGTATTGCCGGTAGTGGGCACCATGGTGCCCTACCTCACACACGCCATCGGTTTCGGACTGCTGCTGGCTTACCTCGCTGCCCAGGGTTTGTTTTCAGCGTCCTGGCTACTCATCCCCTTTATTTTCTTTTTACAGTTTCTTTTTACTATGGGCCTGGTGGCCGTGCTGTCGGCTCTCTGCGTTTTCCTGCGGGATCTGCAGCAGATCGTTATGTTGAGCATCACAATCTGGTTTTTCCTGACACCAATTATTTACCCAATTTCCATGATCAGGGAAGAATCAATCAGGGCGTTATTCCTGCTCAACCCCATGCACAGCTTCGTTAATCTTTACCGCGAGGTAGTACTTCTCGGTGACGTGAGCATGATTCATCTCTACATCATCGTGCCTACGGCGCTTATCAGCTACTTTTTCGGGGGCTGGTTATTCATGCGCATCAAGCATGCTTTTGGGGATGTGTTGTAGCTATGTCTTCGCCGCGGATCACGGTTAACAACCTGCATAAAGATTTCAAGATTTATGATTCGCCTCAGGATCGACTGTGGGAGATCATCCTGCGCAGGCCAAGGCACAACCTCTATCACGTGCTTTCGGATATTTCTTTCGCAGTGCCCGATGGCAAAAGTCTGGGCATTATTGGAGACAATGGCGCAGGCAAATCTACGCTACTGAAAATGTTGGTAGGTACTTTGCAACCCAGCAGTGGTGAAGTGCATCTGGATGGCCAGGTTGCGGCCTTGCTCGAACTAGGCGCGGGCTTCCATCCGGAATTCACAGGCCGCAAGAATATTTATCTAAATGCCTCTTTGCTTGGTGTGCCCGACGACAACATCGCC
>MDTG01436676.1_pt1 | contig 12221 bp, 11 predicted proteins | sample 811421 | NCBI WGS metagenome assembly MDTG01 (sample SAMN05326645, study PRJNA326480) | marine metagenome | isolation source: seawater | place: Pacific Ocean: South East | collected 2011
CGGAGGGGGCTGAGGGGGCTGAGAGCCGAAGGGGAGAGGGGGGGTGCCCCGCCGCCGTGCGGCATGTGTCGCAAAACTTTTCCCGATTTGGATCGTAATTTCCTATAAGTAATATTAAATATAATTTTGCTAGACTTTTGGAAATTCAAACGGCTGCCTCAGAATCCAGTCGCGGACGTCGAGGTGCCCTTCTTTCTCCGCATACGCTGCGAGCGTAACCGGGTACCATGGACATCCGTTCTCGCACGCGTACTTGAGACAGTCGAGGTTTCCGTTCTCCGCCGCGTACACGCACGTTGTCTCGTCCCAATCGCACCCGTTCCTGTGTGCGTACTTAAGGCAGTCGAGGTGCCCGCCCCTCGCCGCGTAACAGCACGTCCACTTGCTCCAATCGCACCCATTCTCGTGTGCGTACTGAAGACAGTCGAGGTGCCCGCGTCTCGCTGCCATACGGCACACCCACTCGTCCCACGGACACCCGTTATTGTGCGCGTACTGAAGACAGTCGAGGTGTCCTTCTGCCGCCGCGTACTCGCACGTAACCAGGTTCCAAGTGCACCCATTCTCATGGGCGTACTGAAGGCAATCAAGATGCCCGCCGCTCGCAGCTCTAACGCACGTCCACTTGCTCCAGCCGCACCCGTTCTCGTGCGCGTACTTGAGACAGTCGATGTGCCCGAGTTCCGCCGCGACCGCGCACGTATCATCGATCCACCGACAACCGTTCTCGTGCGCGTACTGAAGACAGTCGAGGCGCCCGCAAAACGCCGCTCTCCAGCACGTCAGCTGGTCCCACGGACACTCGTTCTGGTGGAGCCACTTAAGGACGTCGAGGCGGCCGTATTCTGCAGCGACCGCGCATGTTTCGTGTGTACCCTCAAACCCATAATTGTATAGAAAGGTGACGACGTCTGTGTTGCCTGCTGCCGCTGCGGCGTTCATCAGTTTGTAGTTCGTTTGCACTTGGTTTGGTACCTGGGTTAGGGCTAGGACTAACCAAGGCAACGTCATTGTTTCTCCTGACTCTCGGGAATCCCACGACAACTGATCTGGCAGCAAACTCGACCATATCAACAGTGGGAGCGATGCGCACACCGATCGGATCGCAGTGCGCAGCTTTCCTGGATGCGCCGTCTTCACCGCTTCGAGGCACCCCTTGCTCGTGCACGCGAGCATAAGCACGCCGTCTTTGGGAACGTGCCCCGCAATGGCGGCCGTCACCTCGGGCGGAAGATCGAGGAGGCGGAGCGGGGCGGCGAGGGAGGCGTGCGCGGCCCTGGACATGGCGTTCCGTGGATAGAGTGCTTGCTATTCCGAGCACCCGGCTCGCTTTCTGCAAACTGAGTATATTCAATATCCACAATGTTTTGAAAAAGTTAGAGAGAAGAGGGGAGGGGGGGGGTCCCCCGGCCGCCGTGCGCGAGTGCCACTCCGCTAACGAAGATGCACCCAGTGGCCCTATATGCATCCACTGCGACCCAGCATGAGCGATTTGAGCGCTTCGAGCGCTTTGGGAGCTTTGGGCGCTTGGGGCGCTTGGGACGTGAGGCGTTCGAGCCAAGTCGTCCGATACGACGCGCGTGGGCGGGGGTGGGACGTTAGAGCATCTGCAGACGAGAACAGTCCTCCGCCTCATGTGATAGGCGCGAGGCGTCCGTTCCCGGTGTGGACAGAGGCGGACGAGAGCGAGGTCGTTCCAGAACCGCAGCGCAGCGTCTCGCCGTCGCTTCCGTCGCTTCCGCATTCGTCGTCTTCGTCCTCGTCGCGGCTCTCTCGCGCCTCGTCCGCGATGCGCCCGGTTCGCAACGCGAACGAGTTGGCTCTGCGTAAGGAGATTTCGGACCTCGAAATACGGCTCGACAACGTGCAGCGCGCGTTTCACGTGCAAAACAAGCTGATAGACGGGTTCTGTAGGCTGCGCGTACAATCGGTACTTGTTTGAAAAATAAGCTATTCTAATTTCATACCGAAACGATGTCCGAGGTAAGAAGAACGCGTTTGAGATCGTCCTGCGTCGGCAGCCCCGGCACGACCCCCTCTCCGGCCGCCTTCCATAGCGCGTTGAACGCGATGAACAACGTGCCGCTGTCGCGCACGAGCGGATTCCTGTACTCGTGCTCGGTCTGCAAGTAATCTCCTACGTACACTTGCAGCGGACGCTCGTAGTCGGTTTTCGAACGAAACGGCTGCGTCGAGAAGTAGACGGCGAACGTGAGCTTCTTGTTCGACGCCACCTTCGAGACTAAGAGCCTAAAGTAGCCAAATCCCCACTGCTTGTAGACTTCGACGGAGACGGTGTTGACCAGCTTCAAGTCGTGCGCTTTCGCGATGGACCCAGGCCACTCTTCCCCTTCTCGCTCGAGCGCGGTCTTCATCTCCTCCTCGAGCGTCTTGAAGCCGTTGGCGATGACCTTAAGCATCTGATTGAAGGGCCGGATGAGCACGGGGTCGGCGAGCTGCACGCCCTTGCGGGCTTTGCTATCGGCCTGAATGCGCGCCATCTGCAGTTTGAGAACGGCCTGCTGGAACTCGGAGGCTGTGAACTGGCTCTCGACCTGCGCGTCGTCGAGCACGGTGCCGTCGTCGATGGCGTCGAGGAGTCGTTTCGCAATCTGCTCGAGCTGCGCCTGGCGTCGCGCGGCGGCGGCGGCCGCGGCGCGCTCGGCCTCCTCCGCGGCACGCTTCTCCGTGGCTGCGACTTTCTGTTCGACGTAGTCGCGTTCCTCTTGGCTCATAGCATTGCCGGCGGCCGCGTCGACCAAGTTGCGTTCGCCATTCACGATCTCGTCGGCGATCGCGTCGAGTTCGGCACGACGCCGACGCCGCTCATCGGCCTTTGCTTCGAAGAATGCGTTGAACTCCGCTGCGAAGTCGAATCCGTACTCGTTTGAGCGAACGAATCTCTGCCAGTGGACGTAAACGTAGAAACGTTCCTCAGAAGCTTTACTCGACTGCCGATCGAACTGGAAGCCAAGTTTTTTCAAGTATGTTCGAACGTTTTCGTAGATTTTGAGGTCGAGACCCAAAGACCCCGGGATGGTGAAAAGCTGGACGTACTGCGGCGTTCCAGACGTCGTTCTCGCTAACAGTCGTGGGGTGAACGGCGGCGACCATCCCACGACGATATTGAGCACCACGTCGCTTGCGGCGGCGATCTTGGCGCGCAGCTCGTTGGCGGAGAACGCCGGCACCGGCGGCGGAACCGGCGCCGGCGCCGGCGGCGGAACCGGCGCCGGCGCCGGCGGCGCAGCCGCGAACGTGCGAAACAGCTGCAAAAACTCGAGCGGTAGGTCGTCGTGGGGAGGGCGGCGCAGCCAACCTTTACTTTCAGCGTCGAACGTGAATTCCAACGCCCTTGCAGCCGGCGGCACGTCCATGGTATTTGTAAAGTACTGGCTTACTCGCGTGAGGACCAGAGTGTCGTCTAGATCGCGCCGCAGAGTAACCCCGCCCTTGTTGTAGTGATCTCGGATCACTACCATCGCGCGTTCGCGGTTTGGCGGCGGCAGCGGTGGCCGTGCGTATGGCTGGAATCTATTCGGGGCTTCGGTCGGCTCGTCTCCATGAATGGAGAGAGAATCGAACCGGAAGAGATCGTCGATAAGACCGTTCGTCCTTGGAACTTCGGCGGCCGCGCACTGCGCGCGATTCTGGGGACGAAGAGACATCTCGTTGTATGCTCCTACTTTACTTTACGAGCATATGTAAACAGCTTATGAATCTAAACTAACAGAACTGTACACCGGCGCGTCCAGTTTGCAGAGAAAGTGAGAGCATGAGCAACGAGAGCGTTGCAATCGTGTGCCCGCCCAGCGCGCCTCCCCCAACCCCCCCGCCCGATTTCCAGGAGTGGTCCGCCGGCATCCCAACGTGGTTTTGGGTAGTGTTTTGCTTCATGGGGCTCAGCTCGGTGGTGGGAATCGTGGGCGTGTGCGCGTTCTTCTACATGCTCGCCAGCATCAAACGACAGCGCAAACCAGTCCCTCTCAACGAGGCACTGGGCGACCTCGAGCGCCGGATGGCGGCGCGGGGGCTCTGACGTATTACGGGTGTAAGCGCTATTCGCGTCCAAGGCAGTGGACTCCTAAGGTATTTAGGTACTAAAAACTACGCGCCTATGCCCCCGCATCCGCTTTCGAGCGGCGCGTCCGTTTTCGTCGCGGGGTTGCTCTTCGCGTCGGGTCGCGAACTCTCGGCGGTAGAACGGTACAAAATACGAAGTCGAGTGCGATCCCGAAGACTTGGTGTAGCGTGCGCGGTCGTCCGTGGCCCTACGAACCCTCACCCCGCGCCTTTTTGAGCTCCCTCTTTGCGAGCGCCGCGACGCTCTCGTTTCCGCACGCGCGCGCCTGGCGGCGCAGATTCTTCAGCCACGGCCGTTCGTCGTAGAGGAACACCTTCGCGCCTTCGAACGTTCCCTTGGCGACGTACGCCTTCAAAAGCTGGGCGAACACGAACGACAGCTCTTTCCCTACGTCGCTGAGAGTGAACGTGTTCATCTCGGCCTCTTCCGCCTGCGCGCGGACGACGGACGCCCTGAACTCCGCGTTGTCGGGGTGGGGCTTGCGCGTCGCCTTGCGCTTGCGCTTCTTCCGCTTAGGCGGCTGCGGCTTGGGCTTCTTGGGCTTGGGCTGGTCGTCGGAGTCGTATTCGGTGTCTTCGCTCTGCGCGTCGTCGACTTCGTTCTCGTCCTCGTCCTCGCTCCCCGGCACAACGAACTCGGTCACGACCGCAGTCTTGTTGCCGCGCCGAGCCGGAAGTCTGTCCAGCTCGGACACGGCATCCTTCTCGCTGTAATACTTGCCAGCCGTGTCGTAGAGCATGGTGAGCCCGCTCCTCCTGAGTGCCTTCACTGTGAAAGAGGAGTCCACAGGCACGACCCGGCGAATCTTGGACACGCGCCCGACGCAGATCGCCCACTTGCACGCTCCGGGTGCTCGCTTCAGCATGGAAACGTCCAGCATTCGGGCCAGAGAAGCAAACGGCATCTCGGCGACGATGTTGTGCATGCCGAAGTCGCACACCACGCGAACCTCCTCTTCGGGCAGAACGCGGTTCGTGGGCGGATCGAGGACCGCGTCGGCGTCGATCAACGGCATTTTCTACAGACCTGATACGCGTACTCTATGATAAGTTTCACTCATACACACACACACACACACACACACACAAAACGGACTACGCCACCGCGCACGCGTCGCTGTACTTCACGCGACACGCGGACGCCGCGTCGTACGACGAGTCGAGGTGCGCCCAGCCGATGCAAGCGCCCGGGCCGCAGGGGGCGAGATTATCAGACGAGGGACTTCGTCGTAGAAGGCGTTTCCGAGCAGAGTGAGGCCCACCGTTCCAGCCGACGCGACGATCGCTGTGAAGAGCGCGCCGAGCACGCCGAAACGCATGGGAAGCGCGGGTGTGGGTTCGACGTCGCCTACGATCGCGCCGGTCGCAAACGCAGATATGCCCGAATTTCGGAAGGATCTAGTAATGGGTTCAACCGCCAGCAAAGGCTGAGCACTCTGGATCCGCATTCTCTTGGACGACATTAGAAAAATAGAAACTGAGGCGGCACTCCAGTGTGCAGAAAAGGACGGGATCGACCGACCTTTCTTTGCGTGCTGATTAATAGGAACTCTAGCTAGGTTAATTATTAGGGACGTGGAAAATGTCTGCCCCGTTGCCGCACTCCGTGATCGTCGAAGCGGTCGCTCCGGGAGAGACTAAGCAGGGCGCACGGGACGCGCACGAAGCCGGCGACGCTCGCGGCGTGCGCGTGCAGCTCTCCATGGCGGAGAACGAGACGAGGCTTCTGCAACAGCGCCGAGACGAGCTTCAGAGTCTCTTGGGAAAGGGGTACTGCGAGCAGTCGGACGGGTTGGTGGTGCCCATAGGCGATTCGGAGAAGTTGCGGGTCGAGATGCTCGAGAGAATACTGCACTACGGGCACATGATCGCTCGAGCGGAAATGAGGAAGGAGAATTGCCAGACGAAGCTCTTCTACCTGGCTCAGGAGCGAGCGCAGCGCTCGGGTGTGATTCTTTCCTCTCCTTAGATCATCGATCATCTTGCATCGGATCGTATCGCTTTCTCCTTCCTGTCCTGCACGATCTTTTGATCGCTCCCCGCCGCGTTTTTGATCACGTCCTCTAACACGTTGTATCTGCGTAGAATGAGGTACAACATAGAACGCGTTTCGGGTTCCACCGTATCCGCCCACTCCACGAACGCTTCGTACGAGTCGTCGGCCGCGAGCACCATCGCAAGCTTTGCAAGAGGGTGGGCGGTGCGCGGCGGGTGGTGCTCGGGTGCTTGGATGCTTGGGTGCTTGGTTTGTGTACTGCTGTCTATTTCTACAAACCAATAGTAATTTTATTTTTGCTTACAAAAGTAAGTAATTCAGTACATAGACAACGCCAACTCGCGAGAGAGCGCTCCTTTCACAGCGGCTGCTATGGCGAGGACGTGCCAGATGGAGTGGGCCGATCCGATGCACCCGGAGTTCGGGCACGAGAGGCATTTGGGACCCTTTCCCGCGGCCAACGAATTGTCCGGGTAGATCCACGCATTGTCGACGAGCATGCCGACCGTAAGAAGGGCAAAACAAGCGAGTTCGATTGCAAGTATGACTCGAGCGTTGTCGTGTCCAAGTTCGTTGAAGAGCGACGGCGTGGACACGAAGTATGATATCGCGAGCAAGAAGCTCGTCGCCTGCCGCGCGCCCGTGTGCGCCAAATCGAGGTGACTTCGGCGCATGAGTCCCATCTTCAGAGTACACCCGCCCAAATAGGTGTTCCAGCTGTCTGCGGATGGCAGTAGACCTCGTCTGACCAGAAAGAACGAGCACACGGCGACTGCGGCGACCGGTCCGTCGAGCACGGAGAGGATTGACACGTTCGAGAAACTTCTCGTCGCGATCGCGTAGTCCGCGATGTTTCCGAAGGCGACTGCTAGATATATGCCTAGGAAATCGAGCGATCGTGTGAAGTATGCCAAACGTCTGGACGGCGCTGTGATATGGTAAGCGGTAGAACTGAGGAAGCAAAACGACCCGGCCGCGGCCGCGGCGGTCGTCCACGTCTGAGCGGCGGTGTGTTCTTTCGTGATCAGTATGGGTCTGAGAATCGCGTACGTCAGAAACACGACGCCCGAAATAAGGTGAAGCCATGCGGGGAGGCGTTCCAAATGTCCGAAATCTCCTAATAGAGAATTTGGGTGTTTGCGTCCGGTGTCGTTGCTGCAAAGCACGGCCCAGCACATGCTGCGTCCAGGGCGTATTGTGTACTGGTCGTTTTCGTCCGAGTCCGCGCGCTTGCACTTTTCTTCGTCTTGAACCGCCGCCGAGGTCGCGACGCCCACGTGCTGCGCGAACCTGCGCACGAGGCCCGTGCCCATCGCAGGCAGGCTGTTTTGGAACGGGAGCGGAATCTCGCGTTTGTTCGCAATGGTGAAACTGAACTGCGTAGACGCAGTTTCGACCGCGCACGGCTCGCACGCGCCGCTTTCGACGGCCGGCTCTGCCAGCGCCGAGAGGTCGAACGTCAGAGGCATGGATGCGTCTCTTTTTTTCTTTGATAGTTTCTCTCTACTACCTTACGCCGTTTCGTACATGCTTTACCGTGATGCGCGACAGACGACGCGCTCGGTTTCTAAGTGTTCAAGAACAGCCCTACGCCCGTCCAACTTACCGAGGCCGCGCTCATGCCGATTATGAACGATCCTATGTCGACGTACGCCTCGTACGGGCTGTCGGTCGGATTCAGAACCGTGATGGACACCACCCACGCCATTCCCACGACGAACGTCGGAACAAACCACGCCGCGCGAATCCAAGCGGTGCTAAGTAGGTGGTACTCGTACCTCACTGCGAAAAGCGCGGCCGTGAAGAAGAACGACACCGAGTGCTGGACCGAGAACTCGTATCCGCTCACTCGCCACGACGGCTTTCCGGATTCGTAGTATATTCCGGTGTAACCTGAAGTCATCCCAGCGGTTCCTATAGTCAAGAAGAGTTGGATGGACAGCAACGATACCATGAGCGCGCCGGTGACTTGCTCGAGCGTGTGCCAGTACAGTCTTTGGTCTTCGAACATGTACAGGAAATACGAAACTGAGGACAGCAAAATCACGATCGCAGTTATCACGATGGTCGCCAGTATGCTGTGGTGAGTGAAGTAGTCCATCGAGTAGTATCCGTAGAGCGTAAATCTGGTGATCACGTAGCCCGATTGCGCCGAAATGTGTACGATGCAAGCGAGTATGGGAAAGTTGAAGAGCGCGAGCGGCACCGATGCGAGAAGCAGCGCCAGTTCGACGTCGGCCCAGTCCATGTCTCCTTGCGGATCGGAGAACAGCACCACCACGGCGAGGGACGAGAGGGTGAGCAGCGCTACAGTGGCGTACGGCATGGAATACAGATTTGGGTAAAACAAGAAATGTTCTCTGCGGGTGACTATTCGCCTCTGATGGGAAAACGAGAAGACCGACATAGACACGACCGCCGCCCACACGCAACTCGTCGAGGTGGACGCCGAGAACAACCTGCGCGCTCTGTAGGCCGCCTGGCACTCCTCGTAGCTTCCGTCGCACGCAAAGCTTCCGAACAGCGCCGGGAGGTTTCCCATCACCGCATACGACGATATCTGAGCCGTGAAGGCGCCCAGGAACGCAAAGCACGACAGCATGCCCGCCACCGTGGACAGCGCGCTCGATCCGACGTGCAAAACCAGCTCGTGGTTGAGAAGAACGATGGCTCCGAAGGCGGCGACGACCGCTCCCGAAAACGACAGGCCCACGACGCTGAGGTCGTTGACGATCCCGTACCCTCGCGCGTTTACATCGCCGTGGGCGACCGAAAACTCGAGGACTTCGCTGGGAAGCGCGAGGGAGTGGCGAACCGTGCGCACTCCCACGTACCACAAGACTGCGCCGTACAATGCCGAAAGGTGCTCTCTGACTTCCATCTTGTGTTCTTTGCTGGCGTTCCGTATTGCCGTTCCGTTCGTGGCACACGCTACGATCGCGGAAAGAACGCCTATCAAAGAGAAAAGGCCGTCTGCGTTGCGAGCAGACTCTTCCGCTCTGTTCATGCCTACGAACGCCGCCATGGCCACTAGGATTCCGATGACGACTCGTTGCTCCAACAAAAAGTGCCGCGACTTTGAAACCGACGGCGAGCTCAACAGAACTACGAGAGCGAGGCTCGTAGTGCGCAGCGACGCCGGCACGTCGTCTAAAATTGCACCCGGCAGTGCGCAGAGCGCGTCCAGAACTACCGCGGTGATCAGCACGAAAACTGCGCACACGACGTTGTCTTCTACTGGTTTTTCGACGTCTTTAGTTTCGTCCTGCCCGGTGGAACTCGAATCGTTCTCTTCTTTCGAAGACTCGTCCACGGCGTAGTTCATTTCGTTTTGCTCTAGTGAATTAATCATCGTTATGTCGATGTTTTAGCAGGTTTCACACAAACAGACGACAGCGCATTTCACGACTGCTGTGCAAAGCTGAAAGAACCGGACGCGAACGCCCAATTCTTGTGTCACACTACACTACTCACTCGGGCTCTCTTATCCTGCGAGCTGTCCGTCCACCATCCGTAACGTCCCACACTCGCACACTCGCACACTTGTACCCTCGTTCGTCCTCTCTTTCTCTCTCTCTCTCTCTCTCTCCGGCAGCCGCCCAGCGGCTACGAGAGACGTCTTTTCGTTCCTCGTCCCGACGCGCGCGTCTACGCCTTCATCGCAACGGCGACTGCGTAGAACGCGACGTGTTTGTTGATGTTCGCCTTGTCCGGGAAGGCGTCGATTATTTCTTTTCCCTTCGCCAGTCCTTCCTCGGTCTGCGCGTTGGCAGACTCGTGGTCCTCGATCTTGTCGCAGCCCTTGAAGACGGCGTAGAAGACGACGTCGACTGCTCCTTCTGGAATAATCTTGAGCTTCTTGACAAAGTCGACGTCCGGTTCGCCGTTCACGCACCAGTAGCCCTCGGACGCGAGGACGGCGGGATCGAGCTTGGGAGGCGGTGGCTTTTGCGAGTCTTTGGGTGGCATAGCGTAAAATCCGACTTCGCCCTTGTTCAGAGCAGCCAGCGTGTCTCCGGCCTCGTCGACCGCGTACTGCTCCACGGTAGCGCGTGGAACTGCGATTCCGACGTTCTCTATGGCGTTCTTCCAATCGACGACGTTGTTCGGTTTTGGGTTGTACATGATGTTCCTCAGGCCCCAGCTGTCGTCCGGCATAGCCGGCTGCTGGGAGCTGTACGCCGATCCGGGGGCCACGTACGCGAGAACGTTCTGGGAAGAAACGTTGCACATGAACACGGCGTTGGCGTACGGAATCAAAGTAGAAATGATGATAGGGAGCCGGTCGTCGTCCATTCCGATCATGTTCCTCAAATTCATGCCGGTGTACTTGAGCGATGTCTTGATCGTCCACGCGACGATGGACGGCGTGTCTCCGTTTTCCATTTTGATCTTCGGCGTCAAAAAGTACCATTCCGAGTTCTCGTCCTTGCGGCCAAGATTGGCAGCGGTGATCTGAAATTCTACGATGTTTGGTGGGTATTGCGGATTGAAATCGATCGCTTCGTCGGTCGTCTTCAACACGATTTGCGCGGCCGTGTTCGACAACTTGGCTGCCATTTCCTTGTGCTTCTCGTCCTCGCATTCTTCGTCCTCGCCGTCTTTGAGGCACGCCTCAAATATACCCTTTGGCGACGTATCGGCGCCGATCGCCTTGGCCCAGCTCGGTTTCATAGCTAGTTGAAAGAGTGGAAAGCACATGGAGTCGTGAGAGCCGGTAGCGTCCAAATGTCCGAACCCAGTCGACCCGAGGAAGTTGTCGTTACCGCGATGATTGAGGTGATTAGAGTAGGACTGAGCCGCGTATAATTCCAGGCGGACAGAAACTTGCTGGAAAAACACCTTGACGTCCTCCGGAATCAGAGGAATCGTCTTCAGCTCGCCGCTATCCTTTTCGTAGCCCACCGAGAGCTTAGTATTTGAGTACATTTGCAAATTCTTGTCGATTAGTTCCTTCAGCGCCAGACAGTCTTTCACAGCAGCCTCGAAGTCTTCTTTGGTAGTGTGTCCGTAGCGGTTGCGGTAGAAGTAGTGGTTGGCAGTGTTCGCGTACGAAGAGGTGCTCATAGCTCTGAACAATGCTTCCTTGGCGTTGATCGGAAGAACGGTCTGCTGGCCCTCGACGAGCTCGACGGACTTTACGTCGCAGTCGAAGACCTGCTCGCCGCCAATCGATTCGCGCGTCCGCCAAACGACGCCTTTGAGCTCGACGCGCTTTCCTGGTGTGAGAACGGTCGAAGGAGGCTTGCCGGAGATTTCCTTGAGTTTGAACTCGGCGACTACGGTCGCGGGAACGATTCCCAGGCCCGTAGTGAATTTGTGAGGGAACTTGAGCTTCTCTCCGGTACTGTGCTTGCGCGTTCCAAGAACTACTGCCAGACCACTTGGTAAGATCTTCATGTGGGGAGCGGAGTCTGGAACGTGTATGGAAGTCACCAGGACGACCATCTTCGAACTTTCGTACTTGCCGGTGCCGCAAAACTGCATCACGTACCCGACGATGATCACGTCGGTCTTTGCTACGTCGATCGGAGCGTTTGGATCGGTCGTGGAGTCCGGACGGGGCGCCTTGCGAACTACTCCGGGAAGGGTGGCGTCCGGTGCCGAATCTCCGTCGCCATCTTCTTCCTGTTTGCGCTTGTTAGCTTGGAGGCGTTCGAGGAAGCCCATCGAGTCTGCGCGCGCAAGAGCGATCGGCAACGAGTGCGCGCACGTCGGAGCGCGGCGCGGCGGCGGGCGCGGGTGGGATGGGATGGGTGCGGGGCGTGGGTGCCGCTCGCCCAGCACGGCGACGAGAATCAAACATATGCCCACTATGTACGTCCACATGCGAATGTCGCACGCTATTTTGAGGATTAGTACGAGCAGACGCGGTGCGCGGTGCGCGGTTCGCGAATAGGGATGTGAATTTCCGAGCACCAGAAATTCTCTGCAAACTCACCAGGTTGGAAAAAGTACGAGTCCTATGTGCATATATATTATTATTTTAAAGCTAAACACTAAGAATTGTAGCCAGTTAGTCCGCACCACACACCCTTTACCCCACACCCTCCTACCTCACACCACACCTTCTACTTCTTCTGCTTCTTCTGCGTCTCCGCCATGTCGTGCCAGCGCGATAAAAGGCGCAGGATCCGACGCA
>MDTG01056387.1_pt1 | contig 12220 bp, 9 predicted proteins | sample 811421 | NCBI WGS metagenome assembly MDTG01 (sample SAMN05326645, study PRJNA326480) | marine metagenome | isolation source: seawater | place: Pacific Ocean: South East | collected 2011
CCGGCGCATGCGCGAATCCATTGCAATGTACTTGGAAAGGTCGCCTCCGGCTTCCACTACGGAACGTTCACCACTGGCGACGGCCATGATGTTGGCCTTGAGCTGAGTGATGTGGTTGTAGAGGTCATCCGCCTTGCTTTCGACGGCCTTGGCGGCATCGTAGTAAGGCTTGACCTTTTGCTGGTCTTGGAGGTATTTCGCCTCGAAGTCCAGCATGGTTTCACGGGATTTGCCTTGGATGGTTTGATCGGTCTTGCGCAGACCGTTCTCCACCTTCACGAATCCGTTGAGGATCTCCTTGGAGATGTTGAGCGCCAGAAGGGCGGTCAGGACGAGGTACATCATCCCGATCATCTTCTGACGCGGCGTTTCCTTCGCTCCTGCCATAATCTTAGAGTTGGGTCAGGGGAAGAATCAGCCGCGGGAGTTGCCCATGGCATTCAGCATGTTGGCGTACACCGTATTGAGGGCCTCCAGGTTGGTGGAGAGCTCGGCGATGTTGTCCTTGTACTTCTTGGTATCCTCGACGCTGTCGTTGAGGTTTTGGACGAGCGCGCTCATGCCATCAAAGAGCTGGCGGCTGGTCTCCATTTGCTGGAGCTGCGCTTCGTACATGCCGTTAAGGCTGGAGAGGTTCTCGTTCATCTTTTGGAGTTGCTCCCCGGCGTGGGCGCTCATGTCTTTGTTGTCGGACAAACCGGTCAACGATTCGCTGACCTGGCTGTACGTCTCGGTCAGGCCGTTGACCTTCTCTGTGGCCGAGCGGAGTGCGCCTCCGTATTCACTGGTCGCCGCGGCGGCATCGGTCACCTCGCTCAGTTGCATGGCTTGATCACCGAGGTGACGCATGCCATCGCCCAAACGGGAGAGGACAGCATTGTCCACGCCAGCGTCCTTGAGCATGTCGTCGAGCTGGTCCACCGGCTTCTTGGGGCCGGTTTCGTCATCGGCAAGTTCAGGGTAGACGAGCTCCCATTTCGGCTCCTTGTGTGGAGGCTCGAAGGCGGACATGAAGAAGATGAAGGCCTCTGTTCCAAGGCCGATGATGAGCATCTCGGAGGCACCTTCCCAGTGTTCAATCTTGAACAGGGCGCCCACGATCACGATGGCAGCACCCCAGCCGTAGAGTTTCGCCATGAAGGACTTCCAGGCCTTTCCGCCGATTCCTCCTTTCTTTTTCTTCTTCGGGCCGCCGACTGCGGGGCTCTTCTTCTGTTTTGCCATTGTGCTTGCAGGTTATGGTGGTGGAAACGTCCGGGCGGGTTTCAGGCGCCGTTCGTCGGGGTTTCCGTTGGGGTCAATTGAATTAGTTGAAGTCTTCCGGGTCCACGTTCTTGCCTCGGCCGAGGTAGCTCATGGCACTGCGGAATCCGATGTAAGACTTTGCGGTGTCCTGGTACTCAAATGAACGCGTACCGGTCTGGCAGTAGTATCCGATGTCTTTCCAGCTTCCACCTCGGGTCACTTTGCGCTTGAGGCTTGGTGGGTCATCAGCCATGGCATTGTACTCATATTCCGGGCTCATGTCGTGGCTGAAGTCATACACCGTTTCGTCAAATGCGGTGTTCGTCCATTCGGCCACGTTTCCAGACATCTGGTACAAGCCATAGTCGTTGGGGCTGTAGCTCTCGATTGGCACCGTGTGACAACCAGCATCCTCCACATAGTCACCGCGCATGGGCTTGAAGTTGGCCAGCGGACAACCGTAGATGTTGCGGATGTAGGGGCCACCCCACGGGAAGGGGGCCAGATCGAGACCGCCGCGGGCTGCGAATTCCCACTCTGCCTCGCTGGGCAAGCGGAACTTCTGGACCATGGTCTCTCCATTCTTGCTCTTCCAAGTGGCCAGGAGTTGGGTCCTCCATGCATTGAAAGCGCGGGCCTGGCCCCAAGTCACGCCGACCACAGGGTAATCGTCATAAGCGGGGTGCCAGAAATAGGTCTCCGTCAGGGGTTCGTTGAAACCATACGTGAAGTCACGCATCCAGCAGAGGGTGTCGGGGTACACGTTGGTGTTTTCCTCGATGACGAACTGGGCGCGGTCACTATGGCCACGGATGCTGTTGAGTTGTCCGAGCTCATTGGGCTCGTTGATCTCGAAGTCAAGTCCGCTTTTCCTTGCTGCGGCCTGAAGGTTGATCCAGAAGTACTTGAAGTTCAACTTTCGGGTGTCGAGCTGCTTCTGGTCGTAGTAGCGGTCCGAGCCCTGGTAGTAGAACTCATCGTACAGGGCGTCGAAGATGTCTTCGTTCTCCCAGTCAATCGGTTCCTCCCATTTGAGGACATACCCCTTGTTGATGAAGCGGTCCAATTCTCGACCTTGATCGTCCTCCGTTGTGAAGTACTCCTCGAAATCGTTTTCCTGAAGCACATCGCGGAACAGGCTGTCGCGGACCCAGTAGACGAACTGACGGTACTCGTTGTTCGAGATCTCGTGGATGTCAATGTAAAAGGCGGGGACGGTGACGGTCTTGGAGCGGGACGTCAGGGCGTAGGGCACGTCCTGGTCGCTTGGGCCCATCGTGTAGGATCCGTAGTGGATGTAGTTCATCCCATAAGGATTCACTTGCACCCAGTCCTCGCGCGGGTAGACGCCGACCACCTCACCGGCGGGGCCGCCGTAGCAACTGGCCAGCGTGATGGCGCACAAGGCGATGATCGCAGCATTTCTCATGGTTTCTATCCTTTGTCGAACGATTCCGTCCGGCGGTTGCGGCTTGCAGGTCACACAACTACGTCGAACTTAACGTACAGGTTTCGTCAAATCGTGCCCAGCTTACAGGAAGCGGGGGTTGGCGTGGCGGGTTTGCATCGGAATGCGTTCAAAGTTGAACATGTACGAGACGAAGATTTCGTGGGAGCCACTGCTGTAGTTGGCGAGCTCGCTCAACGTAGCGTCGTAGCTGTAGCCGAAGCGGAACATCTGTTCCGAGCGCGTCAGCTTCTCATCCTTCGTCATGCCGTACTCGAAGCCGATGACCGGAGCGATGGCGTCGCCGGGGCGGAAGGAAATGCCACCGTAGAGGAGGTCATTCCAAAGCACATTGGCGTGAAGGTCGAGGGACGTCGCGTTGAGGTCGGTCTTGGCCAGCAGGTGGGAACGGAGGCGCATGGATCCATCCCCGAGGGCCTGTTCGTAGCCGGCCTGCAAGTAGAGGTGCCGGACGCTGGACACATTGAGATCTTGCAGGTCGGTGGCGGCGAGACGGGTGGTGCTGATTCCAGCGTAGAAAGAGCCGGGCATGCGGTACATCACACCAAGGTCTGCGTCAATGGTGGTGCCGCTTTTCTCGTTTTGCGGGATGACCGCATCGCCTTCATCGATGTAAATCCACTCGTTTCCGAGGGTCTTTCCGAGGTAATTGCCGGCAATGCCGAGGCTGAGAATGCCACCGTTGGCATCAGGCTCCATGTGGTAAGCGTATGCAATTTTGACTACGGTGTTCGTCTCCTGTCCGAGTTCGTCCTGAAAGAAGCTCAAGCCGATGCCGCCGGGGATGAAGCCGGGTTTGCCACTGTATTGGAACAAAGCGGTTTTTGGATCCCGGTCAAGGCCTTGCCATTGGTCGCGGTAAAACGCGTTGACGTATTGGAGGCGCTCCGCACCGGCAAACGCCGGGTTGAAGGACATCCGGTCCTGGTAGAACTGCGTGAATTGGGGGTCCTGCTGAGCGGATGCGGAGACGCACACGACGAGAGCAGACAATGCGAGCAGAAGGCGGTTCATTCCAAACAGCTGGTTTTCAATAGGTTCCTTGCTTCCCACACACGAGGGTGGTCGGCTAATATACCCAAATTACTGAAGGTTGCGCCTGCAAACCCGATTATCCAACGCTCGTCGTTGATTTCGTGTGAATTGGTTGAAGGTCAATCCTTCAAGCAAGCTTTTGCTGGGTGCGCCACCAACGGTCGGGAAGTTGTCCGGCGGCAGCGGCTTGATAGTCAGCGTAGGTACAGGGGATGAGCAGCAACCTGCCTTTGCGATTCCCAGCCCCCGGTGTGGGGATGTCCATCCACCAGCGGTCACTTCGCGGGCTCTTGTAAAACACCACCTCGTGGTCGTCGTCTTCGAGCACCACCCGGTATTGGAGGTAGTCTTCCGTCGATCCACGAGGGTGGTCTCCCATGCGGTGCATCATGCCTTCGAGGAAGCACCAGATGGCCTCCGCCACCAGTTGCCCACCTCTGCCATCCCCGTCGCGGGAAGGGTCGTGTTCGAAGAAGCCCACCGCACTCAAGCGATCGCTGTAGCCGGCGTATCGGGTGAGTTGGCAGAACTCTTCCCCGGTCAAGCCATTGGGGCGGGCCTCGGTGGAGGCTGGGTGGTCTGCGGTGCGAACGGCACTCATGTCGAAGCTCACGAGGTCGGCATCGCGCAAAATGGGCTCCGCCGCGGGCAGGTCTGCGCGAAGCCGGCCAAGCCGAATGGCGTCGAAGTGCATCTTCTCCATCAGTTGGAGGGTGTCGCCATCGCAGAGGTAGCGTTGGTGGCCGAGCTGTGTGAAGTCAAACAAATGCCCCCCTTCCGGCAGGACAAGGGCATTGAGCCAATTGCGACCATCCACCTCCTGGGGGTCGCCGCCGAAATCCATGCCAGCGTCCACGCTGACGACATTGATGGGGCGCTTCTGGTTGGCGTAGGCGGCATACATCGGAACCGTGAGGACCTGGCTGCCGCCGAGGATGATCGGGACGATGTCCTTGGCCATTAATTCTTGGCAGACCACATTCAAAGCGGCCCGGGTGTCGGCTTCGGTGGGACCGGCTGTGATGTTGCCGAGGTCAGCGACTGCCGCCCAGCGGTCCATGTTGGTCAGGCCATACAGCTTGCCCCGCACCCACTCGGCGGCGCGGTCCGTCTGTGCGCCATCGGCACTGCCACGTCGGTCCATGACTCCCACCAAGGCGGCCACACAGCCGTCTAGGTCAGGACACTCGCCACTCCGGTGGATGCGCAAGACGTCGCGCAACCGGTCGGTGCCGTCCGAGATGTCGAACAGCCCGGCTTCGGTCGGCTCAAGCCAATCGAAAATCGAATCCATGGGGGCAAGCTACCCCCTGAGGTCAGCCCTTTTTCTTCTTGGCCGGGGACTTTTTCGCCTTCCCCTTGATGATTTCCTGAGCCCGATTCCAGTCCATCTCCAGAATCTTTTCGCCCACGGGAATCCGGACGGATTGCTTGTCGGAAACGAGGTAGTATTGGCGGCCTTTCAGGCGAATGGTCCACTTGGTGTCCTCTGCAAAAGCCTTGATGATGCCGGCCTTCAGTTCGAGCACGCGGTCCCAGTTGAGGTTGTCGACTTCCTCGCCCTTGGGAATCTTGATGTTGTCCTTGCCCGATTTGATGTAAGGCCCCCAGCGGCCCATCAATACACGGGTGTCCGGATCTTCGTCGTAGGTGCGCAGCAAGGCTTTTGCGTCGGCTTCACGCTTGGCCTTGATCATCTCGATTGCGATGTTCAGTGGGATGTCATAGGGGCTGTACTCGCTGTCCTTGGGGATGCTGACGAATTTGCCGTCGTGACGGACATAGGGGCCGAAGCGGCCGATGGCCGCCACCACCTTTTTGTCCTCGAACTGACCGAGGTCCCTGGGCAGATCAAACAGCTTGAGTGCCTCCTCCAACGTGATGCCTTCGAGGGTCTGTCCCTTGAGCAGGGAAGCAAAGCGCTTTTCCTCGTCATCCGGCGCACCGATCTGGGCGAGGGGGCCATAGCGGCCAATGCGCACCAAAACCATTTTTCCAGAGGCCGGGTCTACACCCAACTCACGCTCTCCGCTGGCGCGGTCGGCGTTTTCGGTGGTGTCTTGGATTTGGGCGTTGAAGGGGGTGTAGAACGCCTTGACCATGCGCTGCCAGTCGTCTTTGCCGGCGGCGATGTCGTCGAACTCCTGTTCCACCTTGGCGGTGAACCGGAAATCCATGATGGACGCGAAGTGCTCTTGTAGGAAGTCCGTGACGACCATGCCGATGTCGGTGGGGAAGAGCTTGGATCGCTCGGATCCCGCCATCTCAGTGTTGTCTTCGGCGCGGATCGTGCCGTTGGCCTGCAGGTGGAGAGTTTGGAATTTGCGCTCCTTGCCTTCTCGGTCCTCTTTGACGACGTATCCGCGCTTTTGGATTGTGCCGATGGTGGAGGCGTAAGTGGATGGTCGGCCGATTTGCAGTTCCTCGAGCTTCTTGACCAAGGTAGCTTCGCTGAAGCGAGCCGTGGGCTTGGTGAAACGTTCCGTGGCCACCATGTTGTCGAGGCCCAGGGCCTGGCCCTGCTCAATGCGGGGGAGCATGCCGCGGTCTTCCTTTTCGTCGTCGGTGCCCTCGAGGTACACCTTCATGAAGCCGTCGAACTGGATGGCTTCTCCTCTGGCGACGAGCATTTCCTCGCGGCCCGGCAGGTGAATGTCGACGGTGGTTTTTTCGATGACTGCATTGGCCATCTGGCTGGCCAAGGTGCGCTTGAAGATGAGTTCGTAAAGCCGACGTTCGTCGCTTTCGCCCTGCAGGCTGGCTGCAGACATGTCGGTGGGGCGGATGGCTTCGTGGGCTTCCTGTGCGCCGGCATTTTTCGTCTTGAAGACTCGGCGCTCGTGGTAGGCGTCACCGTAGCTCGATTTGATGTGCGCCTCTGCCGTTTCCAAGGCGAAGTCGGACAGGTTGGTCGAGTCGGTTCGCATGTAGGTGATGCGGCCGGCTTCATAAAGGCGCTGGGCCACCTGCATGGTGCGGGAGACGGAGAAGCCCAGCTTCCGGGAGGCCTCCTGTTGCAGGGTGGACGTGGTGAACGGAGCAGCGGGCTTGCGCTGGGTCGGCTTGCGCTCGACGCGGTTGGCGTTGAGGTCCGCACCATGGGCTGCTTGGAGGACCGCAGTGGCGACCTCCGGAGTGTCGAGGCGCTTGTTCAATTCGGCTTTGAATCCCTGTCCTCCCGCGTTCATCTTGGCCGAGATCCGATAGTAGCCCTTCGGCTGAAAGGCGAGGATGTCGCGTTCGCGATCGACGATGAGGCGGACCGTCACGCTCTGCACCCGTCCGGCGGACAGGGAGGGGCGCACCTTCTTCCACAGCACCGGCGACAGCTCGTATCCCACGAGCCGGTCCAGCACGCGGCGGGCCTGTTGCGCCATGACCAAGGGCATGTTGACCTGGCGTGGGTTTTCGATGGCGCGGAGGATGGCCTTCTTTGTGATTTCGCTGAAGACGATGCGCTTGGTCTTGGACTCGGGCAGACTGAGCGCCTCCTGCAAATGCCAGCTGATCGCTTCTCCTTCACGATCCTCATCCGTCGCCAGCCAAACGGTCTCGGCGGACTTGGCCAATCTCTTGAGCTCGCTGAAGCGGCCCTTGTCGGCGGTCACCTCATAGGTGGGCATGAATCCATTCTCCACGTCTACGGCCAATTGGCCTCCGGGCAGGTCTCGGATGTGTCCATAGCTGGACCGAACGACATACTCTCCTCCGAGGTATCCTTCGATGGTCTTGGCCTTTGCAGGGCTCTCGACGATAACCAGATTCTTGCTCATGATGCAGTGTAGCGAAGCCGCAAAGATGGGGGGCTTCTCCATTCCAAGAAGGGGAAGGGGTGTGGTTGTCAGGTTTTTTTTGGTCGCCATTCCTCCCACCTTTAGGTGAGAATCTCCTACTTTTTTTGGGACTGACACGTTGTCAGGTTTGGCGTAATTTTGCTCTCCTTCATCTGTTTCGACTTTGAATTCAAGACCATGAGACCCGGCAACCGCACCATTGATGAAAGCCGCCAAGGGGAGGCCCTCGAGGCCCAAACCGTGGGGTCGCGCAAGCTGTATCTCGAGAGCTACGGTTGCCAGATGAATTTCAGCGACAGCGAGATTGTAGCGAGCATCCTCGCCGAGGCTGGATACGCCACGACCAAGAACGAGGGCGAGGCCGATTTGATCCTGCTCAATACGTGCTCCATCCGGGACAATGCGGAGCAGCGCATCCGCCACCGCTTGCAACACCTCAAGGGGGGCAAGCGCAACAACCCCAAACTGAAGGTGGGCATCCTCGGCTGCATGGCCGAGCGCCTGCGGGACCAGTTGCTCGAGGAGGAGAAGCTGGTCGATCTGGTTGTAGGCCCGGACGCCTACCGAGACCTGCCGCGCCTGGTCGATGAGGTCGAGGGCGGCCAGAAGGCGGTCAACACCCTGCTCAGCCGGGAGGAGACGTATGCCGAGATTCAGCCGGTCCGCCTCGACGACAAGGGGGTGACGGCCTTCATCTCGATCATGCGGGGCTGTGACAACATGTGCAGCTTCTGCGTTGTGCCGTTCACGCGGGGCCGGGAGCGGAGCCGCGACCCGCAGAGCATCGTGGCCGAGGCCCGAGACCTGTTTGCCAAGGGCTACCGCGAAGTGACCTTGCTCGGGCAGAACGTGGACAGCTACAAGTGGAACGTCGACGCCAAGGGCAACGTCAAGGAAGAAGGGCAACCGGTCGTCCGGTTCGCCCAGCTGATGGACCTCGTCTCCGACGTGGATCCAAATTTGCGTGTGCGCTTCTCCACTTCGCATCCGAAGGACATGACCGACGAGGTGCTCGAGGTGATGGCCCGCAAGGACAACCTCTGCAAGTACATCCACTTGCCGGTCCAGAGCGGCCACAGTGACGTGCTCAAGCGGATGAACCGCGGCTATACCCGCGAATGGTACCTCAACCGGATTTCCGCCATCCGCCGCATCATGCCGGATTGCGCCATCAGCACCGACGTCATCGCCGGATTCTGCGGAGAGACCGTGGAGCAGCACGAGGCCACGCTCAGCCTGATGCGCGAGGTGCGCTACGAGATGGCCTTCATGTTCAAATACAGCGAGCGTCCCCGCACGCTGGCCGAGCGGAAGTTCGAGGACGATGTGCCGGAGGAGGAGAAGGGCCGCCGCCTTACAGAGATCATCAAGCTCCAGCAGAAACACAGCAAGGAACGGACCGCTGCCCAATGCGGCCGGATCTACCGTGTGCTGGTCGAGGGTCCGTCCAAGAAGAACGCCGAGGATTTCCAAGGCCGGAACACTTACAATGCGATGATCGTCTTTCCGAAAGGCGACGTCGAGCTCGGCCAATACCGTTACGTCCGAACGACCGACCACACCTCCATCACCCTGCGGGGTGAGTTGGTCGACGAGGCGGTCGCCCAACAGGAGGGCTTCATCGCATGAACCTGCAGGCTGTCAAAAACCGGTTTGGCATCGTGGGCAGCAGCCCCGGTCTAGAGCGCGCCCTCGCCACAGCCGTGCGGGTGGCTCCGGCCGACATCACGGTGCTGGTCCGCGGAGAGTCGGGTACGGGAAAGGAGGCCCTCCCCAAGATCATCCACCACAACAGCGCGCGGAAACACGGCACCTACATCGCCGTGAACTGTGGTGCCATCCCGGAGGGCACCATCGATTCCGAGCTCTTCGGCCACGAGAAGGGCAGCTTCACCGGCGCCCATGAGGCGCGCAAAGGCTACTTCGAGGAGGCCGACGGTGGCACCATCTTTCTCGATGAGGTGGGCGAGCTTCCGATGGCCACACAGGCGCGGCTGCTCCGGGTGTTGGAGACGGGAGAATACTTGAGGGTAGGTTCCTCCAAGGTGCGCAAGACCGATGTCCGTGTCGTGGCGGCGACCAACCTCGATTTTGACAAGGCCATGGCGGCGGGCAAATTCCGTGAGGACCTGTTTTACCGACTGAACCAGGTGCCGCTCCTGCTGCCGCCTCTGCGCGAACGCGGGGACGACATCCACCTGCTTTTCCGGAAGTTCACGGCGGACTTTAGCGACCGGCACCACATGCCGCCAATCCGCCTCGGACCGGAAGCGGTGGAATTGCTGCAACGGTACCCTTGGCCCGGCAACGTGCGGCAGCTGAAGAACATCGCTGAGCAGATCAGTGCCATCGAAACCGAACGCCGGGTGGATGCCGACTGCTTGCTCGATTACCTGCCCGAATTGCCGCGTCGTGATTTGGTGCCCCTCACCGACGGTGAGTCGGATGCCGGACCAGGCATGAACGAGCGGGAGATCCTGTACAAGTTGCTGTTCGAAATGAAGTCGGACCTGACCGATCTCAAGTCGCTGGTGCTCAAGATGATTCGGAGTGGGGACATGCAGGCTGTGTCCAACGAGGACCACGATCTGGTCAACCGCGTCTTCGGTGGCGACAGCGGGGGTGACCTGCTCCGTTTGCCCGAGCGCGCCGGGGCCCCGTCATCGACCGCGGCATCTGGAGCCTGGACGCCTCAACCCGCTCAAGGAGGAATGGGGGGCACTTTTGAGGAAGCCGATGAGGTCGAAGAGACCTTGTCCCTCGTGGACAGTGAGCGCGAGTTGATTCGCCGGGCGCTGGTGAAACACGGCCACCGCCGGAAGCAGGCGGCGGCTGAATTGGGTATTTCCGAGCGCACTTTGTACCGGAAAATCAAGGAATTCGGACTCAAATGAAGACGTGGTGCACGATGCTGGCTTTGGGGGGCTGTTTGGCCTTGGCCGGATGTGGGGTGTATACCCCTTACGGCGCACAGACCAATGGTGCCCGGACCTTTTCGGTGTCCTATTTCACGCCGGTGGCCCCGCTGGCCGGGCCCGAAGTCGGGCAACAATTCACCGAGGCACTCAAGGATTTGATTCAGCGCCAGAGCACGTTGCGTTGGGTGCAAGACGGGGGGGAGATTCAGTACTCTGGGCGCATTGTGGGGTATGACGTGAGCACCAGTGCGGTGGCCGGGGGGCAGGAAGTGGCCTCGCAGAACCGGCTGACGATGCAGGTCCAATTGCGGTACGCCCATTCCTTGGACCCTAACCTCGATTTTGAGAAGACCTTCAGTCGCTTCGCAGATTTCCCAGCATCTAGTGACCTTTTTGACGTGGAAACGCAACTGGTTGAAGAGATCAACGAGCAGTTGACCCAGGAGGTCTTCAATTCCAGCCTCGGCAACTGGTGAATGCACCGCATCTTGTGAACCTGCAATGTCCATGATTTCCGATTCCGACCACGACCCCTTGCAGGACCTCCTGTCTGAGGTCCGTGGCGAACAGATGACGTTTGACCGCGACCGATGGTCGCAGTGGTCGAATACGTTGGGAGAATGGGTGGAAGCCTACCCGGCTTTCGGAGCTGGGCGTTTGTTGCGGGCCAAGGCATCCCGGGATGGCCAAGACCTGCAGTCCGGAGAGCGGCTGGCCCAGGCGGCTGTGTTTTCCTCGGTTCCGGGGCGGTTGTTCGACCTGTTGTTCCGTGCAGGCATTGAGGGCGAAATCGCCGCGTTTGCCAAGGCGGTGGAAGCTTTGGAGCCGGAAGTCGAGACGGCCATGCGGCTAAGGTGGCATCCGGAGGGAGAGGCGGATGGGTTGTCCATGGATGGCTCCGGTTCTGCCGAGGCAACCGCGGAGGCGGTTCAGGACGCGCCCTTCGAACGGAGCCATGAAACCGCTGAGGTGGACGCCGAGGATGTCGTGTTGCCCGAGAAAGGGACCTTGGCGCGGGAAATGGTACTTGGCGCCATCGAGCGCAGTATCGAAAAGGAAATCGAGGAGGTGCGCCGGGCCGAATCTGATGCGGATGTCGCCATTCCGGCCTCTCCAGAGCCACCAGTTGAAACACCGGCCGAGTCGGAACCGCAGGTCAACCTCTCCACGCTGAGCCCTTTGGCGCGGTGGGCATTACAACGGGCGGCGCAAACCGGATTCGAGGCGGCGGCCATGGCTGGAGCACCGGCCAAAAAGGTGGAAACTGCGGCAGAGCACATTGAGGACGTGCTGTCAGAAGGCGGTGCGGCCGGATTGCCCCAAGGCGGTTTGGAGCAGCAAGCGGCATTGATTGACCTCTTCATTCGCAACGAACCGGTCATCAGTCCCATCCAGCCGGACGTGGAGCGCCCGGCGATCAAGGAATTGGCCAAAGAGAGTCTCGTGGAGGACACATCGCTGATCACCGAAACGATGGCCCGGATTTATGCGGCTCAGGGACAATTGGGGCGGGCACGGCGCGCTTACAAACTGCTGGCCTTGAAATACCCGGAGAAAAGCGTTTATTTTGCCGCCCAATCCAAAAAGCTTGGACGCCGAGGCTCGGACGAGCCGAAAACCCCATGAAACGGGGCGTTTGAACTGAAAGGATGGACTCAAACACGACACCATGGGCTACGTTCTCCTCGTCCTCATTCTGATCATCGCCATCTTACTCGGCGCTGTGATCCTTGTTCAGAATCCCAAAGGCACAGGCCTCG
>MDTG01155926.1_pt1 | contig 12220 bp, 12 predicted proteins | sample 811421 | NCBI WGS metagenome assembly MDTG01 (sample SAMN05326645, study PRJNA326480) | marine metagenome | isolation source: seawater | place: Pacific Ocean: South East | collected 2011
AGTGCTATTGAAGTCCCGACCATCGATGAATATCTTGAAGTCATGAGAATGCACATTATAATTGAAATCAAAATAATGTTAAGGTTTTTTTTATTTTTATGTATGTAGCATATTGCGAACATGTTAAACGAACACGATAGGCACTCCATACTATATGGTCGTATCTCAGTAGAGAGATAGATTAATGAATCTATAAAAAATGGAGTCAGTGAGCAAGCGTAAGCATGAATTTTATTTTTAAATATAAATGTGTTTATTAGATATAGGAATACAATCGATAGCATAAAGAAAATTAGCGGTAGAAATCTTAACCATATTGTTTCAGTTGATGCCATCGACCAGAAATGCAGAATTAAACTGAATCCACCGGGGTCATGATTAAATTTCTGGTTTAGATTAATTAAATCACCAAGTCCCCCCATTGAAGTTATAAAATCGGGATCGCAACCGTATGATATCCAAAATTGCATGGCTTCGTCATACCAGACTGACCTATTTACAGTCCCTCTTAACATGCTAATAATAATGATAATAGTAACAAAAGTTACTAAAGCTAATTCCCATTTAAAACTGGTTGTTTTTAGTTTAATATAAAATATTATATGCTATTTCTTTTGTGAACATAAATTTATTCGTAAATTTTATTATAGATTTTTTAATTTAAAAGTTGATTAGAAACTGTATTATTGCCGATTTGAGAAATAATTGTAGGATTTATAATTGATGTTATATGAAAATTTAATTTTGGAAAATATTTCAATTTAAGGACGCCTAACAGATTCCAAAAACTTCTCAGTTGTATGGACAACTCCGTTAAAAAAAGGTTTTCTTTGTTGTCTCGAAGCTTTTAATAATTTTTTTGTGTTATTTCGATCATTAAGAAGAAATATTTGATCTTTAAATGAATCAAATATAAACATTTTATCTCTAGGAGTATCTCCATCGTCATATGTATAAATTGGCAAACCATGCTCCATCATGGCAGCTGCTGCACCGCTCTTTCCGAGTATATCGTATGGTGTGGTCGCCACTCCAATTTGAGCAGCTTGTAACTCGTAAGAAATTTCCTCAGTTGTTAACATGCCGGTTTCTTTTACGGCGAAACCGTACTTGTTAGCTTCTTTGTGTAATTTCTCTAAGCCTGCTTTATTTCGTATATTACCAAGTACGCGAATTTTTAAGCTTTTGTTTGTTTCTATAAAAGACTTGTTAAGTCGATCGAATAAGAGATCGTATGGAAAGGCGTAATATGGTGTGCCGAAGAAGACGACTTGAGTTACAGTATTATCATCCCTTTTAGGGGGGCGAGTATTTCCCCACGGTATGTTTCCACATAGGTACAAGTATTTAGCATCGATGCCCATTAGCTTAAGTCGATTCAACGCTGCTGAATTTGTTGAGTGTATGGCGAAAGGATTGGCGGTTCCGATAAAACGTAGGACTTGTTTGCGTTGGCGACCTCCCACCCATCGTTCGTACAACTTCGCTTTCGGATAGGCTCCAATCCAGATTTCGTGAAACATGACTTGAAGGTGGCGCCCTGCTAACGCCTTGCCGAACATATTAAGTTCCTTTCCTGGCAAACCCTTTGGGTGAAATGAGTAAGGGGAAAACTGAAGACTTACGACGTCGCATTGGGGGAGTGACTCTGAGATTGTAGCTATGGAATCCCCAATTCCCAGATTTATGTTTATCATGCTACAATCGTGTCCCAAGAACTCGAGTTGTTTGCTAAGGAGTCGAACATAATCGCTTATACCGCACTTTCCGGGTCGATAAAATCCGAGGATAAAGAGAATTTTCACGAAATCAGTTGGTTTTTTTTCCTAAGGATAAATATTTGGTCTTTTTTGCTAATATGTGGAATGGTTTTTCTACTAAGAAGAAATACCCAACTGTACATACGGCTAAAAATATCCAATGAATAATAATATTAAGTCCAGTTCCAAGATTCGGTATTCCCGCATGCAGTATGAGTGATGTAATGTGCCCGTGGACCAAATATAGGGAATAACTGGCCAGGCCTGCCTTTTCTAGAAAAATATACGGTGAGCTTTTTCTGAAGTGAACAATTTCTTCACGAAGCCAATACATCACGAGAATTGAGAAGAAGTTTAATGTGAAAGGATGTCCTAAAATTTCCTGTAAAGCTAAAAAATGAGTAATGAATGCTACGATTATAACAGTGCTCCGAAGAATTATTAAACTATTACTATCTGAATGTTTTCTGGAATCTATTTGTTCTGCAATTAGTACTCCGCATAACCAACACGGGAGTCCTAGGAAAACGGTGTATATAGGGCCGAATCCAGGATAATTAACTGTATTAACTGCAAAAAAAAAGGGGGCTGAGAATGTTGGAGCAAGACTTATTGAGAAAAGAGTTTTCCAACCTTTTCGAGTATTTATTAAGCAACGAATAAAGGGATAGATTGAGTAGTAAAAAAGCTCGCACATTATGGACCACCCAATCAAAGCATAGAAGGATGAGTTCGGCCGGTCGGTGGCCAAGTTGATAATTAATATAACACCAATGGGTCCTGTAATCCGAATTGCTCGAGATGTTAGAAAAGGGATAATATAGGCTTTTGTCCACTTTTCTCGATAGGGGTAGTGAATGCAGAATCCACTTATTACAAAAAATATGATCACTGCGGCAGGACCGCAAAACAAAGTTGTGTAGCAGCCATTGATGAACCATGCAAATGTGCTGTTCGGGTCATGGCCCAATGTAAGCGGCGGGTAAGCTCCGTGACTAAAGGCTACCCAAAGTGCACAAAAGAAGCGGATGCTGTCGAGTCCTCTGACTCTCTGTGAACTCGCTTTTGTCATGGAGTTTTGATCGGTTTTCATTAACCGTGACATTTCTGCGAATGATTTAAATTCTAGGCAATTGAAGCTTTTATTAAAAAATGAAAGAATTTTTTCCACTTAACTTTAATATACTTCTTTATTCTCTTGCTCCCGTGATTATACCAAAGTCAGTGGATGGTTTGTGATCTAAAATTTTAAACCCATTAGATGTCACAGCTTCCATTGCGAATTGATGTGTCATTCCGTTTTCCCATAGATGGTATTCTAGTGTAATGTTATTCACCCTTTTTAGTGCATTCTTATCCTCAAGGATTTTCCATTCGGAACCTTCGCAATCCATTTTAAGAAGATCTACATCACCATCAAATCTTTTCAATGCTTCTTGTAATGAAATCATTTTTATATTTCCGTTTTCAGCAGATATAATCCTAGTCTGATTCGAATCTCCATGTAATTCGAGTTCGACTAATCCAGATTTTGCTCCTACTGCTTCACGAAAATTGATCAAACTTAGTGTACTCGAATATGAACTCAAATAATCAGATAACTCATGATTCGGTTCATAAGTATGAATTTTCGAATTCGGAAATTCAATTCTTGCAGCCAATGAAAAAAAACCTACATTCGCACCAATATCTATAATTTTCTCAATATTTCTTCCTTTTAAATAATTTAGGCCGTAATCATCGTCTAAAAAAATTGAAACAAAATCGTTAAACACTCCCTCTTCTTTTGGATAATTAAGATTAATTACTGATCCATTTACAAGTATTTGAGCCAGTAGATTGAATTTCGAGATTCTAACGAAACTACAACCTAGCGATTTAGCTCTTTTACGTCTAATTAATGTTTTAATTACTCTATTCATAGGTGAGTTTTCGAATTACCAAATCAAATATATCATTTGCCTTAGGTAATTGGTTCTTATGTTGAGAAACTTCTTTTCCAAGAATAGTACTTTCAGGGTATCCCCATTGAGAATGATGTAGATTTGCGCTATCATAGGCATTTCCCAGGCAAACGATAGTGGGAATCTCAAAAGCCGCGGCTAGATGCATAGCTACAGAACTATTGGTTATCGTAAGATTCGATGCTCTGATGATGGCAGCAGTCTCCCTTATTGAAGTTTCTCCGCATAAGCATTTCACATGTTTCCCTTCAACTGTTCCTGATAATTTGATTTTATCACGATCACCTGCGTCACCTACAATCAGAACTTGATGACTTGTTCTGTCGGCAATCATTTTTCCCAAGGCAGTATAGTGATCGTTCCCCCAGTTTTTTTCGGGGAAACCCGCGCCAGGAGCGATCACGATTCTTTTCCCTTTTGCATTGTTTTCTTCCCATCGTCTCTCTCCCCATTTGATTTCTTCATCTGAAAGTAAAATCTTTGGTCTGGGTTCCACATCACAGTCGGCGTTCATCAAACCAAGAAACTTCAGCGCTGCCTGGGCTACATTTTGATCCTCTTTAAATTCAATATGTGCCTTGCACCAATTGTGTCCTCCCGCATAGCCCTTGACTCCGTATCCATTTGGTATGCCGGCCCTTAATAGCAACCAAGAACCTTGCCTGCTTCCCAATACGTCAATCCCGTGCGAAAAATCTTTTTTCCGCAAAATGCGAACCTCTTTGGAGAGTAAAATGTAAAGCATCCCCTCCAGGAAAGTTCGAGGTGAATTGGCTGGATACCTACAGTTTTGTTTGTTGTGCCAAGGGGCGTTTACGTAATGCACATGATCCACGTCGGGGTTGTTTTTGAGCAGGTCTTTTGCCCAATCGCCAACTCCTATGCTTATTTTTGACAAGGGGAAAGCCTTTCGCAGACCATGAAGCAAGGGTGTCGTCAAAAGTACGTCTCCTAGATCGTTGTTTCTGAGAACAAATACGCTTTCTGGTGCCTCAATCTTCATGGATTGCTCATTTGAGGCGCAATTGCTAGAATGTCAGAGGAATGATTTTTAGGATATTGAGGTGCATGGAACGTGCAAACCTCGAGAGAGCCATTCGCTCCTTTCAATCGCCATGGTTTGGATTCGCTTTTGCTGAAGTCCTCCCTTTTGCAAAAAACAAGCTGATAGCCTAACTTCTCAAGAAAAAGGAGGGGTGCATTGGTCTCGAGTCCGTAACGTTTTTGATTCTCTGGAATGATCTCAATATATATTGTTTTCACCAAGAATTTAAGCAGGTTGGAAGTTAACCCCTTGAGTGCTGGGAGTTCATAACCCTCTAGGTCGATTTTCATGAAATCGATACGCTCAATTTTTTTGGAATCAATGTATTTATCGAGTACCGTATTCGGAACGGTTACCCCATTCTCATCCTCAGTAGCAACATGGGATTGACCCGTTTGATTGGGTTCCAGAAAGAACTCGGTCACCCCTGAGCTTTCAGAAACGCAAGTGTGGTTAATCGAGAGATCAGCTTTGGGATACAGGGTTGCGGTTTTTTCCATTGTCCTGACCAAGTCCTCGTTTGCTTCAAATATGTGATATTTTGAGTTTGGGTTCGTTGGAATCAATCCAAATGTACATAAGCCTGAATTAGCTCCCAAATCCAAAAAAGTCCCCTTTGTCGGTAGCAGAATTTTTCCAATTTTGAAAAAATCGGGCTCAAAGATCCCCTTTGCAAAGACATTACGAGGTTCAGGGTCGGATAAATCGAGGAATGCGGTCGCACTCTTATTAAATGTGGCTCTTGCGGGATTCGAAACAAGACCCGCCTTGAGTAAGAATTGAATGGTTTTGTGCCTAAGAAAGGGACGAGGGAGTCTTTGAAGAAAATGCATTTAAATAGAAAAAATCATCTGAATATAAGTCTCTGTCCAGTGATAATATCGGAAAGTCGCGATCGATTGTCCTAAATATGTCGTAGCCAATCTCCTTTAGTAATTCGAACAGTTCTAATCTTTCCTTTAAGGGCAGTGTTACCTCGATTGAAAGTTGGGGAAGGAATTTTCGAAGTGTTTGCAGCATCCCTTGCATGGCATGTAATTCATAGCCTTCGATGTCACACTTTACGAAGTCCAGACGTCGCAGTTTATTCGCATGGCAATAGTCATCGAGGGGAACGATTTTTGTTTGCTCCGTGTTCTTTGATACCACTGATTCAGGCATCATGCTGGATTTGCCCAAATCTTTCGGGTCATAGAATATTTCTGCATCTTGGTATTTTTGTCCAACGGCAAAGTTGTTGAGCTTCGTGTTTTTACAGTCTTTGGTGTTCTTGCAAAGCTGTTCAAATGTTATCGGTACAGGTTCAAATGCATTAACTTCTCCTCTCGATCCGGCCAATTTTGAAAAAAGACAGGTATAGTATCCAATATTTGCTCCCAAATCAAAAACCGTATCACCCTGTTTGATTTCCCTCAGATACAATATTTTTTCAAAGTTCGGTTTATTTCTACTCAGTTCTAGAGCGGCATAAATTTTTGGGAACCGGAGAAGTGGTTCGAACCGAAACATTCTATTTGAATTTAATTTTGCTTAACTTGAAAATCACCATGAAAGTAACCCATATTTGAGCTGAAAGAACATCTAGACCTCTTCCCTTGTAGATAAATAAGCATGTTGAAAAGTCGCTAGTAAGCATTCGAAGCAAATGCCTCAGGTACACCAGAGGAGAACTATGCTCCTTCGCCTCTGGATGCTTACGGATGAAGTGGAGGAGTTCCTTAAGCTCAAACCCCTTGGGTTTCCAGTTGTTTCCTTCTTGTCGAAGTGTTCGCCACGGGTGACAGGCGGCAGCCTCTTTGACAAAGAGAGTATTTTTCCCCTCTTTTTTAATCCTATAGGCGAAGTCCACGTCCTCGTACGCAACCTCGAAACTTTCGTCAAACCCCTCGAGCTCCTCAAAGACTTCTTTCTTTACGCAAAGGTTGCTAGTCCAGAACATTCCTCCCCCTGAATTTTCAGGGCAACCTTCGGCCCATGTCCTTCTTGAGCGATCGGGAAAGATTCTTCCCTCAAGCACCTCAACCGAAGAATTTTCTTTTATAGCCTTGTAATAGGAAGACAGGTAATCGGGTTGGGCTATACAGTCGTCGTCGATGAAGACGACCCATTCACCTTGAGCTCGTGCTACGCCTGCGTTGCGATTTCCGGCAGGGCCATTTTGTTTGCCTTTTCCCCATGAAACCAGGGAGAAATTCTTTTTTACGATATTCCGACATAGATCAGAGCATGAGTCGTCGGTAACGATCAACTCGAAACTTGGAGCACTCCTCTGGTTTTCTTTGGAAAGCGACCCTAGGCATTTCGCTAAGTCATATGGTCTTTCGTAGGTTGGAATTACTACGCTGAAAAATGGTGTTTTTTTCTTGTCAAAATTGCTCATGGTATAAGCTCTTTTAGGAAGGCTACGACATCCTTATCAAATCGAGTCGGCGAAAAATTTATCTCTGCAATTTTTCGTCCTTTTTCTCCCATCTTTTTGGCTAGATCTGGTTTCTCTATTAGCAGGTCCATCTTGACTTTCCAGTCCTCGATGCTTTTAGGGGGAACCCAAAGTCCGCAACCTTCGGTTTCATGGTCAAGACCAAGGCATCCTGACCTCGTCATAAGGACGGGCTTGGTCATGGCCATGGCTTCCAGTAGGTTGGTGTAACCACAAGTGTCTTCTGCATCACCTGAGAGCGGAATGCAAACACCAATACACTGAGCGTACCACTCGCGTAAGGTTGGGTAATCGATGGCTTGATCAGGTGGTTCGGTGGAAGTGTTGGTCCATCGGATGTTTATTGGAAGATTTGCGGGGCGTAAGGAGGAAGGACCAATGACGCGTACATCTGCGTTTACGTTTTTGGCGGCTTGAGTTAAGGTTTCGTAATCTCGTTCGGTTTTCCCCGTTGCGAGGAAGAAAGGGCGTTCGGGCGGGGTTTCAGCAGGTTTGCCATCGAATAAGTCGAGATCCACGCACCATGGCAGAAAGCGAGAGGGCGCGTGTCTCTTAAAAGTTTTTTCTGCGTTTTGAGTTAGGCAAAGAAAGCCTGCGTGAGCATTGAGGTTTGAACATTTATAGGCGGCGTGGCTGAACCGTGGCATGCTTCCAAAGTTAGGAGGTTTACGAAACACCCAAGAAACCAGTTTGGCTTGGCGAAAACGCCTAACGAGAACAAGAGGACCACATACCGAATAAATTAGTTGACAGTCTTTAGCTGCTCTAAGAGTTGCCAGTTCCACTTTCGCACCTGGTGATCCTCGAAAAATAGTTCTATCAAGCCATCTTTCCAAAACACTGGACAGTTTATAGTCCTGCGTCCTAACAATATTGGTGTCAAATAACTTCGATTTCTCTATACCAGATAATCCCCATAGATGATGTTTTGGGTAAAGTCCTTGATCGATTTCCTCACGTCTGCCTTCAAGATAAGGGTGAATGCATGCAATTCTTGATTTAATCTTTATAATTGAGCGGGATTAGGCAGGTATGAATTCTTCCCAGAACTGAGGGGAATGAGTCCGCCATGCATGACAACCCATTGGTAGCGTTTTAGAAGTAATTTCATTATATAAAAATTCTGGAAGAACCTCAAATGAATAATGGGCGCCTGTAATTGCATCTGAGATCTTGAACTCTTTCTCACTGAAAACTCTGGGCACATAATGAGTCCAGAATATGTCTTCGCCAGGGGGATTCTTTATGTAGTGACTCAAGTTGTTTCGGAACCCTTTAGCCTTTAGCTTGTCGAAGACCCCTTTGTTCGAATTTTTGAAAACCGGTTGCTTCCCTTTTTCCGTATGGTGAATCTGATCTATTATCGATAGAAAAGAGCGAACGTTTCGAAGTGAAAAGCCACCGTTTCCGACTTTCCAAAGTTCTGGTTCCGGTTTACCTTCGAAACTGTTTTTCATCCACGGCGCTCCAATAATATCGAAGCCTAGATTCATGAATTCATCTAACCGGTCCTCAAAGACCCAGCAATCAAGCTGAACTATTTGCAGGAAATCGAAATCAGAAAAGGCTGAATAAAACTCCTTGGAGCACAAAAGCTCGCTGTAGCTATACTTGTCCTTGAAGAAGTTTGGTTCAAAATGAATTACTTTCTCAATGGTATCGGAGACGGGGCAAAAAGATGAAGGTGAGACGAAAAAAATGGCTCTTTCGGAAAAGACCTGTCTTACCAATTCAACGAATTCCTTTTCACTTTCCGTCAATGAAGAATAAACGGGTATCGCGATAGCCGCTTTGGGCCTGTTAGTGCCCGCCAATTTCGACCGTTTTTTCCTTGCTTCGATAGGTAGTTGCCAAGGCTAGGTGATTGGGGAAGAGGTATTCCCTTCCAAAGGTGTTAAAAAGCCGATGAATTAAGCGGCCCCAGATGAATTTAAAATTCCCGTTCGTGGGATAAGGGAATCCAGTCGATCCCTCAATGGAAGAATATTCAGAAACTAGCCCATGCCCTAGGTAATGAAACCTTTCTTCGAGAAGTGTGAGATCATGGCGCTTGGCATACTGTTGGTAGAAGTTTGGTAATGGTCTCCAGAAATCAAAAGGGTAGCTGTGTAAAGGCCAAGATAGGGGGGTGCTTATGAGCAGGTGCCCACCTGGAGCAAGCATACATAGGAGATTGTCTAGAACCTTGGTGGGGCTGAAAGTATGTTCCAGAACATTGAAGCACAGGATTGAATCAAAAGGATCATATTTGCCCAAGCATTTTTGCACTGAATCAAATTCTTGTTCGAGATCCAGTATGTGATCGACGTACTTGCCGTTTTTTATGTCAACTGATGTTGTCTTGATTCCCCTTTTTTCAAGCTTAGGTTTTACGCAGCACCAATCCTCAGCAGCCCCGACTTCAAGGGTTTTTGAGCCTATGTGCCCAAGGGCAATCGCTTCTTCCATGTATTGTAGGTCAAGTTCGGTCATGAAACTTTTCTCCTGTAGATAAGGTAGCCGAATGTCGGGCATAACAAGCAATAAAGTGCCAGTCTGAGTTCAAGTTTTCTGCAATGCCGCTTCAGGGCTACAGATGTAAAGAGTTTCGTGATTTCGTACACTTCTCCGATGGAGACTTTTTTTTTGTAACCATGGTTCCAGCGCCAATATCTTTCGTACATACTCAGTATGCTCTCTTCCTTGGTAGAGTAGGTGATGAGGTCGGGCGACGCTATGATCTTGAGTTGATTGGTAATTATCCTTCTCGCTATCTCCGCATCTTCGGAATGTTTAAGATCCTTCCTGAAATTGCCTATCGCCAAAATATCTTCCCTTCTGGTGAGGGTGGCGTAAGTCGAAAGAGCCTCGGTTTCCACTTCTTTTTTTCCGTAATCGAAATCACCGTTGAAAAGGTATCTGTTCCTCCATTGATATTTGGGCGAAGTGAGGGATTTATGATTTGAAATCCTTCCATATACGGCGGCAACTTTTGGTTGATTGATCAGTTCGATAGCTTTCGAAACATAATCAACATCCACAATATTTGTGGAATCCAATGAAAATAACAAGTCGTTTTGGCAAAAGGCGTGTGCAAGATTTCTGCAAAACCCTCGACCTGAATTCGATGAATTCCTCGTGAATGAAATATTGGGAGGTTTGATTTCTAATGATTTTTCTATGTTCTCCTTCGAGTGATCATCGATAATATAGATCCATTCTGGTTTAATGTTTTGAGCGATAATTGATTCAAGTGCTTTTACGAAGGAACGATCATACTTGTTTGATATTATACAGGCATCGTATTTTTGGTTTTTATTCTGCATTAAGCTATTCGAAATAGAGATTCAATCTAAAGCTTGTCGGTTAAATGCAAAAGACCTTGCTTGCGTTCCTTAACTTTTTTGGCAGGAACACCTGCGTAAAGGTTAAATGCCTGGCAGTCAGACTTGATCAGGGAGTAGGCGCCGATCGCGACCCCATGGTTTAAGATTGTCCCAGGAAGCACAGTGGCATTGCACCCGATAACCACATGCTCTTTGATCGTTACTGCAGAACTTTGCACGTTTTTCAGTTCTTCAGGAATCATCGGGTTTGTCATCGAATTGCCGGAAAAATCATCAGAACTGCTGTAAACGGATACCCTTGATGATAAGTTTGAAAACTTACCTATTTTGATCGGTGCTCTTCCTATTAATGAAGTGAAGCATGCGATATGAACATAGCTGGCTATTTGTATGCCTCCTTTTCCCGCAGAGAGTATGCAGAAATCATCTATTCTGATATTCGAACCAAGAGAGATTTTTGAAGGGTTATAAAACTTGGCATCCCTCGAAACCAAGAGGTTTTTACCGAATTGCTGAAAGCCGATTCCCTTAATTTCTTCACTGTTAAGAAAGTTACTCATTAATTGCTTTTTTAATAATTTGAGTAATCAAATCAATGGAACTTTGGGTTACGTCATTTCCCATTGGGAGGGCAAGGACTGATTCAGACAGCTCGTGTGCGTTTTGAGCATCATTTTTTTTACTTAAGTAGCATGGCTGTTTGTTGAGAAGTGGATACCAATATTTTCGGCAGTGAATATTATTACTTTTCAACTCACTGAAAATCGCTTCACGCATTTCATAACCTTCATTGAGGAAGATTGGAAAATATGAAAAGTTGTATCTCCAGTCTGTTTTTAATTCAGGAATGTCTATATTGGCCAATCCGCTCAAAGCCTTAAGGTATAATTGGTATCTCTCTTTGCGGGACCGAATGGTTTGCTCTATGTATTTGATTCCCGCTAGACCTATTGCGGCTTGTAATTCATTCATCTTTCCGTTGATGCCCGGACCGCCTATTTCTTCTTCATTCCTGATGTTGAAATTTCTTAGCTGATCAATTTTCTCCTTTGTTTTTTTCGTTTTCGAAACAATTGCTCCTCCCTCGAAGGTGGTGAACACCTTGGTCGCATGAAAACTCAAGACACAAGCGTCACCGTAAGTGGTTATGGATCTCCCTTTGTATTTGACTCCGATAGCGGGAGCACCATCAAAAACTATGGGAATGCCGTGACGATCTGCGATTTTCGAAAGTTGTTCAATTTCAGCTGGAAAACCGAAATTATGACAAGCTAGAATCCCTCCAGTCTTATCATTAATTGCATCTTCCACCTTTTTGGGGTCTATGTTCCCATAGGTTCTGTCAGTATCAACGAAGACGGGCTGAAGCCCGAGCCATTCTATCGAATGGGCAGTAGCGACAAAAGAAAAAGGAGTGGTAATGATTTCCCCGCGAAAGCCAAGAGCTCTTTGGGTAATCATTAAGCCGTTCGTAGCGTTGTTTACCACGCTTACATGCTCTGCATCCAAATAGTTTCCAAGCGTATTTTCAAAATCTTGAACGAGTGGTCCGTTGTTGGTCAATAGTTTGGATTCCCAAATCTGACGGAACAGGGGCATGCATTCTTCCAAGGGCGGAAGAATCGGTTGGGTTACGAAGATGTCCTTATTTATGTCCAATGAAAAGGTTTGAAAATTTGTTTTTG
>MDTG01040418.1_pt1 | contig 12219 bp, 9 predicted proteins | sample 811421 | NCBI WGS metagenome assembly MDTG01 (sample SAMN05326645, study PRJNA326480) | marine metagenome | isolation source: seawater | place: Pacific Ocean: South East | collected 2011
CTTCGCTCTCGGTGTATGAATAGCTACCGTTAAACCCAAGGCCATCAAACGGCGCGGGTAAAAACGAAAATACTTGCGTGTAGGCAAGTTCAATACCGCGAATATAACCGCCATTGGCGTTATTTACCGCCGTTGTGTAAGTGCCGTTAGTTGTGGCAACTTGCTCACCACTGACTGGATTTTCTATATAGTCAGGGACGTTAAAACCATTACCTTTAAAGTCAAACCCTTCAATGGCGATGGTATCGATAAACGAATCGATGTTTTTATAGAAACCTGCGATCACTAGCGCACCATCTGACTCATCAAAATAATGCTCGTAAGAGATATCGTATTGGTCGGCATAAAATGGTTTTAAGAATGGATTATTGGTACTTGAGCCGTTAATTTTGCCACTGGTTTTATCAGCTTGCGCACTGGCGTCCCCCGCTAGGCGATTAATCGGTGGGCGCGACATTACTTTAGCCGCCGCAAAGCGTAATTGCGTGTTATCCGTTAGCTGAAAGTTTAAATTAAGGGATGGCAGATAATCGGTATAAGTTGTGCCAAGTACATTAGGTAAATAATTTTTATTTATGATGCCGATACTGTCGGTAATGTTTTGTGCACCGAGTGATAAATCACCATTAACATTTTCTAAAATAGTGGCCGATTGGTCGGTATCAACACGGCGAATACCAATATTACCCAGTACCGGCATAGTACCAATTTCAGTATTAATATTAAGCATGGCGTAGGCTGAAAGCACTTCTTCATACACTGAGCCACTTTGTAGCATGGTCCACGAATAGTTAGTGGTGTAACCTTGCGAGTCAACTACCCCATCTGCATTACCCCAAGTTTTAACTGGCTCTGGTGCGCCTTCAGGAAACCAAGCATTAAGCGCTTTGTCTAAATCAATCGCCAAATATGATGGGAAATAACTAAAGTCACCTTCCCAGTCAACAACATTTACCATGTCATTGGTTAAACGCAGTGGCGGCTCACTCACTGAAAAATCACCATCATTACCGTATTCAAATACTGAGCGGTTATTGCTGTATTCACGATCTGAATAACGCGCGCCAAATTCAATAGAGCTAAACCAGCTGTTATTCAGCTCGTATTTAAAATCAAGGCGATAAGCGCTTACTTCATCTTCATTTTGATAAGGGTAAATACCGTATTTACTAACCATTACTCGGTCGATATCGCTAAATGCAGCCGCTTGATTAAAGCCTACATCAGGTAAATTTAAACCATTAAGTTGGTAGTTTATTGATACGTTTTTATCTAACACAGGTTCTTCGGCTGAGGCGTCTTCGGCAACCAACGCCCACAATAAGCCATTGCGAAAGTTACTTTTAGCCCGTGACAGCGACACATCAACATTAACGTTTAAACGTTCTGTCACTTGCCAATCGGCGTTAACACCGTAGCTATCTACTTCATCAAAGTCTTGGTTATCATCATTCACAATTTCAACGCGAGTGTAGCCTTTTGAAGTACGATTAACAGAGGCACCAACTACTGAATTTCCCTCTAGCTGAGCGTTTGTATAAGTGGCCGTTGGGCCACCTAATTTCACTCGTAACCCACGGGCAAATGACTCAGTATCAAAGCGTGATAAAAACACGTCCCCTTTTAATTTAAAATTATCCACCGGTGCCCATTCAATCGCCGCCATATAACCGTTACGGGTTTCTTCTCCACCTAAATGCTGAAGCTCAAAACCTTCGCTGATATACTCATTTTCAGGTTTAAGTTCGGGGCCATTAGTATCATTTGCAACACCATCAACGTCTTTATTATCGTTATAGGCAAGGCCAATAAACTGTGTTGCTACGCTGGGTTGAAATAACCGTGCATAACCAAGTGCGACACCTAAAGTATCGTCAAGATATTTACCTTGATAGGAAAAACTAATGCGGTCGCCAAACTCAGTGGCATCGTTCACCTCTGACGCTCGGTCGTTGTACATACCTCTGGCGTTAACCACAAACTTATGTTGCTGATCATTATCAAGCGGGCTAGCTGTTTGCAGTTCTACCGTACCTGCAACACCACCTTCGATAAGCGATGCTTTTGGTGATTTATACACGGCTGCTGAGCTGATCAATTCAGACGGATATTGGTCAAACTCAATACTACGGCTGCCACTAGTTGATACCTGTTCACGGCCATTTAAAGTTGAAAATACAAATCCACCGGACATACCGCGAATGTTGATTTCTGCCGCCTGCCCGCCGGTTCGTACCGCTGAGATCCCCGGTAACCGAGTGAGCGCATCAGCCATAGATACATCAGGCAAAGCACCTAAGTCATCCGCCGATAACTGCTCAGATACCGTATCAGTAAAGCGTTTTTGATTAAGTGATTGGATTAAACTACGACTAAAGCCACGCACTTCAATGACTTCAAGATCTTCTTCTAGTTGTGGTTTTTTTACGGTACTTTGCGCGTCACTTTCAACCGCAGCTAATACACTGCTGGCTGCAAACATTGCGAGCATTAACGCACTTAGTTTGAATTTCCCCATGAGCTTTCTACCCTATTGATTTTATAATTGTGTGCTGTTTGTTTTGAAATTGTGGATAAAATAAAACCAATAAAGTGTAACTAAAAAGTAAAATAAGTGTGATGAATACGTATGCAGCAGTAAGGGCAATAGCTAGCAAGGTGAGGAACTTAGTTTAGAAGTGCTGCGATCATGTAGATAACGTAAAATAAATCGACTGACTAACGGAATAACTCAGTCATAAGCCACTATTACACAGGTGAATTAGAAATTGCTAAAAACAGCTTTAAAGGGAAGTAGTAAGGATTAGTTAAGTTTAATAAACTACACCATTAGCACCACCCTTATTGCTAGACCAATAAAAATCACCGCTAATATTTTATCAAACCATGGGGATGATTTAGTAAAAGCAAAGCGCTTCTTTGAAAGCTCTGTCAATGCTGCAACAATCAGATACCAGCCAGTATCAATAGTAAAAACCGTTAAGCACATAATCAAACCGACCTTAAAACTGAGATTGGCAGGATCTATAAACTGTGAAAACAGGGCTAAAAAGAATACCGCTAATTTAGGATTTAGAAACGCAATAGCAAAGCCGTCTTGCAAGGCTTGTTTTGCACTGCCACTTTGCTGAGCCACTTTTAACTCACTATTACTTGGTTTGGCTAATAAGATTTTAACCCCTAAATATGCCAAGTACGCTGCACCTAAGTAAACTAACACTTGATACACAGTAGGAAATTGCAACATTAGTGCACCGAGGCCAAGTAACGATGCTGCAGCATAAAAACCGACGCCAACACCATGACTCAGCGCTGCCAACATGCCGTTCTTCATACTGCCATGAATGCTGTGTTTTAACACCACAGCCAAACTTGGCCCAGGAGACATTGCACCCATCATACAAATGGCGACTAAGCTTAGCCACAGTGATAACGTCATTTATATTCCTTATAGTTCTTCATTTTCAATAAGTAAGATGTATGCATAAACTTGGCCGTATAATCCTGTAGAGGCGCTAACATTTATTACTTTCCAGCCATCTTGGTTTAATTGATAAATTCGCTCATTAAGTGCGTCAATATCAATACCGCCTCTAAAAAAGCCACGCTGCTTTTTAAACTCAATTATTTTCTGCATGGCTGTATCGCTTATAATTGATACTCAAAATCATAAATGTGTATACCTGCTTCGATGCGAATTGCCATTTTTCCGCTAAGGCCTGCAAGTTCATTACTGCCAGAATCTGGCACCACGTTTAAAATTAATGAATCTTGGCCTTTATCCATAGTGCCAAAATGTTGCAGCACAAAGCTGCCTTGAAGACCTGCAAGTGTGCCAACTACTTGTTCAATTGCCACATAACCGGCACTGCCTTGAGTTGCGGTCATGGCACTGAGCATTTCGCCAGTGCTGGTTGCATCAAGCTCACCTGTAAACGTTTTATCAATCGACATACGACCCAGGTTTACGCCATCAATGCCCTTTGCATAACCTTCAATAGGATTGAGTTTAACGTTAAATTCGCCCGTTACTTTTTCAGTTGTCATGGTTAGTCCCTTAGTTAGTTATTGAAATTATGATTTAAGTAACCATATCTATACCCTATTCATCTAAAAGAATCCACTATGAGCAATAGTAAAACCGAGCAAAAAGACAAAGCTGCTTTTAGTAGTTTAATTCCTATTTTTCAGTTTATTAAGCCGTATAAATGGGTGGTTTTTGCAGCTCTTGCAGCATTACTTGTTACTGCCGGGGTTAATTTATCATTGGGCCAAGGAGTTAAATTTGTTATTGATCACGGCTTTATTGCGGGCTCTCAAGAACAATTAAAACAAGCCATAATCGTGCTAATTGGCTTGATCAGCTTATTAGCCATAGGAACATTCAGCCGTTTTTATTTAATGTCATGGATTGGTGAGCGCGTCAGTAATGATATTCGTAAAGCGGTATTTGATCGCATAGTCACCCTGCACCCGAGTTACTTTGAAGAAAACCGCAGTGGCGAATTAATGTCGCGCTTAACAACCGACACCACTTTGTTGCAATCAATCATTGGCTCGTCATTTTCAATGGCACTGCGCAGCGCTCTGATGCTAGTCGGTGGTTTAGCCATGTTGTTATTTACTAACTTAAAACTCACTTTAGTTGTAGTTGCCTGTGTGCCGCTGGTGTTAGTACCCATGATGATTTTTGGTAAAAAAGTACGCAAACTTGCCAGCTCCAGCCAAGATGCGATTGCCGATATCAGCACTTATGCGGGAGAAATAATTCAAAATATTAAAGTAGTGCAAAGCTATAGCCACGAACAACGCGAACAACACGCTTTTGCACTAGAGACCGAAAAAGCCTTTAACGTTGCGAAAAGCCGCATTAAACAGCGCTCATTTTTAATTGCTGCAGTAATATTTTTGACCTTTAGCGCAATTAGCGTGATGCTGTGGATAGGTGGTAGTGATGTACTGGCAGGCACAATGACTGGCGGTGAGTTAGGTGCATTTGTGTTTTACGCCATTATGGTAGCGATGTCGGTAGCAACCGTTGCTGAGGTATATGGCGAGCTACAACGTGCAGCGGGCGCTGCCGCGCGATTACTTGAACTGCTCGCGGTTAAAAGTGAGATCACGAACCCTACAGCACCACAAGATCAGTTATTACATAACAACTCTAACGCTCCAGCCATTAGTCTTGATAAAGTAACTTTTAATTATCCATCGCGTCCTGATGTGAGCGCCTTAAAAACTATTTCATTAACGATTGAACAAGGCCAAACAGTAGCAATCGTTGGTCCGTCAGGTGCTGGTAAAACCACGTTATTTGAATTACTACAACGCTTTTATGACCCTGCCGGTGGCGACATTAAGTTTCATGATATTAATATCAAAGATCTATCCCTTAATACACTCAGAAACAGCATGGGCATGGTGGCACAAAACCCGATTTTATTTAGCTCTGATGTGATGCATAACATTCGTTATGGCAACCCAGATGCAAGCGACGAACAAGTATATGCTGCCGCTAAGCATGCTCACGCGGATGAATTTATTGCACAATTACCTAACGGCTACGAGAGCTTTTTAGGCGAGCAAGGGGTGCGCTTATCAGGCGGCCAAAAACAACGAATTGTATTAGCAAGAGCAATATTAAAAGACCCAGAAATACTGTTACTCGATGAAGCAACCAGCGCTTTAGATGCGCAAAGTGAGCATCATGTACAAGCTGCGCTTGAACATTTAATGCAAAACCGTACTACGCTTATCATTGCCCACCGCCTCGCCACAGTAAAACATGCTGATATGATAGTGGTAATGGAGCACGGAGAGATAATCGCAACAGGTACTCATCAACAATTGCTAGCGAGTAATCCACTTTATCAAAAATTATGTGAGCTGCAGTTTAATAGGGATTGAAGCGGTAAGCGGTAAGCGGTAAGCGGTAAGCGGTAAGCGGTAAGCGGTAAGCGGTAAGCGGTAAGCGGTAAGCGGTAAATAATCTCAATCATTTGCTTAGGTAGCAAATGATTGAGATAAAACATTAACCTTTAGTATTTGGTACAATTTGAACTTCCACGCGGCGGTTTTGCGCGCGGCCGTTGGCGCTGTCATTGCTGGCAATTGGGCGAGTTTCGCCGTAACCACGTGTACTAATACGCCCAGCTAGAATTTGCTGATTCACTAAGTAACCTTTCACACTCTGCGCACGCTGTTGCGATAACGTCATGTTGTAGCTATCTTTACCTGTGCTATCGGTATGGCCTTCAATACTTAAATAAGTTTTTTCGTACTTATTCATCACTTTAGCAATAGCATCAAGGGTGTTATGAAAGCCAGATGAAATATACGATTGGTCGGTGGCAAAAGTTATATTAGCTGGCATCACTAAACGTAAGTTATCGCCTTCACGCACAACTTCAACACCGGAGCCGGCTAACTCATCACGAAAAGCCGCTTCTTGTTTATCCATATAGTCACCAACCGCAGCGCCGGCTAGTGCGCCAATAGCGGCACCAATGAAGATACGTTTATCATCATGATCTCCGGTTGCCTTACCAAGTACTGCGCCTGTAGCTGCACCAATACCAGCTCCCATTCCTGTGTTGGTGGTCTCACAACCCGTTAATAATAATCCAACAATAGTCGCTGTTAGTAATGGTTTGGTTAAAGTCATGGTATTTCCTTGGTTATTAATTCTTTCATTAACAGCTAGTATGCAAACATTGTAATGAACGAAATATGAAGAAGATGTTAAAAGCTCAGCGCTTGCTCGTTAAGAGGAGGAAGTTCATAGGGAGCAATTAATGTATTTAGCTGACCAGTGGCAGCCATTGTTTTCATTAGCGCATCAACCTGCTGCGCTAATGGGGTTACTGAAAACTGTTTACTTAAAGCGAGATAACCATAGATTGTATCATTAAAACGATACTGCATTTTAACCAGTTTATTGGCTGGCTGATTCAGCACACTCATAGCATGATCCGCGGTATCTTCAACGGCAATAACTAAATCTGCACGCCCTTTCAATAATAGGTTAATAGCTGTGCTTTCTGTTAAAACAGCTATTTTAGTCAGTTCATCGTCTTCATCAAAACGTTTGAAATGTACGGCACCTCGCATAATCGCAATTTTTTTACCATATAAATCGTCATAGTTGTTGATTTGTAATTGGCTATCTTCGCGTGCATAAAATACAAATGACGAGGTTAAAACCATATAAGGTGGGGTTACAAATTGCATTACTTGCTGACGCATAGGTGTGAGGATCAAACCTCCCATCGCATTAACTTCGCCTTGCTCTAACATTCTTACACAGCGTGAAAATGGGCAACCAACCAGCTCTAACTTAAAAGGAAGTTGCTTTTTCATCTCCCGAAAAATATCAACAATCGCGCCTGATACTTCACCATTTTGATTAATTTGGCTATACGGTGGTGCATGATCCACGGCTAACGATATTTTTTGCACAGCCGCATTAGGTTCATTTGCAGCATAGGCATAGTTTATAAAGGCAAAAATTATAAAAATATAAACAATAAATCGCATAACTACTTAACTTTAACAAAGCCTTTTTTACATTGTAGACAGGTACAAAGATTAAAAACCATAAAATTGTCACGAAATTTTGTCATACTAAGCTGTTACGGCAATAAGAAACGAGAGAATTCATGTTACTAGCTATTTTTAAGCAGTTTTTTTTACTTGGTTGCATGAGCTTTGGCGGGCCAGCTGCACATTTAGGTTATTTTAAACGTCATTTTGTTGATAACTTGCAATGGCTCAATGCTCAACGTTATGCACAACTAATCAGTCTTAGTCAGGCTCTGCCTGGACCTGGGTCTAGCCAAGTGGGTTTTGCTATTGGTGTGGAGCGAGCAGGCGTATTAGGCGGTATTGCTGCTTTTGTTGGCTTTACCTTACCTTCCTTTTTGATCATGGCTTTATTAGCGATTAGCGCCCACCAATTTGATGCTATTTACTTTGCAATAGTTGCCGGTTTAAAACTATTTGCCGTAGTAATTGTGGCCGATGCTACGCTGAGTATGGCAAAAAGCTTTTGTACTAGCTGGGTACTCAAAGCGCTTGCTATGTTAAGTACCTTAGTGCTGATCTTATTACCGAGCCTGAGCAGTCAAATATTGGTTCTATTAGCAGCCGCTGCTATTGGCGCAATATGGCCATTGCTTAATCTAGCTCAAAGTAATCAAACAGCAACTAAGCAGCGCACAGTTAACTGGCCTGCACTCATTCTATTTGCACTATTATTGCTAGTGAGCTTTGTCCCACTAGGTTCTCAATTTGCAGATTTTGCACCCTTTTATCAAGCTGGGGCTATGGTTTTTGGCGGCGGTCATGTGGTATTGCCGATACTTCAAGCTGGCTTACCAAGTTTAAACACTGAGCAATTTTTATCAGCTTACGCCAGCGCACAAGCGGTGCCTGGGCCAATGTTCACCATTGCTAGTTATTTAGGCGCAGAGCTTAATAGCGAGCAGCCGCTTGTTGGTGCGGTGATTGCAACCTTACTGATTTTCACTCCTGGTTTTTTATTAATGTTAGCATTTCAAAAAAGCTGGCTGCAATTATCTGAACGCCCCCGCTTTGCCAGCTGTATTGCCGCGCTTAATGCCGCTGTGGTGGGTTTTTTAGCGGCTGCATTGTATTCACCAATTTGGACATCCGCAGTTCACAACATTTGGCATATTGTGATTGTTGTTGCAGCTTTTGCATGGCTAAGGTTAGCAAAGCCACCTATTTGGTGGCTATTAATCGTATTTGTTAGCCTTGGCCTACTTCAGTATTATTTGCCACTTTAATGGTAGGTTTAATAGCGGTTGGGGTGATTGCTGCAGGACTAAATTGCCCCGAGACACTTTGATAAGCTCGTAGGTCAAAAATAGGTAATACCGCAAGTAGATGATCCATGATCTCTGCTTGCAGATGCTCGTACGATATCCAGCGCTTATCTTCACTAAAACAATAAAACTCTATCGGTAGGCCATGATTTAACGGTTGTAACTCCCGCACCATTAATGTCAGTGACGTGTTTATTTTACTGTGCTGCTTTAAATATCCTTCAGCATAACGACGAAATAACCCTAAATTTGATACCGGATCAGGTAAGGTATTCATCTTAATATATTCTTTTAACGCGATAGTTTGAGAAATCGTTTTAGTCAGCTCGTCATCAGCTAAACGAATGCTATTCATATCTATATTGAGTGAGCGCTTGATCCGACGACCTCCAGATTCTTGCATACCACGCCAGTTTTTAAATGAGCCGGCCACCAGCATATAAGTGGGGATAGTGGTGATAGTGTTATCCCAGTTTCGTACTTTTACGGTATTTAACCCAAGGTCAATTACTTCGCCGTCAGCACCATAGTTATCTACTTGGATCCAATCACCATAGGTTACTAAACGATTTGCTGCAATTTGAATGCTGGCTACAAAACCTAATATAGTGTCTTTGAATACTAACAAGGTCACCGCAGCAATTGCCCCGAAGCCTGAAAGAATATAGGTTGGCGATTTTTCCAGTACGATACTGACAATCAAAATCACACAAATCATAAAGGTAATAAGTTTTACTACTTGGATCAGCCCTTGAATCGGCACTTCGCGAGCAAACTCTAGTTGGTTATAAATGCCACCTGCAATACTTACTATGCTGCTGATGATAAAGCCAACATGAATAATTAATAAAGTTTGGCCAATCGTCTTCAGCACTTCAGCAGCAAATTCAGTAACTGGATAAACACTATCAAATGTTGCTAAGAATAATACACAGCACAACATCCCAGCAAAACGACGGTTAAGTTTTGTCAGCATAGGCGCCAATAGCCCAATTCGCTCAGGAGAAAGTTTAGTCACCACCTTTTGAATACCTGGTAGCATTAAACGGCGGGTAAATAAATACACCACTAACAGCGAGAACACACCAATTGCAGTGGCTGTAAGAGAACTGAATAATACTGTGTCAGGCATACCCTGAAACCAAGGCTGCACAAATTGCTGTAAATGAGTTGGAGTCGTCATGATAATTCTAATTCCTTGCTGCGGGAGGCTCAATAACAGTCATTTTAGCTATATTGATTGTTGCTTAACACTGTAACAAACCCAAAACCAATACAAGCTTAACAGTACTGATTTGGGCCGTTACCTATTAGCATTTGCGACTATGACTTAAGTTTTTGCTCAAACTCGCTAAGCTGTTGTTCTTTCTCTTGCCATAAGCGATTTAATTCTGATTGAAAACGTACTCTAAATTCAGAATCTCCCGTGTAATCACCTATCAACTCTTGGCTTACCGGCATCACTTCTACATGAATATTAATTTGTTTTACTCGTCCACTGGCAAAATCCATAAACGTAGGAATGCCCTCAGGATACTGAATAGTGACATTTACCACTTTAGAGATTTGCTCACCCATAGCTTGCATCACAAACGCCACCCCACCCGCTTTAGGTTTGAGTAAATGAGGAAACGGGCTATTTTGACGCGAATGTTTTTGCGCTGTAAAGCGAGTACCTTCAACGAAGTTAACCACACTCACCGGCATTTCTTTGAACTTTTCACAGGCTTTACGGGTTGTTTCTAAATCTTTACCACGTAATTTAGGATTCTTTTTTAATTGGCTTTTGCTGGTACGAGTCATAAAAGGGAAGTCGAGCGCCCACCAACATAGCCCCAGAACAGGAACGTATATCAATTCTTTTTTCAAAAAGAAGTTTAAAAATGGAATTTTACGATTAAACACACGCTGTAAAACTAAAATGTCCACCCAGCTCTGATGATTGGCAATCACTAAGTACCAGTCTTTTAGTTTGAGCTCTTCAAGGCCGGTAACACTTAGCTTGGTTGGTGTTAATAACTTTTGATTTAACGTATTAAACGTAACCCAAATAGAGGCGCATTGCTTAGCTGTCCAACTCATTAACTTTTGTAACGGTTTGATAGGGATAAGTTTAATTAGGCCACAAATAAAAATGGGAACAAACCAAATTAGTGTATTTATGGTGTAAAAGAAAATACTAAAAACACAACGGATCCAAGACATTACTACTTAATTCCTTTCATTAAAACTGTTCGGCAATTTAGAATGCAATACAAGAGTATCGCAATTAATCTTCAAAATATGTATACCCTTCAAGGCCCGCATTTAGCTCAGCTAAATACTGCTGCTTAATAGAGTCACTAATGTCGAGTTGCTGTACTGTGGTAGCAAAGTTATCCGAGAAAATATCGCTATCATAATCAACAAACTTTAATACATCCTTAACGCTATCACCCTTGATCGCATTGGTTAGTTGATAACCTTGTTCGGTGAGCTCTACATGGACTGAATCAGTATCACCAAATAAGTTATGTAGATCACCTAAAATCTCCTGGTAAGCTCCCACCATAAACATCGCAATGTGGTATTGTTGCCCAGGTACATATTGTGGAATAGGTAAGCTTGTTTCGATCCCTGCTCCCTCAACATATTCACGAATTTGCCCATCTGAGTCACAGGTAATATCTTGAATGATAGCGCGTTGCGTTAACGGCTTATCAAGGTTTTCAATCGGCATTACCGGGAATAATTGCTGGATCCCCCAGACATCAGGCAATGACTGAAACAATGAAAAATTCACAAATAATTTGTCGGCTAATTTTTCGTTTAAATCATCCAGTACTTCACGGTGAGCACGCGCATTGCTTAATGACGCTCGCACGCGATGCAAAATAGTAAAATACAGCTGCTCTATTTTCGCCCACTCCAACATACTTACTAAACCATGTACGTATTGGTCGTGCGCTTCACTAAATAAGTGCATTGCATCATGGTAAATTTCTAATGCCATACGCGGGTTTAAACGCTGTAAACATTGCCACATTTCATCTAACACTAACGCACTATTTGGCTCAGGTGCACTAGGGTTGCTGTGATTTGGTGCTTGCTCAACATCAATCACATCGGTGATCAACACTGCGTGGTGAGCAGTTAACGCACGGCCTGATTCAGTAATAATAGCCGGATGCGCTAAGTCATGCTGTTCGCACACTTCAGCAAACGCATTCACCACATTACGAGCATATTCCTCTACTGTGTAGTTCATGGAACAGGCACTGCGCGAGCCAGAACCTTCGTAATCAATGCCTAAACCACCACCTACATCAACGGTATTTAATGGCACACCTAACTGGCTTAATTCTGCAAAGTGGCGTGAACATTCACGTAAAGC
>MDTG01109740.1_pt1 | contig 12219 bp, 10 predicted proteins | sample 811421 | NCBI WGS metagenome assembly MDTG01 (sample SAMN05326645, study PRJNA326480) | marine metagenome | isolation source: seawater | place: Pacific Ocean: South East | collected 2011
CGGCTGCATCCGCAGAGTCGGTGAAGGGGGAACACCGGTTCTGCTGTAGCAACGGAATTGCTCCGTTGCGTTCGATTAAGACTATAGTCGGATCGTTTTTAATCCGCTAATTATTTCTGCCTGTATTGCATATAGCACTGAGCTATACATTTATTAAACCGAGTCCAGTCAGATAGATACGATCGAACGGTCGTATCTACGGAGTTTCAAATGAATCAGCCTGAAGCGGTTGCTGACACGGCGACTGCGCGAGAAGCCGATCTGCGCCGCACCTTCGCTATCATTTCTCATCCCGATGCCGGCAAGACCACGCTGACCGAGAAGCTGCTGCTGTTCGGCGGCGCGATCCAGCTGGCCGGCACGGTCAAGGGCCGCAAGGCATCGCGGCATGCCACGTCCGACTGGATGGCCATGGAACAGTCGCGCGGCATTTCCGTAACCACCTCGGTGATGCAGTTCCCCTACAACGAGCGCATCGTCAACCTGCTCGACACACCGGGCCACGAAGACTTCTCGGAAGACACCTATCGCACCCTGACAGCCGTCGACTCGGCGCTGATGGTCATCGATATCGCCCGCGGTGTGGAGCCCCGCACCATCAAACTGATGGAGGTCTGTCGGCTGCGTACCACGCCGATCTTCACCTTCATCAACAAGATGGACCGCGACGGGCGCCCGCCGATCGAGGTGCTCGACGAGATCGAGGACATTCTGAAGATCGAGTGCGCGCCGATCACCTGGCCGATCGGCATGGGCCGGGCCTTCAAGGGCGTGTATCACCTGCTCGAGGACAAGGTTCACCTCTACGAAGGCAGCGACAACGAAGCCGGCGGACGCACGGTCACGCTCGACGGCCTGGCCGACGAACGCTTGAAAGAGATCGCCGGCGACTACTACGACGACCTGCTCGAAGAGATCGAGCTGGTCCGCGAGGCCGGCTCGGGCTTCGATCTGGAGCGCTACCGGGCCGGCGAAGTCACACCCGTCTTCTTCGGCTCGGCAGTCAATAACTTCGGCATCCGGCCGCTGCTGGATTCGTTCGTGGAATGGGCCCCGGCCCCGCAGGCCCGCGAGACCGTCTCGCGCGAGGTCGTGCCCACCGAAAAGCCGTTGTCCGGCTTCGTGTTCAAGATCCAGGCCAACATGGATCCACAGCATCGTGACCGTATCGCTTTCATGCGGATCTGCTCGGGCCACTATCAGAAAGGCATGAAGATGCGCCATCTACGCGCGGGCAAGGATATCCGCGTGGGCGATGCCATCACCTTCATGGCCAATCGGCGCGAGCACGCCGACACCGCCTGGCCGGGCGACATCATCGGTATCCACAACCACGGCACGATCGCCATCGGCGATTGTTTCTCCGAAGGCGAGGAACTGGCGTTCACCGGTATCCCGAACTTCGCGCCCGAGCTGTTCCAGCGCGTGGTGCTGCGTGATCCGCTCAAGGCCAAGGCATTGCACAAGGGCCTTGACCAGCTGTGCGAAGAAGGCGCGACCCAGGTCTTTCGACCGCTGCACAACAACGACGTGATTCTGGGGGCCGTCGGTACCCTGCAGTTCGATGTGGTGGCCGAGCGCCTGCGCACGGAATACAACGTGAATGCCGGCTTCGAGGGCATCGAGGTCTTCACGGCCCGCTGGATCTACGGCGAGACACGCGAGATCGATCGGTTTCGCGACAAGATGGATACCGGCATCGCCGAGGATCACGCCGGTGCCCTGGTCTATCTGGCGCCCTCACGCGTGAAACTCCAGTTGACCGAAGAACGCTGGCCGGACATCACCTTCACAGCCGTGCGCGAGTTCAACACCGGCCAGACCCGCTGACCCGAAGCGTCGGCCCACCCCACGGCGGGCCGCGCTATCCCCGCGTGGCCTCGGGCCCGTCGAATGTCTCGACCGACAGGTCAAGACCGGCTTTGGCCAGTCGTACGACCTCGGCATCCAGATCGGCACGAGCCAGCGGGCGGGCGGCCAACCAGCCGGCATCGAGCGTGAGCACGATACGCGACTGATCCGTGGCGACCCGGGCCTGCGGCCGATTGGCAGGGTTGCGCGCCCGATGCAGAATTACCGCCAGGCGCAGCATGAGCGCGGCCCGCCGCATACGGGCCCGCCACAGCTCGGGCACATCATCGAGCAATTCCGTGCGCAGCCGGCCCCGATGCAGGCGCACGAGCAACGACAGGCGATGCTGATCCGCCTGGGAAAAACCACGCAGATCGGCGTGGGCCAACAGATAGGCGCCGTGTTTGTGATAGCCGCGATGCGCGATCGCCAGGCCAATCTCGTGCAGCATGCCCGCCCAGCCCAGAGTCTGGCGCATGGCGCGGTCGGCCGCGCTTTCATCGGCCGCGTTTTCCGGGCGGTCGCTGGCCCATAGCCGTTCGGCGGTCGTCGCGACCCGCATGCCGTGGGCCATATCCACATGAAACCGCTCGGCGGCCTCCTCCACACCGTCATCGCGTGAATCGTGGGCCGCCAGACGGTCCAGCAGATCGCTGATCACGCCTTCGCGCAGGGCCTTGTCGGACACACTCATGCGCTCGACGCCCAGGCTTTCGAAGATCGCCACCAGAACCGCCAGCCCACCGGCGAAGATCGCCTGGCGGTCATCGGCGAGCCCGGGCAGTGACAGCTTCTGGATCTGGCCGGTCTTTCGCACCCGGCGCACCAGGTCCTTGAGCGCGGCCGGCGTGATCACGCCCATCGGGTCCTCCACACCGGTGGCCCGCAGAATGGACTTGATGCTCCCCGAAGCCCCGATGGCGTGGGTCCAGCCGGCCTGGCGATAGGTATAGGCCAGAGGCTCGAGAACCACGCGCGCGGCCATCACCGCAGCCTGCCAGCGTGATTTGCTGATCTTGCCGTCGCCGAAGAACTCACGCGTGAAGGTCACGGCCCCGAGCGCCACGCTTTCCACGTGTCGTGTCTTGTGGCCCCGGCCGATCACCAGCTCGGTCGAGCCCCCGCCGATATCCACAACCAGGCGCTGCTCGTGGGTATCACCCAGATCCTCACACACGCCCGCATAGATCAGACGGGCCTCTTCGGCGCCATAGATGATCTCGATCGGGTGGCCGAGGGCAGCCTCGGCCTGAGCCAGAAAATCCCGGGCCTGACGGGCCTGGCGCAGCGTGTTGGTGCCCACTACGCGCACCTGTGGCGAGGGCAGCTGGGCCAGGCGTTGGCCGAAACGCGACAGACAGGCCAGCGCGCGCTCACGGGTCGCGCTATCCAGCGAGCCGTCGCGGGCCAGCCCGCCGGCCAGGCGCACCGACTCTTTCAGCCGGTCCACGATGCGCTGCTGGCCGCCCTCGACCTGCACCACGATCATGTGAAAACTGTTCGAGCCGAGATCCACCGCAGCCAGAGTCAACGCGGTGTTTTCGGCCGCGGGGGTTTTCAAAGCGCTCGTCATCGCACTATCTTAGGCTCTGTTGAAGCGTCGTGCGAGCGTCGTTGGTCATCTTTTCGTGGCTTATGGGCACTGTATCGTGGTTGATCCACGAACATTTCGTGCCGGCCCGCAGGGTATGCTCGGATATCGCCCGGCTGGCAGAGGGCCATTGGCCGGCCGGGGCGCGGTATCAACGCATGCTCCCGTAGCCGGGTGCATGCACAGGCAGGGACAATATCAATACGAATGGGCGGGGCACCTGCATCGTGGCGAATACACTTGTGATTGCGACAGCGCACGCGTTCATGCGCGCTCGCGCGGCTTATCGACAACAGTTGCTGGCGGCGTGCCTGATCACGCTTTTGCTGTCCGGCTGTGCCGGCACCGCACGTGTGGGCGGTGCCCCGCAGGCTCCGGGCACCTCGCCCGGGCCTCAGCGCCAGACGGCTTCGGCCCACGACGAGCAGACCTGGCTCGAGGCCGGGGCGAGCGGGCTGGCCATGGCACGCGACAAGCTGCGTGCCGCACTCCACAGCGTGTATGACAGCTGGGCCGGCACACCCTATCGCTACGGCGGCGAATCCAGGCACGGCGTGGACTGCTCGAGCTTCGTGCAACAGACCCTCGACCAGGTCGAATCCTTCGAGCTGCCGCGCACGACGGTACAGCAGGCCCGCATCGGGCTTTCGGTGCCCAAGACCGAGCTACGCACCGGGGATCTCGTCTTTTTCAAGACCGGGCGTCTGTCGCGGCATGTCGGCATCTACATGGGCCAGGGACGCTTCATGCACGCCTCGAGCAGTGCCGGCGTGACGATCTCGCGCCTGGACAATGTCTACTGGCGACATCACTACTGGCAGTCCCGGCGTGTACTCGCCAATCGCGGCCCCGGCACGAGCGATCCCGGCAATCTTTGATGCATTGACCGGGGCCACGGCCGGGCAGCGACCAAGCCTGACATGGCCGGGCGTCGTATCGTCTATCCTGAAACACGAGCCAACGCCGGATCGGCCGGGATGAATGACAACAACGAGCTGAGCAGGCCGCGCCAGGAACTGTGGCGCATCATCTTCGGCACCGATACACGCGGCGGCTGGACGTTCGACGTCATTCTGCTGATTCTGATCGTGGCCAGCGTTGTCAATCTGATGCTGCTCTCGGTCGCCGCGATCCGGGAGCAGATCGGCGGCCTGCTCAACGTGCTCGAGTGGGTGTTCACGGCGCTTTTCAGCGTGGAATACGTCGTGCGTATCTATGCCGCGCGGCATCGACTGGCCTATATTCGCAGTTTCTATGGCCTGGTCGACCTGGCCTCGATACTGCCGATGTATATGGCACTCATCGTGCCCAGCTCGCATTTCTTCATCGCCATTCGCGTGCTGCGCATCATGCGTATCTTTCGCGTGCTCAAGCTTGTGGAATACGCCAACGATCTACAGCTGCTGCAGCGCTCGCTGCGACAGGCCCAGCGCAAGCTGCAGATCTTTCTCGGGGCGCTGGCCCTGTTCGTGACCGTTCTGGGTGCCGTCATGTATGTGGTCGAGGGCCCCGCCACCGGGTTCACGAGCATTCCTCGCTCGATCTACTGGGCGATCGTGACCATCACGACCGTGGGCTACGGCGATATCTCCCCGGCCACGCCGATCGGCCAGACCATTGCCGGCATCGCCATCTTGATCGGCTATTCGGTACTTGCCGTGACCACCGGCGTCATCACCGCTGAACTGACCAACGAGATCCGCAACAACCGCCAGACGATCATGTGCCCCCACTGTGAACGCAGCGGCCACGAAGGCGATGCCGACTACTGCAAATACTGCGGCGGCGGTCTGCACGAGGATCCCGAAGACGAGGACGTCGAAGACGAAGAACAAGCCAAGGCACGCGACAAGCTCGACTGATCGCGGCCTCGTTCGTCAGGGGATATCCACAGATTCACGCCGATGAAACACAGAGGGCCATGGCGGACTCTGTGTATTTGTCGAGACTTCAAGACTCGGCCGGCTCCACGCATCGAGGCAGGTCGAAGACACCCTTGCCGCATGCTTGCCAGCGCCCCGTTACCCGCTTCTTCTTCATCTGCGTCGATCAGCCTCCATCTGCGGACAAACAAACCATCGCGGATCACGATAAGCCAACGGGCCAGGCGGCTCGCCTCAACGCTCGCCCCACGTATTTCACACCGGCTCCATCGACAGATGCACGATGAAGGCACAGCCCGTGAACATAAAAAAAGCCCGCCCTCCGAAGAGGGCAGGCTTTGTCGCTCGTTAGAGCGGATTTCCTAGCGGTCGATCAGGCAGCCGCTTGGCGCTCGTCACGAGCAGCCTGTTCGATCAGGCGCTCGGAGACAGAGCGGCGCAGCATGGCCTGAGCGCGCTCGATGGCCCGATCCAGGCCTTCGTGCTGGATCTTGAACTGCTTCTGTGCGCGCGCCTTGAGCTCGTCGGCGCTCGGTAGATCCGGAAACTCCAGCTCAGCCACATAGGCCTCGGCGGCGCTCCACTTGTCACGGGCATGCCCGCGCAGATCTTCCATGATGTGACTGCCTTCCCAGCGCGTACGCAGATTGGCCGTGATGCGATCGGCCGAGAAGCCTTCGGCGATATACACCGCACATTTATCGATGATCTTCTGCGTGGGCGCTTTCTCGTTGGCCAGGATGGTCTTGGGCGGCTGACGCAGATCCCAGACCAGTCCCACCTTGGACAGGCCCAGCAGCATGTAATAGGTCACATCGATTTCCCACCAGAAGAATCCGTTACGCGCAGTCGCCGGATAGTAGTGATGGTTGTTATGCCAGCCTTCGCCCAGCGACAGGATCGCCAGGAACCAGTTGTTCCGTGAATCGTCGCCGGTCAGGTAACGCTGACGGCCGATCATGTGGTTCAACGAGTTGATCGTGAACGTGGCGTGATAGACCAGAATCGTGGAGAGCATGAAGCCCACCAGAAAGCCTGACCAGCCGCCGACCAGACCACAGAAGATGGCCGTCAGGATGCCCGGCATATACTGATGCCGCTCGATCCAGCGCAGTTCCGGATACTTCGAGAAGTCCTTCATCAGATCCATGTCGGGATTGGACCGCGCTTCACGATAGATCCAGCCGACGTGGGCATCGAAGAAACCGTACTGGCGCGGGCTGTGCCCGTCGCCGGGTTCGTCGGTATCGCGATGATGCTCGCGATGCTTGGCCGACCACCACAGCGGGCCCTTCTGCATCGCGGTCGCGCCCAGAAACGCCATGACGAACTGGAATACGCGGCTGGTCTTGTAGCCGCGGTGAGAGAAATATCGGTGATAGCCCCCGGTGATACCGAACACACGGAGGATATAAAGACCCACGCACAGCGCGACCGAGGTCACGGTGAAGCCGGTCCAGAAAATACCGATGAGGCTTAGGTGCATCAGGCCCATGGGAATGAAGTTCCACCAGTCGAAGTGGTCATCCATGTGCTGATTGCCCGGGAAACGTCTTTCGCTCATTGCAGGCGAACCTCGTCAGACACTAGAAAATCATTGGTGTGCACAACCGTGCACATAGGCAGGAAGTATGCGGCGGCTGAGCATGGTTTTCAAGAAACATGCGCTTACGGACAACGTATGATTTCGGATTCCCGCAATTGCCACGCGCTATCAAAAGCCCTGACACGAGCGACAGATCCTATCGAAAGTACTGCCACGCGGGTGCTGACGAGGTATCAGTCTGCAGCCAGTCCGGCGAAATCGAACAGGTCACGGTCGGCCATCTGGGAGGGCGCGATGCGCGTCATCGAACGAAAGATGCGCTCGGAACGCCCCGGGTCGGCGGCTTCCCAGTCGGCGAGCATGGCCTTGACGTTCTGGCGCGCCAGATTCTCCTGTGAGCCACACAGGTTGCAGGGAATGATCGGATGCTGGGCCAGCCGCGAGAATTTCTCGATGTCTTTCTCGGCACAATACGACAGCGGCCGAATCACCACGTTGTCGCCGTCGTCGGAGAGCAGCTTGGGCGGCATGGCGGCCATGCGCCCGCCGTGGAACATGTTGAGAAACAGGGTCTCGACGATATCGTCGCGATGATGCCCCAGTGCGATGCGATTGAAGCCCTGTTCGCGTGCATAGCGATACAGAATGCCGCGCCTGAGCCGCGAGCACAGCCCGCACATGGTGGCCCCGGGAGCGATCTTTTCGGTCACGACCGAATAGGTATCACGCTCGATGATCTCGTAATCCACACCGAGCTCGGCCAGATAAGCCGGCAGGATGTGCTCGGGAAAACCGGGCTGTTTCTGATCCAGATTGACCGCGCGGATCGTGAAATCGATCGGCGCCACGCGCTGCAGGTATAACAAGGTGTCCAGCAGGGTATAGCTGTCCTTGCCACCCGACAGACACACCATGACCCGGTCGCCGTCGCGGATCATGTCGTAATCCACGATGGCCTGGCCGGTCAGCCGGCGGATGCGCTTGGTCAGCTTCTTGGCCGCAACACCGCCCGGGCTCAGGCCGGCGGGGGGGCGCGTGTCCAGTACGGGAATATCGCTCATGGTGGGCCCATCGCAAAGAAAATCGTCGCCGACGAGCCGGTCGTGCGACTTGAATGCGGCGTGTTGGTAACACAGCTGCCCCGGCAGCGCCAAATATCAGGCCATGGCCGTGAGCTGGCGCATGATGTGCTGGCTGGGATCAACATAGCCACGCCCGAACAGCCGCGCATGATTGAGCAGATGATACAGCTGATACAGCGGGCGGCGGATTTCGCGGTATTCGGCGCGCATGGGCCAGCTGGCCCAGTAGGCTTCATAGAATGCCGGGCCGAACCCGCCGAACAGTTCGGTCATGGCCAGATCGGTTTCGCGATCCCCGTAATAGACCGCGGGATCGTAGATGACCGGGCGCCCGGCCTCGTCCATGGCCATGTTGCCCGCCCACAGATCACCGTGGAGCAATGACGGCTCCGGCGCATGGCCGGCCAACAGTGTGGGCAGAACCGAAAGCAGGCGGTCACCGTCGCGGGCCAGCGCCGGCTCATCGGCGGCCAGCGCGTCGAGCATCACCGCCAGGCGGTTTTCACGCCAGAACTCCAGCCAGTCGCCGTGGGGCGTATTGTATTGATGGGTCGCGCCCAGGAGGTTGTCGTGGTGCCAGCCATGACGCGGGGCGACGATCCCGTGCAGCTCGGCAAGCGCTTCGCCGAAGCGAATCAGGCAGGCACGATCGGCCCGGCGCAGCTCGATATGCTCGATCACCAGATAAGCCTGTCCCTGTGTGTTGCCGACCGCGATCACCGCCGGCACACGAATCGTGCGCGACTGGGCCAGCTCTTCCAGGCCGGCGGCCTCGGCGATCAGTAACGGCTCGGCTGCGGCACGATCGAGCTTGACGAAAAATCGCCGGCCATCGTTACCGGTCAGCACGCTCGTCTGGCTGGCATCGCCGCCGAGCACAGGACAGCGCTCATCCGGCGAGAACGCCCGACCGGTGGCGGTGGTGATGATGTCGGCCAGTGCCTGGTTGATCGTCTCGTTGCTCAAACCGTGACCACCCCCAGTTTCTTGCGCAGGCCGCGCCCGGCACCCACGCGCTCACACAGATCGGCCAGAGCCTGATCGTCCACCGGGCCGCGCTCGACGACACGGGCCGGGCTCGACAGATCGATATCGGTGACGATCGTGGCCAGCCTTTTGGATAACAGAGCCTGTTCCCTGGACGCCGCGAGCCTATCGGCCAGCCCCTTTGCCCCGCGCAGGTCGGCGTTGGCGAGCCCTTCGAGATCATCGAGAAGCGCATCGAGCGAGGCCCAACGGGCCAGCAGTGTGGCGGCCCGCTTGGCGCCGATGCCGGGCACGCCGGGAATATTGTCGACCGTATCGCCGACCAGCGCCAGATAATCCGGTATCTGCTCGCAGCGCACGCCGAATTTGTCCTGGATGGCCGAACGGTCATAGCGCACGTCACGGCCGAAATCCCAGAGCGTATCCTCGTGACCGTCGCGCAGCAGCTGGGCCAGGTCCTTGTCGGAACTGGCGATGGTGACCGGGCCCTCGTGGCCCTGCATCAGCGTGCCGATGAGATCATCGGCCTCGTAGACCGGGCTCGAGACTGTGGCCACGCCCAGCGCCCGGCTCAGATCACGACATGCCTGAATCTGGGCGACGAGCGCCTCGGGCGGGGCTTCGCGTGTGGCCTTGTAATCGCTATAGAGAGCGTTGCGGAACGACGAGGTCAACGACTCATCGAAACAGGCGACCGCCGACCGACGGGCTGCGTCATCGGCCAGCAGCTGCAGCAGGCAGTCGCCGTACCCGTGCAGCGCGTTCAGCGCCCGGCCGTCGTGTCCCTTGATACTCGACGGCAGGGCATGAAACGCCCGAAAGATATAGACACTGGCATCGATCAGAAGCATGCGCATAGTCTAGGGGCTGTTGCCGTTTCGTACGAGTCCGCACCTGGCGCCGGCCGGTGCCGGACACCCCCAAGGAGTTTTCAAATGACACGATTCTTCAATCGGCTTGCCGCAACGACGGCTTTGGCCTGCGGACTGGCCGGTCTTGTCGGCGCGAGCAGCGCGCAGGCCGATACCACGCTGACCTATGCCGGCGCCTCGGGCACGTACGACGTTGCAATCACCCCCGAAGCCATACGTATCGACGGCGAAGGCCGTGAGTGGCAGCTCTATCGGGCCGATGATCCGGCGATTCTGTCGGTCGAGCCGAGCCAGCGCAGCTATACGCGCCTGGATCGCACGAGTGCGGCGCGTATCCGCAACCAGATGGATCAGCTGCGCGCCCGCATGGAACAGCGCCTGGCCCAGCTGCCCGAAGGCAAGCGCACGGCAGCGCGCGTGGCCATGGCCGACGAAATCCCCGGCATGGGAGGCACCGGGCAGGTGGGCCTGGAAGCCACCGGCGCACGCGACACCGTCAACGGCGTGCCCTGCAAGATCTATCAGGTGATCCGCAACGGCGAGGCCGCCGACACCATGTGTGTGGCAAGTGCCGGCGCGCTGGGGCTGTCCGGCACGAGCTACAAGACAGTGCAGTCGATGTTCGCCCTGCTCCAGGAAATGCTCGAAGGCACCGGCCTGGAAGGCATCGGCCTGCCTTATCAGAACCTCGACGGCATGCCGATTCGTTTCATCGATGGCGTATCCGGCGAGCAGCGCACGCTATCGCGCATTTCCCACGAGACCCTGCCCGATCGCCGCTTCGAAATCCCGCGCACCTACGTGGAAGAACAGCCGCAACGTCTCACGGCCGGCTGATCGCGCGCCGGTGGCCTCCAACGGCCCGCGCTCGCTATTGCCCGAGCATTATGGTTAGACTCGAAATTGCTTGAAACACGCCGATGCCGGGGGATCAAGCCTGTTTCAGACAGGCCTGAACAAGGTATCGGCGCTTTTTCGTACCATTACGCCGAGAACAACTATGACCGTATCGATCTCTGTTGCGAGAGAGACCGCCGCCGGGGAAAAACGGGTCGCCATGGTGCCCAAGGTGGCCAAGAAACTGACCAAGCTCGACGTCGATCTGCTGATCGCCAAGAGCGCCGGAGACGCCAGCCGGATTCCCGACGAGGCCTTTGACGACGACGTGAACTTCTCCGAGGACGACTCGGAGCTGTTCGGCCGCGATATCGTACTGGCCGTCAACGCGCCGTCCGTCGAGGATATCGCCAGGATGAACCAGGGCGCGGTACTGGTCAGCTTCGTGCAGGGCCACAACAATCCCGACGTCGTCGAGGCGCTGAAAAAACAGCAGGTCACCTGCTTCGCCATGGAGCTGATCCCGCGCATCACCCGTGCCCAGTCCATGGATGCCCTGTCCTCGCAGGCCGCAGCCGCCGGCTACAAGGCAGCGCTCATGGCGGCCAACTCGCTCGAGCGCTTCCTGCCGATGCTGACCACCGCCGCCGGCACGATTCGCCCGGCCAAGGTGCTGGTCATCGGCGCCGGCGTGGCCGGCCTGCAGGCGATCGCCACCGCCGGACGTCTGGGCGCCAAGGTCTATGGCTATGACGTGCGCACCGATACCAAGGAGCAGGTCGAATCCCTCGGCGCCGAGTTCCTGGTCGCCGAAGGTGTGAAGGCCGAAGGTGATGGCGGCTATGCCCGTGAGTTGACCGACGAGGAAAAGCAGAAGCAGCAGGACATGCTGGCCCGGAACATGGCTGATGCCGATGCCGTGATCACCACCGCGGCGGTGCCCGGCAAGCCGGCGCCCAGGATCGTGTCCAAGGCCATGGTCGAAGGCATGAAGCCCGGCGCCGTGTTGATCGACCTGGGCGCTTCGGGCGGCGGCAACTGCGAGCTGACCCGGCCCGACGAAACCGTGACCCACGGGGCAGTGACCATCCACGGGCCCTCCAACGTGCCCGCCCTCCTGGCCGAGCACGCCAGCGAGATGTATGCCCAGAACCTGCTCAATTTCATCCAGCTGTTCGTTGTGGAGAACGACGGCCAGGAAGACGCCAAGCCCGGCGAGAAAACCTACAAGATCGATTTCAACTGGGATGACGAGATCCTGGCCAAGTCCGTGCTCACCCGCGACGGCGAGCTGGTCAACGAATCGGTCAAGAAAGCACTGGAAAGTGCTTGATCGCCACGCCAGCGCCCAGCGAATTCCCAGGGAGATAACCTCATGATTACCGGCTTTGTCGCACTCTATATCTTCATGCTCGCTGCCTTTACCGGCTACGAGATCATCGGTCGGGTTCCGACCATCCTGCATACCCCGCTCATGTCGGGTTCCAACTTCGTCCACGGCATCGTGCTCGTGGGCGCGATGGTGGCCCTGGGCAACGCAGACGGCTTCTGGGAGACGCTGATCGGCTTC
>MDTG01320496.1_pt1 | contig 12218 bp, 16 predicted proteins | sample 811421 | NCBI WGS metagenome assembly MDTG01 (sample SAMN05326645, study PRJNA326480) | marine metagenome | isolation source: seawater | place: Pacific Ocean: South East | collected 2011
GTCGCGCAGCCATTCAGCATTGTTGACTAGCACAGCATCTTCACTAAAGTCCAGAAAGCGTTCGAATTGAGGAAGCATGCCTTCAATGTTGGACTGCAGTTGTTCTTCTGTAAGCATTTTTCGGATTTCTGTTTTACCACTGGGGTCTCCAATCATTGCCGTTCCCCCACCCATAAGGGCTATTATTCTGTGACCTCCTCTTTGCATGTGTGCGAGTCCCATTAAAGGAATCAGGTGTCCAACATGCATTGAGTCTGCCGTGGGGTCGAATCCGATATAACAACAAACGCGTTCTTTTTTCAGGCGTTTTGCCATTTCTTCAGGATGAGTGCTTTGTTGAAAAAAGCCCCTCTCTTTAAGTTCCTCCAGCATGTTTTATCATTTTCTAATCGCGTGACGTCCCGAGAATGCTTCCATAAGTGTTATATCATCTACATACTCAAGGTCTCCTCCAGCTGGAATACCGCATGCAAGTCGTGTAATATATGGTATTTTGCTGGAAAATTCTTGCTGCAAAAATAAGGCAGTTGCTTCACCCTTTACTGTAGGATTTGTAGCAAGGATTAATTCATTGATATGTTTTTCATTCACTCTGCTGCGTAATTTTGCCAGATTGAGTTGTTGAGGTCCAATTCCATCTAGGGGAGAGATTGCGCCCATCAAAACGTGATAGACTCCCTTGTATGCGCCACTATTTTCAATAGGAAAAATATTGTTAGGTTGTTCTACAACGCACAATTGTCTTTGGTCGCGTCCGGAGTTAGTGCAAATGTAGCAGGGGTCAGTATCTGTAAACCCTGAACAAATTGAGCAGAAGCGTATTTTTTCCTTGACCTGCGTAAGTGCTTCAGTAAGATTATGAATTTCATCATGAGTGTAACGGAGAATACTTAGAGCGAGTCGCTGAGCGGTTTTGCGCCCAACTCCCGGGAATCTAGAAAATTCTTCAATAAGCCGTTCTAAAGCGCCAGGAATTTGCATGTGTAATCAGGAAACTACTTCAGGAAAATGAAGGTCAGGCTGTCGCGCTTCTGTAAGTATTAATCCGAGCGGATCTAGAATTTTCAAATCCATATCCAGTGATTTTTCATCCCATTCATCCTGATAAGGGCTGACGGTTCCGCCGGCAATGTTTTCGAGTCTGCTCCTGTATTCTTTTTCTGCAGCTTGCAGGTTCTCCAGCATCCCGATTCCCTTTTTTGCCAGTGGCTTAATAAACCCCGAAATTTTTGTTTCTTTGAACAGTTCATCAAGACGCCTTGAATTGCGAATTGAGATGGTGTATTCAGCTCTCACGTCAATCTGAATTTCTTCTTCCTCCACAAGTGTACCACATTGTTTGTGAACTCTGCCATCTGGCATCGAGACTTCTGAATATTCAAGGGTATTACATTTAGGACAATGCAACCAGACTATCCAGCCTGGAATAGGAGCATTGCGAGCTTCATGTTCTTTTTTTGCCCTGCGGTCCGCAAGGTTAATTACTTTTGCGGTATTGTCACTCATCTTGAGAATTGAGGTGCTTTTTAACGAGGAGCAACGGAGCCTGATCTTTTAAAGATGTTCATAATTGTTGTGCTTAATTTTCACTGATTTAAAATTTTTTGTCAAAATAATTTATAAGTACATTTTTCGTATAATACTCGGAAAAAACACATGTTTTCATTTGAAGCATAGTTTCTTTGAACAAATCATTAAAAATGAATTAATTTAAATATGATTATGTAAAAAATAGAGAGCTATAAAGCAAGCATTTTCATGAGAAAAGTTATATTCAAGTTTTCATGCCAGATCTTGCAAAATTATCTTTATCGTGTAAAATCACTCTATTAAGAAATTCTTTACAATTTCATAAAAATTAAAATATTTGAGATGATAGGCATAAAAGCATGTGAGTTACTATAATCTGTGTCGTAACTTGAAATGGCATAAGATAGGCATAACTTTTTTCTTGACATGCAATAATTGATGTTATATCTTCGAGAATTTCGTAAGCTTTAGTGCGATGCTTTGCAGTTTTTGCATGGAATGATCATACAGCAATATTGATAACGAAAGGCAATCGTTCCAATTTAAAAAAACTTAAATACAAATATATTTGTAAAATCATAGACTATGGAGGAAAAGATGAAGAATATTTTGTTCGTTTTGCTGGTGTTATTTTTTAGTCTTGCCATCATTTCCTGCGCTACAACTTACTCTAAAGTTGTAAATTCCAAAGTAGATACTCTGATAATCGAGAATTCCACAGCCACAGATTCAACACTCAAGCATTCGAAGTTAGAAGATTCATCAGTCAAAAAATCGTCAATATCCAAGTCTACGATAACTGAAAATACAAAGATTCTTAATAATTCGGTAATAGAAAATTCAACAATCACTAATTCAACGATCTCCAATTCAACTATAAAAGGTCAGACAATTGAAAATCAAACTATTACCAATACTACTTGGATCAATACTGAACCCGAAATAAAAAAGGAAGAATAGTTAAAGTTTCCTTCCATATAGTCGCCTAAGTCATTATCCATAAAAATATTGAAATTAGTGGCAAACTTTAATTTTTCTTAATTGGGATATTTGTCCAATTTATAAGACAAATCAAATTCTCCTTTCTCCCCAGTCTAAATAATATATCTCAAGTTTAGCTTTAATGAATTAATTAAAGTCATTAGAAAATTTATATTTAATACCCAAGTTTTTTGTTTGTCTTTTATGCATGCTTAACAAACCTGATTATTTAATTATGATTAATTTAAAGAACATACTATAAACTTTAATTCATCTAGCGATCATATTCTCTTATCATACTAGCATAAGCCCTAACAAGCTGAGTAATGCTTATCCAACATGCCTTATGCTACTTAAATTGATTGTATAGTAGTTTTTTAGCTGCATTAAATTTAAGTCCCATAATTCCAATCTTTTTTTGATCTATTCCAAAATTTTATATAATGTTTTTCGAAATTCTAAGTTTACTGACATTATTATTGACAGTTGCAACATTGCAGGATCTAATGGTTATATTATAAAAGGAGCAACTATGGATATGCCTATAGATGATAAAAGAACTGAGCCGGCAAGAAACGTTCTAGGAGAGCCAATGGTAATCTGCTGTGAAGATCCATTAACTGGTTTTTACAGAAACGGGAAGTGTGATACAGGGCCGGATGATCTCGGACTTCATACAGTATGTGTTCAGACAACTTCCGAATTTTTGGAGTACTCAAAGTCTGTGGGAAATGATCTAAGCACACCCATGACTGAATTTGGTTTTTCTGGACTAAAAGAAGGTGATCGCTGGTGCCTTTGCTTATCTAGATGGAAGCAGGCCTACGATGCTGGTAAGGCACCAATGGTTTATCTTGCTTCCACTCATGAAGCTTCTTTAGAACTTGTACCTTTGGAAGTTTTTTTGGAGTATGCCTTAGACTTGAACTGACTCATAATATCTTGAGCATTTACCGGATTGTTATTCCTCATAAAAACCCTTGTAATTCCTGTTTTAAATTCTTGACTTGTAAACTTTTAGGTGTTACCCCTAACTACTGCAGAATAGTAGATTCATACAGCTAATAAAATATTGGTGGAAGGATGGGTAGAATTTTTTACATCAATTTAATTTCAATTGTTTGCCTAATTAATTCTTGTGCAGTAGTTGAGAAATCATCTGAGACAGCAAATTCTTCTTTTACAGAACAGATATGGCCTTCACCCTATGACATTTTGGTTAGAACTGCACTGATGTCTTCCGACAATTCTTCAGATCCTACACAATCCTCTAGCCAACAAGTTGTGAATTCCTCACCAAAAAACAATAATATATTTCTTGTAAAGAAGAATTCCTCTGGAAAAAATGAATGGATAATGAATTTGGGAATTTCAGATGAGGAATCTGGAATTTCAATGACATTCGATTCTTTAGATAATGTCTATATAACTGGATATAAGAGAAATATTCTTAATGACAATGAGGACTCAGAAGAATTTACAGTATTACTATTCAAGTACAATTCCTATGGAAGCAGAGAGTGGGTTAAAAAATTGGGGGAGTCTGAAGTTGAATATGGAGCCAGATTGATAATAGATTCTTCTGATAACATCTATGTAACTGGATTTTCCAGTGAATTTGAATCAGCAAATAAAGTCGAACCGCAGAATAATTTTCTGGCAAAATACGATACCTCTGGAGACAGAAAATGGATAAAAATACTAGAATCAACTTTGGTTGATTCTGTATGGGATGTAACTTTTGACTCTCAGGAAAACATCTACTTAACAAGTTTTTCGGAGAACAGCCTTTTACAAAACAACAGCTGGAAGGATGATATTATTCTGATGAAATTCGACAGGGACGGTATTAGATTATAAAAAGATTGGCTCCAATCTGCTTTTTATAAGATTACTTCACTTAATTCATTTGAATGTCAGGAAATTGAACATTCAATCTTTTCATTAACACTTTTCTCTCAAGCTGCGATTCAAAAAAGATAAAAAATGTCAGATAATCATGAAATGGAATTTGTGGCTGGAGTGGGCTGGTATGAAGGAGAATACAAAAATGGTAAATTTGATGGAAAAGGTTCTTTCACTTTTTCTGATGGTAGGAGGTATGAAGGACAATTTGAAAATGGAGAGAAGCATGGCCAAGGAACATTCACTTTTCCTGATGGGAGAAAATATGTTGGTGAATGGAAAAATGGGAAACGGAATGGTCAAGGAAAGGTAACCTCTAATGATGGTTACCATTATGTTGGAGAATTCAGGGATGGCAAATGGTATGGCAAGGGTACTTTCACTGCTTCAGATGGTATGAAATATGTGGGTGAATTCAAGTGTGGAAAAAATCATGGATATGGGAATCTTACGTTTCCTGACGGAGAAATGTGGGATGGAGAATTCAGAGAAGATAAACCTTGGAATACAACTCATCATGACAAAGATGGTAATATCATTGGGAAATATGTTGACGGAAAGTGGCATTTTGCGGAACCAAACTAATGAAAAATAATATAAAGACTGTTTGTGGATTGGAAAAATATGAGGAGCTTTCCAAAAGAAAAGGTTTTTTCTCAAAGATTCGTTTTTACTGGTTTGTTTTATTTGCATCAATAAGGGATTTTCTTAAAAAAGGCAGTATTAAGGAGGAATAATCTAGCCAGAACGATAACATTTGAATTATAGCGAAATTATTCTGAATCTTTTTTTATGCTGAAAAATTGAGAGTATTTTATGAGCAAAATATTAATTGCATTGCAGATTATACTGATGGTGTCTCTTGTAGGATGCGGAGATAAAGTTGATTATGTTGGTGACCTAAATAATGAATTGCCCGATGGAAAAGGAATCATGATTTATGAAGACGGATCAAAATATGATGGTGAATGGAAAGATGGGCAAAGATATGGTAAGGGTACCTTAACATATGAAGACGGGGCAAAATATGATGGTGAATGGAAAGACGGAGAAATGGATGGGACTGGGACTTTTACTTGGTCCAATGGGGACAAGTATAAAGGAGATTGGAAAAATGGTAAAAAGAATGGGCGGGGAACAATTTTTTATCAGGATGGAAGTAAACTGGAAGGAGAATTCAAAGACGACAGTCCGTGGGACACAACACTTTCTGAAAAATAACACAGATATTTATTTTTAAGTATTGTAACTTAATTTTTATCTTAAAATTTCTTTTCATGCACAAAGATTGTAAATAAGATTTAGACAATCACCTGTGCTTGTCTATCAAGAATCCATATGAGATATTTCCTCCTTCTCATCTCCCTGATTCTACTAACATCCTCACTTTTTTTTCATGAAATCGGTGTCCTTTATAGATTTAGTGAAGGAGAGAAAATTCAAGGATGGAAGCATAATGGAGATAAGGGAAAAGATCCTAAATACATGGGAGAGATAAAAGATGATAACCCTGATGGATTTGGAATTGAAATTCATCCAAGCGGATTTATATACAAAGGAAAATTCAGGGAGGGAAAATGGGAAGGCAAAGGAACATTTTATTATCCTGACGGAAGAAAATATGTAGGTGAATGGAAGAATGGACTCAGAGATGGTAGAGGAACCTACCTTTCCTCTAATGGGAATGTGGTATATGTTGGTTCTTATAAGAATGGTAAAATGCATGGACTTGGGAGTCTAACTTTATCTGATGGGCTAAAGTATTTGGGAGAATTTAGGGAAGGCAAATGGGATGGTAAAGGAACACATTTTTATCCTGATGGCAGAAAGTTTGTAGGAACTTGGAAAGATGGTTTACGCGATGGCCATGGCACCTATATTTCCTCAAAAGGGAAAGAAATATATTCAGGATGGTATAGGCAGGGAAAGAGGCATGGTCAGGGAGCACATATCTTTGCGGACGGAAGAAAATATGTCGGTGAATGGAAGGAAGGAATGAGAGATGGGCAGGGCACATTTACTTTCCCTGATGGATACAGTTTTTCCGGAGAATGGAAAAAAGATGTAAGATGGAATGGAACAGTATTAGATTTTAACGGAAAAATTGTGGGAAAGATTATGGAAGGAATAGAACGCTAATAGCTTTAAACTTCTGTAGGGACATAAATCTATGAGATATTGTATTTTTATCCTGTTATTATTTCTGTTTTTCAGCTCAGCATTGCTTGCGCAGAAAACTGGTATATTATTCCAATGGGAAACTTCTTCAGGTAAAATATGGAAAACATTTGGAGACGAAGAAGCGCAGCTGAAATACGAAGGTGAAATAAAAAATGGGAAACCAGAAGGATTGGGTGTCTCTCTATTCCATGGGACAACTTTTATTGGCAACTGGAAGAAAGGGAAAAAACATGGTCGAGGAACATATACCTCATCTTTTGGATTAAGGTATACAGGAGAATTTAAGCATGGTAAAAGAGATGGGAAAGGATCTTTGACATCACCTGATGGCGGAAAGTATATTGGAGAATTCAAGGATGGCAAAAAGTACGGACAGGGTATATTTACCTCACCTGATGGAGAAAAGTATGTAGGTGAATTCTGGTATGATAAATTTCATGGTCAAGGGACTTATACTCGGTCGAACGGGACACAGTATATAGGTGTTTTCAAAAAAGGACTTCAGAGTGGACAAGGAATATTAAGATATGGAAAAGGAAAATTAGAAGGTGATAGGTATGAAGGTGAGTTCAAGGAGGGTAGAAAACATGGACAGGGTATTTACATTTCTTCTGATGGCAGGAAATATAAAGGGGAATGGATTGAAAGCAAAAATGAAGTTCAGGTAAAACTTATTTTAGATGATGGAGATGAGTATTATGGTGGATGGAGAAATGGGAAACTGCATGGTCAGGGGGTATATTCTTTCTTTGGTGGAGGCATTTACAAAGGTGGTTTTAAAGATGGGAAAAGACACGGATACGGCTCTAATACATGGCCTGATGGGAACAAATATATAGGAGAATGGAGATTTGGCAAAAGCCATGGACAAGGTGTTTTCTCTTGGGCAGATGGAGAGAGTTATTCAGGTGAGTGGAAAGACGGCAAATATGATGGTTACGGGACATACACTTTAGCTGATGGTAGAAAAGGAGTTGGTGAATTTAGAAATGGTAAGCCCTGGAACATTACGAATCATGATAGTTTCGGCCATGAAATAGGAAACTGGGTCGAAGGAGAAAAACAATAATGATTCAAAATACCTTAAAATTACTAAGACAAATTAGTAAATTGATTTTGTAGCTTCGAAAACAAATAAGATCAGCAAGCCAGTTCATTTGTACCTGCAAAAAGTATTACCAAAAGAATGCACCCATTTTTTGAGTGCGATGAGTGCTTAGTTCCTTTTCCAAATTTAACGTAATCTCCTTTTTTTAAAACTTTTCCGTCGTCATCAATCAGTTCTCCGTCAATTACATAAAATTCTTCAAATCCATTATGTTTATGGAAACTTGAGGAACTTCCCGGTTCGAACTGTAGAATAAACACTTCATGTTCGAGCTTCTCATCCTTACTTAATAGTATCCATTTTAAACCACTAGAAACTGTTCCATATCTTTTATATGGTGAAAAATTTCCATGTTTGGTATCAATTATTTTTCGTCTTTCCATATTGACTATCATTTAATTTGTAAAATTGTAAAAAATTCCAATCCATCAGTGCTAATGGTATTCGAATCGAGATTCAATTGGGAAATACCATACAGACTGCATGATTCTTGAAATACATACCATGATGTTATATGTTAGCCATTCAAAAACCAACATATCCGTAAATACTATGAAAAATATTTCATTAATCTTGATTATACTTTTATTATTCAAATTCCCTCTTTTTTCGCAGACAAAAAGATCAAATTTCATGTACCAATGGAAAAATGGGTCTAAATATTATGGAGATTGGGAAAATGGAAAAATGCATGGTGAGGGTACTTACACATTTGGAATCGGGAAAGGAAAAGGAGACAGGTATGTCGGAGAGTACAGGAATGGAATTAGAAGTGGGAAAGGAATTTATACTTGGTCTAATGGTGAAAGGTATGTTGGCGATTTTAAGAATGATATGCCTGAAGGGCAGGGTACCTATAAATTCTTAGATGGAAGAATATATACTGGAGAATGGAAGAAAGGGAATAAGGAAGGTCGGGGGACGTATACTTATCCGAATGGCTCAAAGTTTTCAGGAGAATGGAAGAGTGACAGAAGGAATGGTCAAGGTACATTTACTTGGAAAAATGGCGATAAATATGTGGGAAACTGGAAAGAGGGTAAGAAAGAGGGCTTAGGAATTTACATTTTCAGTAGCGGCTCTAGGTACACAGGCGAGTGGAAGGAAGGTACGAGAAATGGTCAAGGCTCTTTCACTTGGTTCAGTGGTGAGAAGTATGTGGGAAAATGGAGGGATGGTATCAGTAATGGCCATGGTATCTTCAACTGGATTGGGAAAGAGAAGTATGAGGGAGAATGGAAGGATGGTAAAATGGATGGGTATGGGATAATTAATTTTTCTGATGGAATCAACTATGAAGGAGAATGGAAAGGCGGGACTCGTCATGGGGAAGGCATATTCACATCTTCGGATGGGAGCAAATGGGTAGGCGAATTTAAAAATGATAGGATTTGGAACATTACCAGTTTTGACAGATCAGGAAAAGTTATTGAGAAGTGGTTTCATGGTGTAAAACAGTGAGCATAAAAATTAATATCAGCCATACGTTCTTCAAGTTAAAAGAATATTACCAACTAGATCAAGTCTTTGAAATCCTTCCTTTCTTGAATGTCACCAACACTCTTCATTAGTACAAAAATAATTTAGTAAATATACGACAATTTTATAATAATCAGCCAATTATTTTTTTGCAGATCATAAGCAGGAACATCAAATGCATATATGAATTCATATTCTTTATTAAGAACAATTCATATTAATTTGGGGAAAAATGAATTTTGCAGAAAACAGCGAATCAAAGTTAGACCAAAGAGTTTGTCCTAACTGTGGAGAGTCTTGTGAAAATGAACATGAGACTGTTTTTGTAAATGGCCAGGAATTTTGTGTATGTTGTAATTCCAGTCTAGAAACTAGTTACAATGAGGAGAGTTTGACAAATGACTTTTATAGTGATTCCATAAAAAGCGATAATGCGTTTGCGGAATTTTTTGATGAACGTAGATACTTGAATAATGAGTAATGCTTTAAATGCCTTGTATTAATTAATCTTACATTACGTCTTTTGGCATTTTCATTGCTGTAATTAAGTACGAACCTTATTTAAAAGTTAATGGAGTTGAAATATGAAGAATACAGAATGTATTATTTGTGGTGATGAAGTCATAAATACCCTTCAAAAACAGCAAAGCAAAAGAATGTATTGCTCAGAGAAATGTGAGGAGATACCCTTGGTGTTTCAAAGATGGGGCGAATTCAAGGTTTAATTGATCAGCAGTTTGGTTGTTACAGGTTTTTCTGTTTTTGATGCATTCATAAAAATCATTCCTTTTTCAAAATTGGGGGAATTCCCCCTTTTTTAAGCATAATTAATCTTTAAGATTCCTCCCTACATTAGATTTTTTCTACATAAATTGTCTAAACCCGTTGAACTGAACTTTTAGACTTTTTCTTTAAAATTGCCTTAAACATAATTCTGCTCAACACAAATCTGATCTTGAAAAAAACAGCAAATAAATCTATATCTTGAGTTCTAATAACCCAAACTTGTTATAAAAATCTTTGAAACACTTACTAATTTTCCTGAAAGTATTTCTCCTGTCTTTCCCTCTCTTTGGTCAGTCCAAAGAAACTAATCAGTTTGAAAAATTTTATCAAGAAACTGAAATTTTAAATTTTTCACCTGAAGCATTTAAGGAACCAGATAAGCATTTGGAAACATTTCTGGACGAAGAAAATAGGAGTTCAGCAAATAATAAGCATCAGCTTGAAATTGAAGCTAGGATTGAGCGGGAGCAGCCTATAGGGAAAGAAGAAATAAGACTTACAGAAGATGTTGTGGAAATTGATTCTGGTAATCTTGAAAATTTTTTTAAAAATGAACGTAATCAAGGCTTGGCTGTTTTAAAAAAACATCACGGTGTTTTATCATACCGTAAAGAAAATGGTGCTTGGGGTTGGTATGATTACGGAGATGAAGGAAATGATGGCAAATACGTGGGAGATATTGTGAATATGAAGCCAAACGGTTCGGGAATTTTTGTATACGGAAAAGGTAAATGGGAAGGTGACAAGTATGATGGTCAATGGCAGAATGGAGAATTTCATGGAAAGGGAATATTTATTCGGAAAAATGGTCAGAGATTTTTTGGAGAATGGAAAAACAGTATGCTTTGGAATATCAACGGTTATGACAAATTTGGAAGAATAATAAAAAAATACAAGAGAGGTGTAAATTTAAAAATTGGGATGGGAGATGAGAAAAAAAAGAAAAATGTAGGACAAAAAAGACAGATAGGAATACTTTATAGGGAAGTCCCACTTTCAAAATGGGAGCAGGAGGGCAAAAAATGGATGGAAGAAGGTGACATTAAAAAACATGGAATTTATGAAGGCGAAATACTGAATGGCGTTCCTGATGGTGAAGGAACATACAGCTGGTTCAATGTTGAAAAATATGTAGGAGAATTCAGGAAAGGATTCTTTCATGGTAAGGGAACATTCATTTACATTAGTGGAATTACTGCTGAGGGAGTTTTCAGGAAAAATAAGGAATGGGACACCCTGCGTACTGGTGAAAAAGGGGAAGTAACGGGAAAGTTTGTAAAAGGTAGATATTATAAAATTAAACCTTAAAACGGGAATCATCCACTTAAATAGAATTCTTATTCGCCTTGACTTTTAAGACCTGCCAGACATCATTTATCTCCCATATTTTTCTTATCTGTGAAAAAAATACAGATTAAAACTCATCTATTAAACCAGTTATTCTTACCTAAAAAAAGTTACTTTATTCAACTCTAGTTTCCTACTCAGTTACGGATGCTTTGGGATGAATGATGATGCATTATTGGATTATCACTTAAGAGGTTGATTAAAAAACTGAATCTTGCCGGTATTCTCTCCCCTTCAATTAAATGAAAAAAATATTTTCCACACAGTATATAAGTATTCTCGCAAACTTTCTGCTCAGAGACAGATTTTGGCTGAAATTCAACTTTACCTTTTTGAATTTTAATTATATTGAGAAAATATTCTTCGAGTTGTTCGTGATCTGTAATAATTTCAGAGGAAAAAGTTGGAATGAGTTCAAAGCACTTGTTATAGAGCTTTAAAACCTCCGATAAATTCCCCTCATTTAAATTATACTGCCAGTTTTTTAAAATCTTAAATGGTTTGTTATTTGTAGTATTCATTAATTTTCTTGATTGAGAATAATAATTGATTTAATGCATTCACTTAATTATGCATGTAACATTAAAAAATATTGTTTGGTAAAGTTATTAGTACCTTTGATTAGTCTTTCAGCTATAAAATTATGATAGAAACCGATTAATTGGTGTAATTTTTTAGAAATTAAACAAATGAAAGTAAAAAGGATCACTTTAGAAAGATTTTTAACTAGGTTTAAGCATTGATTAAAACAATTAACACTATAGTTCTTTTTTAACTTCAGCACAAACACTCTGCTGAATTCTCATATTTAAATACTTTCTGAGTAATCCTCGTTATCTTGTGAAATCTCAGCAAAAATGGTATAAATTTGTCTTACTAAAGGATTCAAATAAGGTAGAAA
>MDTG01296720.1_pt1 | contig 12217 bp, 12 predicted proteins | sample 811421 | NCBI WGS metagenome assembly MDTG01 (sample SAMN05326645, study PRJNA326480) | marine metagenome | isolation source: seawater | place: Pacific Ocean: South East | collected 2011
AAAACTCTTATTGGTAATAAAATAAATACAATGTTGTATTTATGTACTTAATCTTTTGAATTTATTTTTTGTCTATTATTAATGAGTGATTGAATATTTTACATATCTCATTTTTGACATCATCTCACTGACCCAATATTTTGGCATCTACGTAAAATACCGAATAAATATTAATAACATGATCAGAGGAGGGAGCCTCATTTGTTATCGTTGTAACTTTTAAAATAAATTCATCTTTTTTAATAAATTCTTTTACATCTATTTCCGAAGTCTCAAGCTCAATATATTTTCCCGATGAGGCGGATATATCGTTCTTCCAAGCAATTTTAACATCATCTAAATCATCAGCAGAGATATATATTTCAATTGATTTTAAAAATCCAAAATCGCTATCTTCTGGAGATTCAAGATTCAGAGCCAATTGATTTAAAATTATTTCCTCGATTAGGTCCTTACGCGTATCATTAACGGCGAATGATGATTCCGAATTTGATTCAATGTCAGGCGTTGTTAAATTAATAGGAAGATTTATAATTGTTGTTGATGGTATCGTAAAAGTCTCATTATACTCTAGGTTAAATTGAGTCAGCTTGTCAATTTTTTCACAACCGACAAAGACCATTACAAATAAAATGAGGAGCAGGCATTTTTTCATTTTAAATTTTTTATTTCGCAACGGATAAAATTTAATTCTGATTAAAACTAAAAATTTATTTAGGCTTTCAATTTAAGCAGCCTTTACTAAGATATGAATCTAGGCTAAAAAATCATTTTTGATTTCGTAGCAATCTAAAAACAAGCCCTTCTTAAATGCACTCCTTAAAACCTGTTATCATTATTCCTCCAGTGTTCCCAAATGTATTTTTTTTGGTAATTAAAAATAATACCTAGCTGAATTTGAAATATCTTCTGGGAGTAGAATAGCCTAAGGTCGCTTTTTAATCGATTGTTAATTTCATACGAGTCTCCCACGATGAATCCTAAGCCTGGCGTATTGTTAAAATTAAACCCACTCAATGCAAGGCCTCCATATACCTTATCATGTTTATAAATAAAGGAACTTTTAATGTTATGAACAAAGCTGATATTGAATCCCCAATAATTGTATTGGCTTGTGTAGGTATGCAAGTCATCATTAATATAATAGGAGTTTTGATAATTAAATGAACTGTATACTACTCCATATTCCAAGGCAGCCCTGTCAAATGTTTTTCTAAATCCAAAATTATGCGCAAATCCTGCTATTGCCTTACCATCAATCGATTTGCTATCAATGGATAATGCCGGAGAGTAATATACATCATTAGATAACACTAAAACATTTAATATAATGGCTGTAACTGCAACAGCACTATTTACAACTACCTTTTCCTCAGCTAATGAACCACTACCTCCGCCAGGATTATCTCCGGTATTTCTATCGTCTTTACATTGTGGTCCAGCATTACTCCAACACAGGCAACATGGCCTTCTTCCCATAGTATATAGAGCATACGATTCATCGGTATACTTTATTTCACCTGAACAACTGCTTAGAGCAGCACAATTCCTGTCACTATGATAAGCAAATACGTGCCTACCCGTACATACAAATACTGTTTGATCATCAGCTGTTAAAGATTGATTAATTGTTAAACTGTTTTTAAGTGAGTTATTATGACTGGAATTTGCCACTAAACCACTACCATGACTATATGCGTTTATAAATAAACCCACATAGAAAAACACTAATATTAGCCTTTTCAACCTCATGTCTTTTCCTAAATTTTAGTGGCATTCGAGTAGCTATTTCCTACTCTATAAGTTAAGAATTTCTTTTTTCGAGCGAAACAAAAGCTATGGTAGCCTTTCGGACATTAAGACTAACGGGCCTTTTTTTTAGGCAATTTATGAATTAAGATCATTTTTCATCAAATGTGCTACAAAAACTCATTTTTACTTACAGAAAAATTCGCTAAGGTGTATTTTTTAATCCACGAGATACCATAAGTTAAAGTTGGAGTCTCGATAGGCAATTATTCCTTTTTGTTTTTGGAAATAAATTGATGGCTCATTTATTTGAGATGTTGTATGATAACTATAGTAAATATTGGAGTACTTTGTTTCATTAATTTCAAGCTCTGCTGAAAAATCGGGTATTCGATTAATCCAAAATAAGTCCCATATAAACTGGGTTTCATCACTTGCTAAAATACCAAATGAAACTGTTGCTCCAACTCCCGGACCATATGTAGAAAAAGTTATTGCATATCCTAAACTATCCATGTTGGCTTGAGCTGCTGAGACTATTGCTCGTATTTCAATAGAGATGTCAGAATTGCTCTCGTATACAATACTTGTGTATTCACCCTCATAATAATCCTCAGAAGAATCTCCCCATCCTCCATTACAATTTTGTCCTAATGAATTATAATCGTATCTCTTGTTATTACTAGATTTTATAAAGACTACCGTATCGTTTTTATCATTTACATAAGTTAGTTTTTCCTTGACCACCGGATTTACCCAATACTCTTTTACACTCTCTGAAACATCATATTTTCCCATGAATGTGTTTTTTCCACATTTTGGAAAACAACTTTCCAGTAACATTGGCGTGAAAAATAAAATAAATCTTAAAAATTCCTTCATTTTAAATTATTTGAAATTCATTCAAAAAATGAGAAGATTACCTATTATCTTTTTATTGAATGTCACTGTCAGGTTGCCTCATATCATCAAGATTAAGGCTTTTCAAAAGCTCTACATTTCTAGGTTCATGGATAAAACGGTCTTGTTGCTCCAGTTCTTCTATTTTTTTAAATATTCTATCGTTATATACCCTTACCTTTGCGGATAACGTAAAAAAGTCGAATAAAAGCCAAATACCGAAACCTCCTAAAGTCATCCAGAAGAGGATTTGAAAAAACAGTTTCCCGAGATACAAGTAATGTGCCCCGAAAAAAAAGAAATAAACATAGGCTTTGCCCGTTGATTTAAGTTTTGATTGCAAATAGTTTTTATCCATCAAAAATCACCTAACAAAATTTATCACTGAAGCAATGTATTACGTCGAATAAATATAATAATAAAGGTCTAATTCAGTAATACGTATTTGCTCAGATGTATCTTATTTTTATACATCAGATGGTTGTTAGAGGTTACTCAGTATGATAAAAAAGGACAATAATATAGTACTAAATCTACCAAAACATCCATTTTTTTGGATAAGAATTCTAGTTATATTTAAAAGACTCCATAAGCACTATAAGAGCAGTAAACATTTTTAGTGATGGCTTTTAAAAGGACACCGAAATAGTTCAGATTAAGCTGAGACCAAACGGAGTAGACTCCACGTTAACGGGGGCAAAAAATGTCTTGAACATGGAGCTTCAAATTGACGTAAACGATTTAGTAAAGGCTATTCAAATTTTAAGTGAATCAGATGATTTAATGGATAAATCAATTTTAATAAAAGAACTCTCCTTTAAAACTGCTCGAAGCTCTGGAGCTGGTGGTCAGCACGTGAATAAGGTTTCTTCCAAGGTTATTTTGTCCTTTCATATAGAAAATTCCGAAGGGCTGAACATGCGCGAGAAAAAGTTGCTCAAAAGAGCATTAGCCTCTCGCTTAACAACTGAGGATATACTTAATCTCTCCTGTGAGGAAAGTAAAAGTCAGCACCGAAACAAAACAATTGTAATCAAACGATTTTTTAGTATTCTTAAAAAAGGGTTAATTGTTCCAAAAAGAAGAATAGCTACCAAGCCAGCCAAAGCCGCCAAAAAAAGAAACTTAGATGACAAAAAACACCGAGGGCAAATCAAAGCGTTGAGGAGTAAACCTAAATTGGATTAGCTGCTATTATGTATTAAAATAGGCTCCTTCGGTTTATTTAAGCTATAAAGTATACTTTCTATTTTTTTAATTTCTGAAAATACCCAAGTAACCCCCGACTTTTATGCCAAAGGAATATCGCCAACGAAATCGACTTTGCTGATTCCTGATTCCAATTTTGGTGAATGTATTTCAAAATTCACCCAAAACACATAAAACCAATTTTTGCTCACAAAATGTTCAAGTTCGATTCCGCTTTCGTTGGCGACATACCAAGTTGTATAATCTACCTCTGATAGATTGTATTTTCCAATTAAATCAAAAGACAAAGGTTTTATGGAAGGTGATAAATATGTTTTTTTATCTGGACTAATAAGGCCTGAAGCACCCTCTGGTATTACAAAAGTAAATAGATACCCACATCTTGAAAAGACTCCGTCGTGTCCTCTTCGATTGCATATTGCGCGTTTTCCAATTCTTCCTCATTTTCAGATGATTGAGCAGTGTGAAGTAATGCTTAAATAGGAATGAATAAAGACATATTTACGTAATTTTTACCGACTGAAAAACTACAGTCCAGAGAAAGATTTTCTGTTACAAAATAATTTAACTTTGATTCATGTCCCATTGTTAGTTTGATTTGATTTTAGTTGACCATTTCGGTTTTTACTTAAAAGGTAAACGTGCTTGAAATTGGGATTTAACTGATAAGGTGGCCGTTAGTAGAATTAAATACTATATATTTTTAATTGTCTTTTGTCTTTTTTTGAAGGGGTTATTCTGGCAGAGCTGCTCACTTTTTTAAAGAAATCACAATTCATGAAACAAATAGAATTGTTCGAATAAAAAGTATTCTTTAAATAGAAAAGGAACTATTACTATTTGAATTTAAATGGAGTCGTTAGAGGCAATAGAATTTGAGATACACATTTTCTCCAAATCAACTATTGTTCCATTAAAGTCGTTTCCGTCAACGTATCCTTTGATTCCTTTTACTTTGACTTTCTCAGTAAATTGGTGGAAGTTCCATTTCATGTGCTTAACTTTCTTTTTTGAGGAATAAGAGGCTATCCAGTTTGGGTAGTCTTTTAAAACTGCTTTTAAGTTTTGTTCATAAAATGTCCTGCCACTGTAAATCATTGGTTTAACACCATATTTTTTTTCCGCCAATTTAAGCCAGTTCAAGACTCCTTTTTGTAGATTGTCTTTCCCAAACTTACTAGGCTTCTCAACATCCAGTATTGGTATAAAATCGCCATTAATTAACGTTACTTTTTTTTCGTAATTGTTAAATTGCTCTGTAGAATTTTCATTAGGCCTGTAGTAATGGTAGGCCCCTCTTATATATCCATATTCATCGGCTTTCTCCCAGTTCTCATCAAATCTGGAGTCAACACCATTTTTGCCCATTGTGGAGCGAATAAAAACATATTTAATGGGATGATGAGATTCCTTCAATTTTGACCACTTTATTTTGCCTTGATAATGAGAAATGTCTATTCCAAATACATACTTTGAATGATTCACTAATGCACTTTCCTTTGAAGTATTTAAAAAAGAGTAAATATTGGATATTAGTAAACCAATTAACACTCCAACTCCAAGATATTTTCCTTTAACTAAAATAGTATTTCGCACCATTTTCAATGGAAAGTTGTATCTCACAAAAATAAAAAAATTGCATTTAAATCTCCTCTATTCATTTATCACTTATGGTTGTTTACCTTTGCTTTTAAATATATTTGAGTTTTTAAAGTCAATTCAAAATGCCGAGAAGGGAAAGAAACAAATTTGTGAAAAGAGGTCAGGTTTTAGAAATCCAGATTGAGGATTATGCTTTTGGTGGAAAAGGGATTGGACGCATAAAGAGTGAACTTGGAGATTTTGTGGTGTTTGTACCGAATTCTTTACCCGGACAGTTTGTCAAGGCACAGATTAAAAAATCGAGTAAAACCTATGCGGAGGCCAGGTTGCTTGAGATAATTACTCCCTCAGACGACGAGATGGAGGTCCCATACCAAGAAATTTCAGGTGCACCATATATTAAGCTACCTATTGAAAAACAGTGTGCGTATAAAAAAGACAGTACACTTGAGCTTTTCAAACGCATTGGAAAAGTGGCCGATATTGAGGATAAATTTGATGAATTTGTGCACTCGCCCAGAACATTCCACTACCGCAATAAAATGGAGTACTGTTTCTCGGCAATTGGTTTCGACAATAAAGAAAAGACAGATGTGGATGAGTTTACCATGGGGTTTAAAAAACGAGGCACGTGGTGGTGTGCAGAAGACTTAAACAAGGATTCAGGATTATTTGATAAAGAATTGGAGGATAAGCTGACGAAGATCAAAGAATATTGCAAAAATACGGGGTTATCTCCTTGGCATGGTCCAAAAAAAGAAGGATTTTTCCGTTATTTTGTTGTAAGAAAATCGTTTAAAACCAACCAATTGCTATTTAACTTAGTGACTACCTCAAACGATTTACCTCAATTCGATTTAAAAAAATTCGCTTCCTTTTTAGTAGAGATTATGGGTGAACATCGTGTAGCAGGATTATTGCATACGGTCAACGATGAGATTGGAGATAGAACTCTAGCCACTTCCGGAGAAGTTAAACTTATTTATGGAGTGGAAAGGATTGTGGAAGAACTATTGGGGTTGAATTTTGAAATCAGTATGAAAAGTTTCTTTCAAACGAATCCAAAATCGGCTGCAAAATTATACTCCAAAGTAATTGCATATGCTTTGGAACAGAAAGAGACTATTGACAACAATATTGTGTTAGATTTATTTTGTGGAACGGGTACCATTGGTCAGATTTTAGCTTCTAAAAGTGAAAATACCCAAATTATTGGGGTAGATATTGTTGAGTCGGCTATTGATAATGCCAAAGAGAATGCACTGCGAAATAATATTGAAGGGGTACAATTTTATGCAGCCGACGTAGGTAAATTTTTAGTGGCGCATCCAGAATATGCTGGTAAAATAAGAACGATTATCTTGGATCCTGCCCGTGCTGGTGTTGCACCTAAAACTATGAAGAAAATCATCAATCTTGGAGCGGAAAGAATGGTTTATGTTTCCTGTAATCCAGCTACACAAGCGAGAGATACCGAGGAATTGAGTCAAGCAGGATATTCAATTAAAAAAATTAGTTTAGTGGATCAGTTCCCACATACCTCTCACATTGAAACTGTCGTGTTGTTTGAAAAATGAGCCTAAATTAAAAATATTTTTGCCAAATTAATTTTATTGTTTTTTTAAAATTCAAAAATTAGTGCCGCTTTCTAAGCAATTCAATTTTTATTATAGCCATTATGAGATTATTTTAGCAAAAATTAGATAATTTTACCCGCAAACTAAAAACCACTCTAGTGGAATTTTTTTTGCTCAAAAAAAGAGAACTCTAGTAACAAACCCGACAAGAAAATTGTTTTTACCACTAATGAACCAAATTGTGTACCTTAAATTGAAATTTATACATCATCGGAATAGGTTACACGTCGCATTTTTATTGTTACTTTTTTTTGGTGGTTTATCGAATGTTCAAGGTCAAGCATCAATTGAAACAAAAGCGAATACAAATTGTCAGGGAGCCTCAAGCGGTTGTGAATACGAAGGTCCTTCCATTCTGATTAATGAAATAAGTATTAGTCCATCCGCGTTTGACGGTTCATTGGTTTCTGGTAGCCTTTTTACCGTTATGGAGGGGGAGGGAGAATGGATTGAATTGTATAACCCTAACGAATGTGATTCTGTTGATATTTCAGGATATATGCTTGGTTCATATAACAGTCAAACAGGCGGAGGTGGAGGTGCACTTGGGATGGGTTATATTTTACCTCTTGGAACTGTTGTACCGCCTAACGGTTTTGTGGTAATTCGAGGAAAAAATGCACCATCACCTGACCCTAATGCAATTGATATTATTGTAACTGAATTTGACAACAACCTATGCTGGACAGGCGGATCGACAAGCAGATTTTGGTTTCAAAACTGGGGTAGTTGGTTTGCTTTTTACGATCGAAATGGGGTACCTCAAGATGCAATCAAGTGGGGAGATCCAATTGATAGCGATTTGAACCAAAGACCTTGTATTCCAGCGCAAAACTTTTTTTCTGATGATGTTAGTTTTGTATCCTCTTTTAATGAAATTTCAGAAAGTAATTATTTGGGCTCGACTAGTGTAGGATTTAATTTTGTTCGTTTACCAGATGGCGGAAATTGGTCAAATACTCAAGTAAGTGAATTCACCTCCTTTGGAAGTTGTAATCAAATTGGGGAATGTAAAAATGCTGAAGGTTTCAGTTCATGTAATGGAGAAGCCACTATAATACCAGAATTCGGAGTTGGGCCTTATTCTTATTTATGGGACGATAATTTGAAACAAAATTCACAAAAAGCTACCAAATTGTGCCCTGGGATTTACACTGTTCAAATCACCGATGCCCAGGGCATTCAGAACGAAGTTGAAGTGGAAATCGAAGAAGATTATTTTGAAATTGAATCTTTGACTTTGAATCAACCCTGTGAACAAGGAGATGGTAATGCTGTCATACATCTATTTTTTGATGACCCATCAATTGAACGGGATTTTACTTACAATTGGGAACCGAATGTGTCTGTTGACTCAATAGCTAATAATTTACAGTCTGGGACTTACACAGTAACGGTTGAGGATGGAGGTTGTTTTGACGATACAACCTTTGTAATTGAGTACATTGAGATTGATGTTGATTTTTCTGCATCGAAAACAGAGGGTTGTGTTGGTGAAGTGTTAAGTTTTGAAAATAATTCGTCCGGAGTTAAAGAGGGTACATCTTCCTGTTTGTGGATTTTACCTGATGGAACTACTAGCGATGATTGCGAAATGCAATACACGTTTAGCGAGGCGGGTTCTTTTCCCATTACTTTAGAAATTACTGATGTAAACAATTGTAAAAAAGAATTAACAATTCCTAATATGATTCAAATTAATGATTACCCAACAATCGAGTTGGGCAATGACAGTTTACTTTGTGAAAATGAAACAGCCGTATTGAATGCTCCTCTGGGTTATAGCGAATATCATTGGGCACCAACTGATGAGGTAACTACCAGTATACAGGCATTTCCAATTGGAGAATATACTTTAACCGTAAAGGATGAAAACGAATGTGAATCAGAAGGTAAAGTCACTTTAAGTCCTGCTCCCTTTCCGAGCGTTAGTCTAGGTTCTGACACTTCTTTTTGCGAGGGAAATAAAATAACGTTGTCAGTGGCCCCTGAAAACGAAATTTTATGGAGCACTGGAGCAACAACCTCTTCCATTGAAATAGAGGAACCAGGTGTATATCGGGTAGACGTTACCAATGAATACAATTGTTCTGCATTTGATGAAAAAATTGTAACAGTAGTTTCTTACCCAAACCAGTTAACCCTTGATAAATCTGATACTGTAGCTTGTAATGGAGATAAAAAGTTGATACGTGTTGAAAGCGATGCAGAATTTATTGATTGGAGCAATGGAAACCAGGGTTTTGAAGGATATTTTGAAGAAAGTGGAAAAGTACAGATTTTTGCAAGCAATAAGGAAAATGGTGTTTTGTGTTCGATAGTTGATTCTGTGGAACTGAATTTTTACAATTATCCAAAATTAAGCAAGGAAGATACCTTTAATCATTGCTTTGAATTCGAGAAAAATAAGACTATTTGGACTAAAACTACAGCCATGAGTTATATTTGGGAAGGAACTCGGACAAGTAGTCCTTATTATACTGTAAATTCAGAAGGAATGTATAATGTGGAAATATACGATTATCCAAATTGTAAGGTGAACCAAACCATTTTGGTGGAAGAAAAATGTCCTTTGCGTGTTTTTGTGCCCAATGCTTTCACACCAGGAAGTGGAATGAATCCCTATTTTTATCCAGTTGTACCCAATTATACTCACTTGGAATTTTTTGTTTACAACCGTTGGGGGCAACTGATTTTCAAATGTGATAACCCCAATGACTCTTGGGATGGAACCTTGAATGGAAAACCAGTTCAGCAAGATGTTTACGTTTGGAAAATATTAGTTAAAGGATATGACAAAAATTACCTCATAGATCAATATCAAGCTGTTGGTACAGTTGCTTTAATTAGATAGTGATTTTCTCAACCAGTATCTAAAATGTAAGTCTAGTATCGGTTATCAAACAACCCCAATTAATTGTTTAAATGATCATCTCCATATAAACTGAAATAATTCTCGGGATCCTGATTTAAATATTCAACCTCCTGAATAATTACTCGTTTTATAAGCCCTTTCATTTTTGATTTTGTAAATGCATCCAACTGGCAATCGGGTGTATCAAAATATTTTTGTAACAAATCGTTTACTAAGCTCTCAGTAGTTTCAAGAAAACCTTCTTCAATTTTTATTTTCTCCTCCATAATCGATTGGTTTTTTATAGACTCTAAATTCAATTAATTTAGTATACAAAAAATAGTATTGAAGATAAAGCTTTGAAGATATGTTTAAATCTATTTTAAGCAACTATTTGTTTTTATTAGAGTCAATCCAATTAAACCAACTAAAGAATAAATTAGCATGAAAATATATTGGTCATTTTTCATCATCAGAATAAGATGTGTCATAGGAATTCTGTTAACTGCTCTTTTTATTGTATCGTGCGAAAAAAAAGATTGCGAAGAAAAAACCTGTGAGGGAAGTTATATAGAAATTTACGAACCTGTTTGCGGCTGCAATGGAGTTACATACTCCAACTCTGCAGAGGCAGAATGTAAAGGTATAACTTCTTATAAGCAAGGAGAATGCGACGGTGAATAGAGAAGGGGGCGTCCCCCCTCAACAAAAAACCAAACTCTATCTAATTTTTTAAGTGGCGATCACCGTAAACTCCAAAATAAACATCAGGGTGCTCGTTTAAATACCGTATTTCTTGCGAAATTACTCGTTTTAGTAAATCTTTTATTTTTGCTTTTGTAAAAGCATCTATTTGGCATTTGGAACTAGAATAATGTTTTTTTAGCAAGCTTAATACTAAATCTTCGGTAGTTTCGATAAAGCTTTTTTCAATTTTAATCTCATCTTAAAAAGACCTTATATTTTAATATATTCAGATCAATAATTAATGTCTAATTGCTCTTTTATAAATAGCAGGCAAAAAACCAGATCAAACTTTAATTTGAATACATAGGAATAAAGAAGATGATATTTCATTATTTTGTGCCTCTTAATAATTTAAAGTTGCTTAAATTTGTTTTGATGAAAAAACTAGTTGCTTAACCATTTTAAAATCAACTAAATAAAAAAAGAAAATTAGAAGATGAAGAAGGTATTTTTATTTGTTTGCTTATTTACGTTAATCATTTCAAAAGCTCAAAAATCAGCTGTTACAGATACTGGTCAAGAAGTCGTTCTGTATGATGATGGAACATGGAAATATAAAAATAAAAATGACGTTGAAAAGGAAATTCCAACTAACGCTAAAAAATTCAAAAAAAATGATAAGTCCACGTTTTTATTAAAAAGTAGTAAGTTTAATGTTGGTTTTTGGTTAAATGCAAAAAAATGGTCATTCAAAAAAGCTACCAATAATGAAGAAGCTGAATATGAACTTCAACTTAAAAATGGAGATTTATATGGATTAATAATTACTGAAAAAGCTTCTATTCCATTGAAAACGTTAAAATCAATTGCTTTAGAAAATGCAAAATCTGTTGCCCCAGATATAACCGTTGTAAATGAAGAGTACAGAACAGTAAATGGGAGTAAGGTATTACTTATGCAAATGAATGGAACCTTGCAAGGTATAAAAGTTTCATATTATGGATATTATTTTTCAAACAACAATGGGACTCTTCAATTCTTAACCTATACTTCTCAAAATGTTTTGAAGGACTACATTAATGAGATGGAAGATCTTTTAAATGGTCTTGTAGAAACAAAATAATTAAGTCTTCGGAAAATCACGAAAAAACAAAGTTCACAAAAATCTGGCTTAATTTGTTTTTCACAAAGCATTTACTGAGATTATTCTCCGTCACCTAAGCTATTTTTGTTTGTTCTTATTTCGAACATATCTCTTATTAATGTTTATAAATACATAACCAAAACAATCAATGTATCTCTCATAAAATTACCTAAGATAAAGTAGTTTATCGCAAAAAAAATAATCAATTACCGAAAAAAAGGACCTGACTAATATTCAACTGTTGAATATAAGTCTATTTGAGATTGTAATCAAATTTCCAACATTGTGAAATTTAAATATTACAAAAGGAGTATATCTGTAATAAAAAAAAGGGGGCGTCCCCCCCTTAACAAAAAACCAAACTCTATCTAATTTTTTAAATGGCGATCACCGTAAACTCCAAAATAAACATCAGGATGCTCGTTTAAGTACTGT
>MDTG01116728.1_pt1 | contig 12216 bp, 2 predicted proteins | sample 811421 | NCBI WGS metagenome assembly MDTG01 (sample SAMN05326645, study PRJNA326480) | marine metagenome | isolation source: seawater | place: Pacific Ocean: South East | collected 2011
GGTGGGCAGCTTGCAGGATTCGGACAGGTACATGCTGAGTCCCCTTGCACACAATACGCAGTACATGCCTCATCGTAACTGTACTTCGGCTGCGACGTGTTACGCTTACAGCTGCGAAAGTGTGCACATGGTTGTGCACAGCCAGTCAGTTTACGACACGTTCCATGTTCAGGCGGTGCTGGGTGGCAACAAAGGCACGTTGTATGTCAAACCGTACGCAGACACTGTAAACATGGACGTTGCGACAAAGACCGAAGACAGGCAAAAGGCAAAACTAGACAGAGTAAACCTGGACGAATTTGCCGCTCCTACCAATGCCCGAAGCAAGTGCTCCACAGAAGCCGGCAAAAAGTGCTCAGGCAAGCTGGACAGCATTACAACTGCCGAGAGGCTTTTTAGTAACAATTCGCTGCCCGTAGTTTCAACGCTCGATTCCATGGACACTTCAGGAGACGTGAAAGCAGATATGGAGGGCTCTGCTTTCATTATCCCGTTATGCACAACCAGAATTTACAAAGACAAACCATTTAGTGACAAAAACTTGGCAACGGAAACAGAAATTGCTGCCATGAAGGACTCAAACAAAACTTATCACGTGGCGTGCACTTCGCCTGTTGACGGTGTAGTAAGTAGCAGCATAGTGCTAAACGCACAGTATCAAGCAATGCGCACCAATTTACAGCTGAGCGTGTACACTGTTTCAAGCATGTCTACGTGTCGCTCCAACTCCGATAAATCATTGCAGAAGCGGCAGCTAAGTGCACTTGTGCCAGAACCCAAGTTTAAGTTTGCGCAACATTTTGCTAACACCTCGGAGTATACCACTACGCTTGCCATGACGCGCTACAATCACGTGCAGCGGTCTCATGCTGTCACAACAACAATTACAGGCGACGATAAATTTGCAGAGATTGCCGGCGTGTGGATTGCTGAAGAACACGGAAAAGGCATAACGCGCGGTCATGCCTGGGTTGGTACGCCATACTTGTTGCGCGGCAAAGCACGAGCATGTAACAAGGCTGGTGCAGGTGCAGACTGGTCGCAAAGGTTTTTGGGTGGAATTAACGACGTGGGCAGCGACACGCTCCCAGTTGCAGAGCGCTACTGTGGTGTGCGTCGCGTGTACAACTATGCTGAAATTTACAAGCTCTCTAACAATGCTTCACATGGCACGTGTCACGTGAGAGGTACAGAGGGTGCAACTACGCCACTGGTTCACACGAACAACACCAGGCCTGGTATTCTTGGCAACCCCAAGTGCTCGCGTTTGCCGACGTTTGCAAAACGTAAGTATGCGAATGACGTCACTACTGACCAGCAATTTGTACTGGCGTTCGAAATTGCAAATCTGGAAATCAACAGTACAACAGGTGCACTGAAGCCTGTTCATCCGCAACAAACACCAGTGCATCAGCAAATTCAAGGGGGTGGCATTAAGCCTGCGATTCAGTTGAAAATGGAGACGCGCACTTGGAACGGCAATGTGTGGACAAAGCAGGCAAATGCAAACGCTTGCTACATTTTCACAAACGATACAGACGTTGATACCGAGACCACAGTGATTTCGCATGAAAGCATCCCTGCAAACAGTGCCCAAGACGGCCAATTACTTGATGATGGCACCAAAACAACTGCTCGTTTGCGATGGAAGCGACAGGATTCTAGCGTTGGTGCGACCAGAAGATTATTGCAAAGCAATTACACGGGTACTTATCCCAACAACGTTGACCCAAGCTCGACTGACTGGAGGAAATACCTGCGATTTATACGCATCAAGCCCAATCCGGCAGCAGACACGTCGTGCAAGTTTAACAACGACTTTGTAAAGTCTGGCGAGCACGGTATCTATGTGGATGTTACCCTGGAAACGTTTGTGCAGCTACGCGATACTCGCACAAGAATGCACAGAGACAAGCGAGTCAGTTTCGTGGTGGCGCCGCTGAATCCCACCGGCAAGCTCACTATTACAGCACGGCAACCAAAGACGGTGGTGGGCCAAAAGTACATTCCCAGCACCACCACTGACCACACGTTTGATGTTACGCGTGCGTTGTCAGACGTGGACAAGGCTCTCGCGTTGCAAATGCGCGGCAATTACAAGAAGGAAAGCGTCGCGGCAAACCAAGAATGCGTGTATCATCACAGCATGGTGAGCGCGTCCGCCAAGTTGAAGCTGCCGAAAATGACGCTGCCGTTTTCATACGCCGTAAACAACCAGCCAGTAACTAACAATCACGTCAGCATGCGTGTGACGTCCAATGGTGCCAGTACAAGCAATTTGACACTGCCACGGAACCTGATATTCAATCTTGGGTTCCCGAGCACAGAAGACACCAAATGCGCCATTAGTCAGACAATTACGGCGCGTATGCATTTTAAGAACGGCACAGACACATCGCGTCAGCACGTGACCGATACGGGCGACGATTACTTCAAGAAGGGATGCCGTGATTTGCCAATCTTATCTTACGTAAAAGCAACTGTGGGAGCAAGCAGCATGCAGGTCAAGATGGTCGGCAATGGAGATTCAATGAACCAAATCGTTGCTAACAGCAACTCCTCGATTAATGTGGCTCTTGGTTACACCAAAGTGGACTGGAAATACGGTGCTAGCAACCATTTGCTTCGATTTATTTCTTCTTATGCGACCACGCTGTATTCCACATGGAACCCACTGCAGCCTCCTGCTGGACTCTCGATTTGTGGCGACACCACTACAAAAAGCTCCAATGTAGCCTTCTTTGGGACCAGCGCCAACGCAAACAGGACCAAGTCGCTTAAAAAGGTGCTTCCTGTTAGTGCTGATTGGCTGAAGACACGTGGACCGGGCATGGACCTAACAAGTTACAAGCCGGCTGGCGGTCGCCGCCTGCTGTCTGCTCCTACAATTTCAGATGCCGTGCGAAAGTGCGCTTTACAAGATATGTTTGGGATGAGTTTGCTTGCATGTGCCGGAGGTGGAACCTCTGCATCAAAAACCGATTGCACGCCTTGGAACTCCACCACCAGCGCGTGCATTGCCTCGTCGGACCCCATTTATCAAAACAAAGAAACCGCTTCCACGGGCAGAAACGTCATGCTTGGCTCTTTTGAACAAACGGTGACCATTAACTTGGGCACCACCAAAGCAATTGACAAGCAGAGAAAAGTAAGGTTGTGTCTGGATAGCATGGCGCGGTCGCTTGTCACCGGCAACACGGCTGCAAACACGTGCTCCGGTAACGACAAGGCTATTGGCAGTGAGTTTAGTCTTGTGACGTTGTCTACAAATTATGCCAGTTACACAAACAGCACTATTGCAGGCAAGCAGTGCCGTGTACTCACGTTGCCACAGAGCACAGTTGCACAAACAGCGGAGGTGAGAGTCAACATTCGAGACCCTAACGGTGAACACCTGGCGGGATTAGGCTCGCGCAACGGCAAATGTGCTTGGCATTTTGGCGTCGAGATGGATTACTTGGACGCGACCACCGGCAACGTGCTGACGGGTGCACAGGGGCCGGCAACATCGGAAAAGCGCACCACCTACACCCTCATTGACGATCTTAGTCGCACTGGACAGTGGGACTTTGATGGGACAATTGATTCCGCGCCCATTTTCTCCAGTAACAGCAAGACCGTCAACGTTGCACGCAAACATTCCATTTTCTCGATGCATATTCAGGACTACATGGCAACGCAAAATAATCCCAACAACCGACCTGCGGTGACCTCTTACCTGAAACCGGACGGAACTGCGGTCAAGTACTACCTGCCTATGGTGTATGCACGATACACCATGAAGGCAACCTCCGGGTTTGTGTCATCATGGAGTGTGACAAGCACACCGTCCTCATTGGCAACCGTATTGGATGTTGCCGATGCCGGCACCAGTGTCGTTGGATCGTCCAAGTACAAGCGTCTGCTTGTAAAGTTTAAAGACTATTATTTCGATGATGCGCAGGCAATACAAAAGGTTGAGCTCAACGTCAAAGCGTCAACAGGTGCAACTCGACCAACTTTACCGGTAAGCGACCAAATGTGCAGTTTCCAGCGCCAATTGCAATTGTCGCTGCGCAAATTGAGTTTGACTTCAACTACAACTGCAACTACAATTGGGTTTGACGCAAACGTCGTAGAGCAACAATATTGTGTTGCTGGCAATGAAAATGTGACAGCACTTGACGCCTGCAGCTCACTGTTTATGGAAACAACGTCAACGACACCGTACAAAGCTGTGGTCGATGTACCCAGAGAAGTGAATTATGGCGCCGCTAACACTGCCGGTAACAATGTCCTTGATTTTGTTACCGGGGGTCTCAGCAAAAATCTGTACGCCTTCACAACATACAGACCAAACCCAAGCAGTAACACAATTTACAACGTGATCATGTCAGAATCGCACCTACCAGCTTACAGTACAGATAATTCAGTACTCAAGGCAAATATTGCTGCTGCACAGAAACCAGAGCTGTTATACAAAATTAGCACAAAAGGCACAGTTGAGTTTGAAAAACGCGGTGTCATTTTGAAGGCACACCATGCAAATCCAGCAAACGCTAACAATCCATACGCATCAATTAAATTCGTGTGCATACAAGTCAAAAAGTCTGAAAGTGGCATAAATGCTACCAATCCCGCCGTTGCTCTTACCGATGCCCAAAGTTACACGTCGACCGCGCCCGAAGGCACACCAGCCGATTCAACTTGTCAGCACATTATGCCAGGCGACAGCGACTGGACTGCAGGGGCAAAAATCGTGCTGTTAAAATTCACGCCTGTTAGCCTTGCCAAAGGCGAACTGCAAATTAAGGTGCGCTTTGCTGTTGTCATTAACAGCGAGGAGGCCAAAAAGGACTCCGGATTTGGATATTCCCCTATGGTGACACTAAGACATTATCACACTCCATGGACGTCCGGTCCTGGTACTGTTCCAGCCAATTACGAAGTCAATAGTAACTGTGTGCACATGGGACGTCAAGTGAGCGGTGCTACGCTGGCAAATACCATGTTCAAGTTGTACGTGCGATTGAACGACGTGCCAGTGCCACCCATAATTGCATCCTCGCACAGCATGGAGTTCCAAGCAAAAGTGTTGGCCGTAGAACAAGATCCAAATAATAGCAACAAGTACATTAACAGCATCAACATACCGTATCACGCCGGTTCTCATGGTGATTGCACGGACGAAGGCCAAAAACGAGGTGTGGATCTCAGTAACGGCAAACAGCCAGTCGACACCAGCATCTGTTACAAGAAGGGTGTAAGCGGTGCTGGCACACAGCCAATGTTGACAATCATGTCAATTGGGCAAATGATCAAGCCGTTTGAGACCAATCTTACAAGTGTGTTTACGGTTGATGCCACCAATAACAAACGATCCACTTTAATTTGCACGGCAAACGACGCTGACGCCCTGTATGACAGCATTTCAAACCAAACACATCTTCGCTACATGCTTGCCACTGGTAAGCATGGAGACAGTAGCATCGCTTCCCGTGGAACGTGCGCAGCTTGGAACAATGCCAGTAATACCACGGGTGATGTCGCAGCCAACTTATTTGGGACGCTGCTGCACCCGAAACTTGACAACAGCACTACAACCGCCACCACTACAAGTATGCCTGGTGCAAGCAGTTGTGGCCGCCCAGAGGCAGTCACGTTGAAAATGAAACAATCTCTGGACGACCTCAAACGCTGCAAATATTGGGACGGCAGTGCACAAAAATCGGCTGTGACTACGCGAGTTGATTCCGGCAGCGACCAGACGTTCTACCATTACAGCTTGTGCGTGTCAAGCACTACAGCAAAGAACATGAACCATACGCAGTCCACCGGAGTGGCTTATTCGCTGTTTAACCCCGACATGACAGCCGTGACCACGCTTGGTGGCTGCAAACCCATGTCGTTGGCAATGTCCAACAAGTACAACGCATATTCGTCCGTGGTTGGCAATCCAGATCCAACATTCGGTTACGAAGCGGCGGTAGCAATCACGGATGTGAGGCTTCAACTGGCAATGGACGACGTTGAGTCTGGCTGTGCAGCGGCCTGCAAAAGACTAGCAAACGGAAAAACTACGGTTGGTTCCGGTGCAGGCAGCTGTGAGGCTTGCGTTCAATCTTTGTGCACCGGCACATATGGGGGTGGTGCAAGTGCGGCGCTTAATCACAGCTGTACTGCAAAGAGCACAATAACCACAAATGGCGTAGCTGACAAGTCTTGGAGATCTGAACAAATCGTACGCAAGAAGCTGAAGGTGGAACTGTGGATGACACACGAAGACCAAGGCTTTGACGTGGGAGCAGAGTATGCCGGTACAGATGTAAACAAGATTAGGGAATTCCTCAAATTTGACCAGCAGAACGAGTGGGCATACATTCACGAAGTGGCTACAAGCTCACTAGGCAACACCGTCAAAACTATTGTGACAATTTATACCAAATGGAAAAACAACCAGAACTTTGACGACTGCCCGTTTGCAAGTGGCCAGTTGGGTGCCAATCCCATCAATTACAACTTGAACATGAGAGCAACCCGCGTGGCAGACAAAAGTCACGATCTTGGTTTTCTCAATAATCAGCATTACGAACAAAGGTATAATACCTCTGTAGGTACACGGGGCGTGTGGACAACTTACAACCTGGCCGTGCACTATTGCATGACAACAAGGCCACAGGTGAAGACAATTACTGCTGGGGCGATCCAGAGCAAATTGTTCTTGCTTGGGGCGTTTGAAAACGCAAACCATTACGGTACTACTGACGCAAAACGCAAGCAAAAGTGGGAAAGCCTCTGGGTGAAAAACACCAAAAAGGAAATCGAGGCACCGTTTGGCGTGACGATGACGGTGGGGGTGCCTAGCACGCGTGGAAAGCAGCTCTTTGTTCGCTCGTCGCAGTTCTACAGGGATATGAAACCGTGCGTACACGTGGATGGTCAAACACGTGCGCCGTTCCACTCTGAAAGTATGATGACACCAATTGGTCAAAAAACAACCACGGAGGGATATGGTGGCGGCGATACGGTTGCTGCTTGCCCTTCATCGGGTGGCTACACCGCACAACGCAACAGTGTTGGTGTTCACCTGTTTGCCGAATACCTGCAAACGGGCCGTCTCAGTAACGTCGGTCTGTATTCACAGAACTGCCTCCAGACAACCGCTTTAAAGGACGGAAAACTGGATTTGAAATACCCAAAACCGCTTGACGAATGGGACGATCAGGGACTCGAGCAGTTCCTGCGCCATTGGATTGGTTGCGCTATGCGTTCAGATTCTCAGGCGTACGACTGTGCCAGTATGACATGGGAGACACAGGCCGTTAGCGGCGTTAGCACCACAACGTGCAAGTGCGGCGCAAATTCTAAATGGCTAAGACCGAATACTGCCGCCACCGCGGCAAAGTTCTCACCGTGCAAGGGAGCTACTTCCAGTGTAAAGTGTGTCAACGACTTTGCCCGCGCATTCCAATTCAAGCGTGTCGTGCACGATGGTCTGCCAGTGCAAACTACGCTGAATAGCATGGGAATGGTCTCAACCATGGATGCTAGTTATCGTCCACATGCACACATCGCTGGTCCGACAAGCACGGCAGATGGTTTCTATCACATTCGGCAAAGTGGTACCGGAGGCTACAACAACTTCCACGGATTGAGTGTTGGCACCCACCGTGCTGCCTCCATCATGGCACACAAGCTCATGTACACTTCCAGCAGCAAATGCCCTGCAAGTGATCCCAACTGCGAAGGCAAGTATGTGGCGGAGGCAGGTTACGGAACTGACTTTAGCCTGCCCGCGGATAAACCCAAAGTGTACAAACCATTCTGCAACTTTGGTTATTCATCAGATAGTTCCATTTTCCGCTTTGACGCAGATCTCGACTCAACCCCTCCGAATACGCAGTATCCAACAAACATGTTTAAAACAAATACAAACAGTGGTGTGATTCCTCAGACAGGAGGCGATACTTCGCATTACCGAACCAGTGGATCTGGGGCCGAACGTGGCGCTGATCGGAGCATGGATGGTGTCATGTACGGACAAAAGGCACTGGTTAGCGGTGAACGCTACGCAACGGCTGCCACCGTCGTTGTCTTTGACGTTTTCTCTACCGTGACCGTAAACAATCAAGATAAACCAATTTGCGAGCAGGCCAGCGTCAGCGTTACCAACAACGAGTTCAAAGTGACACAGCCGAGTGCTCCTTACCTTGCCATGAACAATCCCCTTTCTCCGGGACCCACAGACAATTCAACAAGGGTAAAACCTGTCGACCTGACCAATGCAACCGACATTTACGTCAGCAAAACACAAAAATCGTGCCTGGATACAGCCGGTGAGTGCATCACGAAAACTTGCTTGCAATACGAAGCATCTGACACAACAGTGGGCAATGTCAAGTTCCGGCAGTGCACTTGCTCTATCACGCTCCCGGAGCGAGACGACCCTGCGGTCACTGGCGACAATTCAAGGATTGGGAGCCACGTGCGCGTGTACCGCGGAGTGCTGGAAGTGAAACCATGGGAAAATTTCAACGACACATGGTACACGGCGTACATGGGAGATGGGTGTCCTAAAGTGACGGATTTGAAGAAATCGCCTACGCCGTTGGCGGCATTGAACGCGCAACTTTTCTTCAGCAAAGCAGCTTCCAACCAGTTCCAGGTGCAGCAAAAGACGCGCGCGGCGAGCATAACAGTGCAATCTACTGGCGGTACTGGTAGCACCACAACACTCCTGTCGCCTGACCTGTCAAAAGCAACCAACGTTTATCACACTGGTACGGCGTCGTGTGACACAAAGACGGCTGCAAACGATGCTTCTATGGGGTATGGCTACACGGGAAATACTGCAAACGATGGAGGCACTTGCAAAATCCCCCTTTCAAAGAAAAATACCGCGACTCACTCGACGTGTGCATTAGTGCGCGTCACCACTGATAATCTCAAAACAATCGTCGACGTTGGCTTGCTTAGTGAATATCGTCGCATCAACAGCCGCAGAACTGCACACAATGACCTCATACACTTTTTGCAAGTCAAGGTTACGATTGCGGGCAGCAGTGGTTGGTTTGACGCGTACGCAGGAGAAGGATGCCAGGGCTTGGGTCTCAATTCTGTGACGTCTTCTGGCCGTCGGCTGCTGTCAGTGATTGACGGTCCTGCTCCCAGCATTGGCAAGTCGCACCACGGTGTGCACCCTAGCGTGGTGCAGGTGGACAGGACGCCGCTCGTTGCCAATGTTCGCAGCCGCGACATTTACAAGCCCCGAAACAACCGCAAGCTGCTCACAACCGTCACAACAACCGGCAACACGTGTACCTTCCAGGTCAACGGCACGGGAGTCTCAGGCACCTGCTTGAACGCTCCCGCACAGTCACACACGGCCAGTACTTCCATTGGCTTTGTGCTGGCCGGAACCGGTTCAAGCACCAATACACCTGTCATTCAGGTTGCCAACTCGGGACAGTCGGCGGTTGCCGTGCTATCTGGTAATTCCTCCGCCAGCTTTGTGATCAACCCTAAAGCAGAAAAGGACGCCTGTGCAAGTGACACAACGGCGCACACCTTGTTTGTCCTCTTCCTGGCGTTCTTTGTGGGGTGGCTAATGTGGCTGTGCTGGTATTGTTACTGCGTGAGCCAATGCTGGATGCAAGACACAAAAGAATGCAAGGACGACGACAAAAGGTACAGTCTCCGCTTTGTATTCGGCACGCTCGTGCTGATTTTCCTCATCTGGCTGGCAAGTCAGGAGGATACCTTCATGAGCAAATGCATGGGCAAGGACGCCGACACCATCTTTTACATTATCCTGGCTTCTGTTGGAATCATGGCCTTCCTGTATCACATGGCACAAATCCACATGGACAAACCGGAAACTGCTATGCGTGAAGCAAGTTTAGACGGAACAGACCAGGCTGGCGATGCCAATCAAATAGCTGTAGAGCCCGTAAGAGCCAGGCAATTGATCCCTGACAACGTGCAGGGCGGGCAAGCTGCTTCTTGGACATCCCGGATGGGTAACATGCTCTACTCGAAGCCCAAGGACCCCGCCGCCGAGCACGTGAGTCTGTTCCAGCGGCACAGGACCCCGCCTGGGCAGGTACGCGCCAGTCATCGCGATTTTGGGCAGTTGTGAGCCAGAGAAACGACAACCACAGTAGATTTAGATGTAGAGCACATAGTTTGGTGGCGAACAAATGAGAAGCAGGAGAATAAGTGATGATGAAGATGATGATAAAGATGATGATAATAATGAGAGGTGCCTGCTTGCATGTGTTTTAGCTTAATGTAATAGTGGCATTCAATTGCCGGGCCGCCGCCGCGTTGAACAAAATAAAGAAAATGAGTTGAACGTGTATTGCGCGTGGCCGGGGCCTATTACGCGCGCGTGGCCGTTATTGGGTTTATCACGCCCAATTTAACATTTAGCATGGTGTGTACTTTTCACCTAGACGCAATGGAGAATCCTTGTGGCAGTTCACACACTGTTGCCAGTCCGACGCACAAACGTAGTTGTCTGTGTTGTTCTTGCAATTAGTGCAGCGCCAACGAGGTGTGAATTTTGCATTGCGTGCTTTGCGTGCCTTGACCGGGTTTGCCTTCGTCCAAGCGACAAAGTCATCGAGACTACCGTCCTTCTTAGTAAGTGCAGCTGCGTACAACATACGCACTGCAGGTGCGGTAATCTCTGGGTGGTTGAATTCGAGCGTGTGTTTCATAAGATTCATTGGGCCTTCAAATTCCCCAAACATGTCACACATCCAGGCGGTCACATCGTCTGGTGTTGGTTGTTCATCGTCAAGAATCTGTTGTCTGATTTCGAAAGACTTACGGTTTTCTTCTTCCGTTTGCAGTGTTCGTGCATAGGCCAAATCGCCAGCATTCATAACGTCTTCATGAGACACGATCCTGTCGTAAAGTTTATTCCAAAAGACCAATTCGTCGTCCAAGGACATCTCAGCTGCCTTCTCATTTTGCTTTCGAATGTACTCATGTGCTCCTTCTAGCTCAGCAAAAAGAAGCATTTGTTCAATATTAGCTTTTGCGTCGTTCACTTTGATGCGTTTTAGCTCTGTTTCGAGTATAGGGTCAACTTCGTCACGCGGAGCTGGAGGTGCAATTGAATAGGCAGCGTGTAATTCCTTCGCCAATGCCAAAGTGGCATCGATCTTCGGGACTGCTGCCTTTGCTGGAAGCTGCATGGGCGTAGGCGTTGTCATCGGTGATACAAAATCTCCAGGAGCCATGTTGCACGTTGTACACGTGCTATCCCCAAGCGAGTTCTTTCCTGTGCAATGTGGACAAAACCAGCCGGTAGGACTGGTACCCCTGCTTTGCTTCTTCTCGACAGCAGCCGGTTTCTTCTTCTCGGGAGAAGCAGCCGGCTTTTTCTTCTGCTTGGATGCGAGGTACTCCAATTTGATTGCTGCCCGGTCTTCGGGAGTTTTCGCTTTGGCGTACTTGGAGGCCAGGTAACCCCGATGAAATGTTGCCATCTTCAGAAACTCTGCCGCCAATTCGCTGTTGACCTCAAAATTGTAAAGCGGGCTGTCCGGATCTTGGCTTGCCAAGCTCATGGCAACCAACATCTGGCTTTCAGTGCGAGGCTGAAAGTGATTAGCCTGTACATGACCGTGAACAGCTGCAGCGACATATTTGTAATCACCAGAGTGGTTTCGGAAGGTAAACACCTTCTTGTTTTCTCTGACTTTCAGGGAGACTTTTTGAGATTTTTGGTTCCTGTTGTCCGAAAGTGTCCAGTTGGCGTTCATTGATGCCATGTTAGCGTGTACGAGACGCGTTCTTGTGACCTGTGTCAAGCACACCACCACAACCTGCTTATAAATAGTAAAACCCGCTCCCCTTTGCTGTTCTCGTCTCTACAGCACATTCCTTGCAACTTCCTTCAGCTTTGCGTCGAAATCTGGGTGGTCACAAATCACCGGTTTCTCCGATGAAGCATTAGCGCGATCGTAATACAGGTAATCCAGGTACAGACGTGTATCCTGATCATCATGCTGGCATTGCTGCAAGTATTGAAGCAACTTTGCGCGTCGTTCGGTGCGGTCTTGTTCAATTTTCTCACCCGTGTCCTTGAGAGTGTAATGACACGGATTGTACCGAACAAAGTGTATAACGGAAAGTCCATCCTGGTGCATTTGAGCGACAATTGAGGCGTGGACTTCAGAGACGCGTTTTACTTCACAGCTGACTGAATACCCAAAGCGGTGTTGA
>MDTG01347666.1_pt1 | contig 12216 bp, 10 predicted proteins | sample 811421 | NCBI WGS metagenome assembly MDTG01 (sample SAMN05326645, study PRJNA326480) | marine metagenome | isolation source: seawater | place: Pacific Ocean: South East | collected 2011
CGAGAGTCAATCGAGTATGCTCTTGGGAGTATGTCCAGTGCTGACAAGATGGTACTTAGCAGACTTAATGAAAACGGCATGTCCTGGATTGTCGGAGGATGGGTCAGAGATTCCCTTTCTGGAGGAAATCCAGATGATATGGACATTGCGACGACTCATACTCCTGAACAAATAAAGTCTATTTTTCCCAGATCACTCATGGTTGGAGCTAGCTTTGGAACGGTCATAGTCAGATTGGATAGCGACGTTGGTGGGGACTCAGAGTGGCAGGTAACGACATTGAGAAGTGAGAGTGATTATTCTGATGGAAGAAGGCCCGGGATGGTTAGCTTTCTTGGAGGGGGCGAAGGAGACAGCGGAATTTTAGCTGATTTGAGTCGACGAGATTTTACGATTAATTCAATGGCAATTGATTCTAGGGGCAGATTATTAGATCCATACAACGGATTGAATGACTTGAGATTGGGAATACTGAAATCAGTGGGCGTTGCTGAGGAGAGATTTGAAGAAGATGGTTTGAGAGTACTTCGTGCATTCAGATTCTTAGATGCAGGGAATATGGGAATTAGAGAAATGGATGATTCTCTAAGAAGCGGAATTCTATCATCGAAAGAATTTCTGCAAGGAATTTCAAGAGAAAGAGTTGGCATGGAGATGACAAAGATTCTGACTGGGAATAACGTTCATTCAATTATCTACCAAATGTTATCGCTAGGAGTTCTTGATAAGGTGTTCCAGAATCTATCTGCAGAGCTACCTTCAAAATTGTCTACGGAATATTTGGTCAATCTGGCATTATTATTCAAGAATAGCGATCTTACTGGAGAAGAGCTGGCTTCCAAGATGAGAGACCTGCTTGTCCTCTCAAAAAATGACCTCTCAGAGATATCCATAATGCATGAATGTAGATATCTGAAGCTAGATGTAACAATTGAGTCGGTCAGAAGATTCCATGCCTCTGTCCCAGATAGGAGGAGGAAACTCATTATCGATTATATGGAAAAAATCGGAATAGAAACAGAAAAATTCGAGGAATTATCCGGAAGTATTAATCCAGGAGATTTGATTCTAGATCCGATCGTTGGGGGAGAAAGACTAGTCTTTGTCACTGGACTAACACCTGGTCCGAGACTTGGAAGGCTCAAGGAGTGGCTACATCGAAGGCAGATTGAAGAAGCCTCCAGGACTGAAGAAGATGTGTTACAGTTTCTCTCGGATATTGATTGGGAGTCATCCGATTACCAGGAATGGGGGTCTCTTAGCTGGCCCTAGTCAGGGAAGCTCATTTAACATGGCCAAATACTCGTCCTTGTCCATAAATTGGTCTTCGTCGAAATCGTCAGTAAAAGTCTTCACGATTATACACCATGCATCCCCATATGCATCCTCGTTAACTAGATCTGGATTGTCCTCCACATGACCATTTAATTCCATAATAGTGCATGATATTGGTGCATTAATTAGCATTCTATCAAATTCACCATCATATCTGGTAGTTACAGTAATCAGGAGCTCATCGGTATCGACTTGCCCTCCCATTGTATTGGATTTGGGAGATTTTTCTTCATCATCGTCCTCGGATAGACCAGAATCTGCATCGATCTCAAAATCACTTTCATCCCTAGGCCTTGCGAGAACAACCTGGATTACCTCTCCGAACTCGGCCATGAGAAACTCACTAAGTCCTATCTTAATACTGGTCGTACCTTCGTCTTTATCCTCATCCAGAACTTGCATCCATAGATGGTCTAGCGTGTACAGGCGGTCGTGTGCAATGCTGAACTCTGCGTAGTCGCTGTCTGCCATGTTACCCGCACCGCGGCCCTCAATATCTCATTTCAACTATTCGTTTCTAAAGATAAGAGAATTCCCCCACAAGAGATTAACAATGGAATGCCTTTCGGATGTAATGAGTACCCATGAATTTCGAAGAAACGGAAGAGCAGAATATGATTAGGAATATGGTCAGAAGCTTCGCAGAGGAAGTCCTGCAACCTACTGCCCTAATCAGGGATAAGAATCAGCTGGCCCCTGTTGAGGAATGGGCCAGTTTCTGCGAAACTAGCCTTCAAGGAATTACAATCGAGGAAGATTATGGAGGAAGTCCGGTGGATGATATTACCGAGGCAATAATCGTTGAAGAATTAGCTAGAGTTGACCCATCTTTTTCTGTGATGTATTGTGTTCACGTTGGCCTATGTGCCAAAACAATCTCCATCCATGGAAATGAGGAGCAGAAGAAGAAGTACCTTTCCAGACTGGCAGGAAAAGAAATAGGGGCATATTCTCTTTCTGAGGCCGGTTCAGGAACTGATGCGGCTGCAATGGTTTGCAAAGCCAAGCTCAGCGAGGATGGAACTCATTACTTATTGAATGGCGAAAAAATGTGGGTAACTAATGGATCCAGTGCTGATATATATGTTCTATTTGCGAAGGATGTTGATCACCCAGAGTACGGAGTAAAGAAACACGGGGGGACTACTGCATTTATTGTTGAAAAGGGATTCAGTGGCTTTTCAGTGGGGAAAAAGGAGGATAAGTTGGGGATTCGTTCTTCTGACACCTGCTCGCTTCTTCTCGAAGATTGTATGGTACCAGTTGAGAATGTTTTGAAAGGCTCGGGAGAAGGTTTTCCGATAGCCATGAATGCTTTGGATAATTCTCGTATAGGAATTGCGGCCCAAGCCTTAGGAATAGCTCAGGGTTCTTTTGAGTCGGCTTTGAACTACTCACAAGAGCGTAAGACCTTCGGAAAGCCAATATCATATCATCAAAGTATCGGGAATATTCTCGCAGACATGTCTACTCAGATTGAGGCGGCTAGAATGATGGTTTACAAAGCCGCTTGGGCCAAACAACTTCACTATGAAGAAGGAGGGCCGAGGCACACTAAAGAAGCCAGTATGGCTAAGCTATTTGCTGGGGATACTGCTATGTGGGTCTCAGAAAGAGCTGTTCAGGTCTTAGGAGGCTACGGATATACGACTGATTTCCCAGTTGAGAGATTCTTTAGGGACGCAAAGATCACTCAAATCTATGAAGGAACCCAAGAAGTTCAGAGGATTGTAATCAATAGAGCAATCCAGCCGAAGTGACCGGTTTAATGTAATTATTACAGCGTTACTCGATCCAGGCATATCTTCTTTGACCTTCGAGATCTCCTTCCACACTAATTCCCATCAATGCAAATTCACCGCTTGGAGGGACTACAGATTCTTTCCTTGAACCTCTATGGAGAGATTCGTAGATTGTTTTATCGATTGAGTTCCTAGATGAGAGCCTCTCAAATAAATTGAATCTGGATGAAATCTCCTTCCATCCCTCCTGAACTTCTCCTTCGAAGACCTTGGCCTTAGCCCCCGAACCATATCCACACAAGCCAACCTTGCTACCTCCCATCTCAGTTCCATCCAAATAGTCACTCTCCATGGCAGACATTAGAGCCAAAAAGATTGACCCAGTGTATTGATTTCCAATCAGACTGGAAGCTCGCTGTGTCTTCTCAATCCTCTGCTCTGCGAAATTCTTGAATTCATCGGTCTTGGAAATAAGTCTCCTGTAGGAGTCGTTTGCACGCTCAAATTCTTCCATCCCTTCAAGAGTATCGGGGAATGATTCAGGAAGAGGTTCTGGACCAATTTCTTCTGTAATATCATCCCAGACTGGTAGATTTCTCCTATCATGCCTGAAAACATCTGGGAACATTCTCTTTCCTTGGAACGCGTATGGCAGATGTACAATAATCCGTAACCACTGCTCAGTGAGTATCTCATCAGTCTCCGGATTATATCTTCCATCTCTGATTGCCTTTGACCTGAAGTCTATGAACGCAGTTTTTACTGATTCAGAATAACATCTATTCGAGAACTGCCCGTCAAATACAGGCATATCTTTGTGAATCATCAACTTTTCATTCTCGAACATAATATCGTCTTTCTTTGATGAATTCGGGAGAAATTTGAGAATTTTCTCTGCCAAGCCATCTTTGACCCTCTCGCCACTTTCTTTGGCGATTTCCAGCACATTCTCAATGATCATTCTCGTATTCACTTCCCTTCTAGGTTTGAAGAAATCATGAACGGGCATTGTGGAAACCCCCCAAATATCAGGAATAGCGAGGAGTCTTGGACTGTGCCTGATTAGGATGGCACCCCCTCCTGCCCCTTGAGTATACTCTCCGCTGGATCCAAGATCGTACTTTGCATTATCTGCGAATACAACAATCCCAATCCTGTCTTTGTCCGGCCCTCCTCTGGCTACCCAATCCAGTGTATTATGCATAGCATCTACAGCGCCAATACACGCGAACGTCAAATCTACAACATCACAATTCCTAAAGCAATTTTCACCATATTTTTCTGAGTACTTCTGCTCTAGCATGTCCATTATGTAAGTGGCAGTAGGTTTTGCACCATCTAGTGCGGACTCTGTACCTAGATAGATACGGCCAATTTTATTGGGATCTATCTCATTACGGTCTATGAGCCTAGAAGTTGCATTGGCACCCATCGTGGCAGTGTCCTCATGAACATCTGGAATGGCCATAGCAGAGAGTCCTAGTCCCTTGTTTAGCTTAGAGAAATCTGCACCACGGAAATCGGCAAAGTCCTTCATGTCAAAGTAAAGCCTAGGAAAATGAATTGCAATGTCATCTATGCCGACATCTGACATAATTTCACCAGTCCCGCGTAGTAATGGGGGTTATGATACCTGTCCCTGAAGGAACGTTAGAAAAGGGCAAATTACAATGATTCAGTTAGATGCCGAGAGAGATTCCATTCTTTCCAGTAATTTGGGATTGTCTTGGAAATGCTCGTACACAGGTGAAAGAATTTCAGAAAGAGCATCAGCAACAGCAATTTTTGCATCTAATGGGTGCACATTTCCTCCCGAAACCGACGATATAAAATCATCAAAATTAGAGAAAGTGGATGGAGAGCCGTACTTTGGATCTGGAGTTACGACTATTTTCCCCAATCTTGGCATGATGACATGTTCTACTATCTCGAAGATGGCAGAGGAGTCATTTCCTACCTCCAGAAATGCTTTCTTCATTTTCTTACGGAGAACATCCTTGGAGTCATGGAGAATTATCGCATTGTTGGGGTCTGACTTGGACATCTTGTATTCGAATGAATCCATCCTCCCGCCTGCTCCCTTCAGTCCAGAAAGCATGGGTGTATGAATGCAGGTTGGCTTGGTCCAGCCATTTCGATCGGCTACTTCTCTCATGTACATGTGGGCCTTTCTCTGATCCATCCCTCCGAAAGCAATATCAACCTCTAGCTCAAAAATATCAGCGGCCTGTAGGGAAGGATAAAAGAAAGCAGACAAGTCGTGGTCGGAGGAATCCTCATCCCTTCCCATAATACTGAATGTCCTCCTAACCCTAGATAGACTCATGTTCTTAGAGCATCGTAGTACTCTCTCCCAGTATTTTCCTGAATCCATGACGTCTGATGCTCGGACGAACCTTACCTGTCCGGGGCCTTCACCTAATTCTGGATAGTCAAGAAGGACCCTAAAGACCTCTGACATGTAATCAGCGGCGAGTGATATCTTTTCCATATCTCGCCCAAATTTGTCATTTACCCAAGCGTGCCAATCAGCAAGTAGAATAATGATATTCACCCCTTCATCTAACATTTTCCTTATTGTACCCGAAAGTAGTAGCCATCCCAAATGGGCCTTTCCACTTGGTTCAAGGCCGATGTATGCTACTAGTTGGTTGTCTCCAGAATGGGATGCTGAGCCCCTAAGAACCGCTTCTACATGGTCCATTCCGATTACTTCTGAACAATCTGAGAACATTCTATCCGCGATGGGGTGTCGTATCCCCTCATCAGCTTTTTTTTCATCAGAGGGCATTTTTCCACCTAATTGAATAACTTATTCAGTTTCTCAGCTCTTCCTGCGGCTTTGGTATTTTCATTAGAATCCAGAGCTTTCTCAATTTCAGAGATTAGTTGCTCTGCCTTGTCTATCTTATCTTGGGGAATGGACTCTGACATAGACATGAAATGACGAGCTGCGGAGACAGCAGATTTTGCTTTTGATGCTTTCTTTGCCCATTCCTTCGCTTTGTCACCTCTTTGCTTCGAGTTGTACCCAGTTGCGTCGTCGAGGAAAGTTGTCCACCTCCTGCGATCGTCCATAGCGGATTTCATTGCATCTGGATTTTCAAAGTCTGGAGCAACATTGGTTACATCAACAATTAGCGCATTTCCTTCGAATCTTCCCGAAATAGATGTCATTATTCCATGTGAGCCAGTAAATGAGCTGTCGCCAGTGGACTGTATGTCATCGAAATACCTGCTAGCTAATGCCGATAGCCCCCCTTCTTCCATAATCTGCTTAACCATTCCGCGTCGTACGTCGAATCGCTCCATGCTACCCGGCTTACTGGGGTACTCTTCAATTCTGCCGTCATGACTTGTTGAATATTGGGTTACGAACGGGCTATAGACAATGCGCATATCGGAAAACATGCGTTGGAGAATGGCGATAGTTCTGGTTATGATTTTTCTTATACCGAATCTCTCAACTCTATCCTCAGCAAGTTCTGCAGTCGGACTGGATGATTTCGAATCTCTACCTGGTGATGACTTAGGGCTAGCTGGTGCTGATCTCAGTCCCTCAAAGGAACTTGTGATCGCATTTGGACGGGATTCTAATGTTATTGTATTCTCAGCTTACGACCCTTCTGATTTCATAGAAACTCCGTCGATTGGGAATAATTCTCTCAACGATGCTAGTTTTCATCCCAGTGGGAACTCTGCACTTATAGTCGGGGATAATGGGACTGTTCTCAGATACTCTCATTTGGATAATTCACTGACTGATGCAGGAGTAAAAAATCTCTCTGGCTCCGATCTTTTATCGGTTTCTTGGAGCTCTTCTGGGTCTTGGGCCTATATCGGCTCTTCGAAAGGAGAAATATGGAGAGTGAGGGCTTCTGGAGATGGAGGAGCCGAGGCTCACTTACTTGAGGGGTTGGCAGGTCAAAGTCCCGTGACCTCGATTGACTGTATTTCAGAAAGCATAATCTGTGTTGCTTCGACGACGTTTAACGGAATTGTAATAATACAGAGAGACCATTCATTGAATTGGATAGGCGGTTCATCTACCCCTTGGAGTGATATGGAGTGTCTTGATTCCGGTAATTCTTGCGTTGCTATATCATCAAATATCTTAGGCACCATTAGAGTCAATTCTTCAAATCCAGAGAAATCGACTATCTCAGGGGTTGAAATTATCGGCTTAGGAGGCATTCTGACCACTCTGGCATACCACAGTGAAAATAGATTCTTGATTTCTTTGACGCCATTTGGAGTCGTAGAACATGATTTGGAGAAGAATGCTACCTTCCCATGGTTAGAAAACTCAGATGTGGTGAATGAGAATATTCAACTATCGGGAGAAAGAGTTGTTTCAACATGGTCTTTGAATGAAAATAGAGGTTGGATTCTTACTGATAGGGGAAATCTAGTGTCGTTCTACACTACAGATATAATCGTGGAAAACTCAATTGTTTCATCTATTCTGTCCATAGCGGTACTGTTGGCCATATTGGGTTTCGTTGTTACCATAATGATGTCTATATTCGGCTGGGGAAAGGATCCTTCATCAATCAGAGTCGGAAAAAAGAGTAGGGCATCTCACAGTCGCCGAAAGAGATAGTACATTGCATACCTTGATGAGTGAAAGTACTGCGCGAGGGTTGAGAACATGCCATTCGAAGCTCTGGACTTCTACGATATAGACTCGCTCCTGACCGAAGAAGAGAGAATGGTGAGGGACATGGTACGTGACTTCGTCGATAATGATGTTCTTCCAGAGATTGAACATGCATGTAGGGACGGTATTTTTCCAGATGAGTGGCGAGTTACTCTTGGAGAGATGGGAGTCCTCGGGGCTCCACTGAAGGGATATGGGTGTCCCGGGTTGTCATACACAGCATACGGAGTAATTTGTAGGGAGCTTGAGAGGGGCGACAGTGGCCTTCGGTCATTTGCATCTGTTCAAGGATCTTTGGCTATGTATCCAATTTGGGACTTCGGCTCTGAGGAGCAAAAAAACTACTACCTGCCCAAGATGGCTAGTGGGGAATGGATCGGATGCTTCGGGCTTACAGAGCCTGACTATGGTTCTAATCCGGGTGACATGATAACCAAGGCCGAAGATATGGGGGATCATTATCTCCTGAATGGTGCCAAGATGTGGATTACTAACGGAACTATTGCCCAACTTGCGATTGTATGGGCAAAGTTAGATGGTGTTATCAGGGGATTCATAGTTGAGAAAGATGACGAGGGCTTCTCTGCACCGGAGATGAAGGGAAAGCACTCCCTAAAAGCCTCGGTTACAAGCGAGCTTGTATTCCAAGACTGTAAGATTCCGAAAGACAGGATACTTCCCGGCGTAAAGGGCCTAAGAGGTCCTTTTTCTTGCCTTAATAACGCTAGATACGGGATATCATGGGGTGCCATTGGCGCCGCTCAGGCCTGCTTCAACTCCGCGAGGGAGTACTCACTCAGTAGGATTCAATTTGAACACCCCATAGCTTCTTATCAACTAGTTCAGAACAAGCTATCATGGATGCTGAGGGAGATTACCAAGGCTCAATTATTAGCTTATCACCTTTCCCAGAAGAAGGACTCGGGAGACTGGATTCCGGAACATATCTCCCTAGCTAAAATGAATAACGTCGATATTGCCCTTGAGATCGCAAGAGTCGCTAGGGATATTCATGGGGCCAATGGAATTCTTGATGAGTACCCTGTAATGAGGCATATGGCGAATCTAGAATCTGTAAAGACGTACGAGGGGACCCACGATATTCACAATTTGATTTTGGGAAGACATATTACTGGAATACAGGCTTTTACTAGAGAAATTTAGCTTAGTGCAAGAGGGAGGCCTTGGTCAATCTTGATAGGTCGGTTTACCTTCGCCTTGGTCGGGAATTACATGAAGATAGCAGTTTTACTAAAACAAGTTCCAGATACCACCGCCAAGATTTCCGTTTCTGGAGGCAGGGTTGACCAGTCATCTGTTGCCAAGTGGTCTACTAGTCCGTACGATGAGTATGCCCTTGAATACGCCCTTCAGCTAAAAGAGGCGGGCGCGGGAGATCTAGTAGCGATAACCTGTGGACCAGACAGAGCTGCTAAAATGCTAACAGATGCCGCCGCAGTGGGGGTTGATTCCATGCTTCATGTAGTTGCGGACACTACTGAAATGGATAGCAAGCAGATGCAATCAATTCTTGTCGCCGCCATCAATCATTGTGGGGCGGATGTAGTCCTGTGTGGGAAGCAAGCGGCAGATACGAACTCTGGCTCTACGGGACCAGGCATTGCAAGTCTGATGGGAGCTGCCTGCGTCGGTATGGTTTCCGAGGTATCTGTAGAAGGAGATAGCTTTAGTGCACTCAGAGCAAGTTCAATGGGTAATGAAAGAGTGTCGGTTTCGAGGCCCTGTCTATTCGCCTTCGACAAGGCTCCTACCGAGCTCAGACGGCCCAATGTGAAAGGAATTATGATGGCGAAAAGAAAGGTCATTGAGACTGTTAGTACTGATGATTTAGGCATCCATCTCGGGGATTCGAAAGTAATTATTGATTCGCATGATTCGCCACCTGAAAAGCCCCCTGGACAGAAATTCGAAGGTGCAGAATCAGTTCAAACGGTTGTTTTGAAGCTTCGTGAAGAGGCAAATGTAATTTGAGGAGGAGAGAGTATGGAAATCACAATAATAGCTGAAACCAGTGGAGAAGAACTACACCCAGTAACTGAACAACTCGTGGGGGCCGCAAGTTCTCTCGGTGGTACGATAACAGTGTTGTGCCCCGGAGGAGTGGGCAGTAACGATGCCTCTGCAATTTCAGGAGTCTCAAAGGTCATTTCATTGCAGGGAGACTGCTTCTCATCCTTCGATAGTGGATCTTGGTCGACCGTCATGGCTCCTTTTTCACAGGGAATGGTCATGGCTTCCTCCTCCCCATCTGGTAGAGAGCTAGGGGCCCAGATAGCATCAAAAATAGGAGCTCCCATAGTACAGGACATCACCGGAATAGAACCTGGTTACAAAGTAATGAGATCTGTTTATTCAGGGAAAGCAGTTGAAACGTCGAGTCTTACATCGCCGTGTGTGGTGACGCTGAGGCAAAATGCCTTCGAAGGAGCCTCTGGAGGAGGTAGTGCTGAGGTGGTGGTGGTAGATAATTCGACTGAAGTATCAGTTGCTGTCAAAGAAGCGATTGCAAAGGCCGGAGAGAGAATGGATGTTTCCGATGCTGAGATTGTAATTTCCGGAGGAAGGGGAATGGGCGAACCTTCCAACTTCTCACAGCTAAATGAGGTGGCTGACGTTATTGGCGCGGCTGTTGGGGCCAGCAGGGCTGCCGTCGACTCATGGGACGAGATACCCCACAGCATGCAAGTCGGGCAAACAGGAAAGACTGTCAATCCGACGTTATACATAGCCGTAGGAATAAGTGGTGCAATACAGCATCTAGCCGGGATGCGCTCTAGCAAGTATATTGTAGCGATCAACAAGGATCCAGACGCGCCAATCTTCGGAGTCGCGGATTATGGGATCGTTGCCACTTGGGAGGATGCTCTGCCCGTGTTAAAGGAAGAGCTTGCCAAGCTTAGCTAAACCACCCTAACAGTCATTTTAGAAATCGATTTAGCCCCTCTGTTGTCGACGACAGACAAGGAAAAAGAGTGTACACCTCGAGGAAGCCTTACTTTGATTACAGGGGCATCGCCCAATACTCTTCCCGTATCTGAAATCCAAGACCATGAAACGATCTCGCCATCGGGATCATAAGATTTTGAGCCATCTAGTATCACATCAGCTTTGAGGTCTTCATTAGAGATTACTGTAATGTCATCGCCGGCATCTGCCACGGGAGGCAAGTTGATAGATGACGCAGATCTTGATAGTGTTTCTAGTATGTCTTCGTCGTCACTTAGTTCAGTCATTGAAACCTCCAGTGATTGGTTGATATCTCGTATTATCGAGTCTATTTCATTTACACTACTTCTCTCTGCGGCTTTTGCAATCTCATTTTCTGATGGCATTCCAGAGAAAGATTTGTCACTCAAATCGTTTATTTGAGGGGTTTTGGCACGATAGTTTTCTTCATCATGAGTCTCTTTATTGGGATCTATTAGAGATATGAAGCTACCACTTCCCGAGCGGATTTTGTCACTTACTAAGGCGATTATTCCTTGACCGACAGAAAGAATTTTCGAAATTATTGTGGGGTGTTCAAAAATCCATTTCTCGATTCCTTCGGGACTTATTCTTCTCGCATAAAACCAACAGGATACTAGAATATCTCCCTCCCAAATTTTCAAATCAGTAATCGAATAACCAAGATTAATCAGTAAAATTGGGTCCTTTCCTCTCTCTATCCAGAGTAACTCCCCTCCAAAGCAACCTACGTAATATCCATCACCAATGGCTTGAATACATGTCGCCTTAGATGGGATTTCAACTAATTCCAGTAATCCCTGTTTGACATGCCAAAATTCCAATCTATTTACTGGTCTGTCATCAATTACGGCCCCAAGTGATTCTCGGGAAACTAGGAATCTTCCTCCAATGATGGGAGATATATTGGCAACTATCTCAATATCGTCTTTTGCGGGAGGAGACGAATTTAGTATCTCCAAATCATTGTTGAAAACTGTCATCTTTCCTTCTTCGGTAGCGACGACTATCTGTTTATGGTCATCTGAAATACGCATTATGGTCGTGTCTCCAAGATTGACGGAGGCCCTCTTACCTCCCTGCATATCAATAAATATTAGATCGCCATCTTCCGTAGAGAGGAGGATAAAATTCCCTGATAAGCAGATCGCATTACATTTCACCCCAGAGAGAATTTTTTTCTTGCTATTATCGGATATTAGAATTACATCTCCTTTGGAGGATGAAATGGTCACAAATGACTCTTTTGAGTCGCTTGCAACGATATTCTCAGATATTTCATTCCTTGAAATTTTCATCCCTTCTGAATTGAAATAGTCCATAATTCCATTCTCTGACAGGACGATGAAGCCGTCGCCCGTCGCATAACTTTCTAGGATCGGGTAGGTAATATCAACCTCGGCAGTAGCTGCAATAGTGGATATCACGTCTTAGGGGAGGGGGGCACGTGCTTGATGTTGACTATTGTCAGATTGAAGCGGACTCCTTGGC
>MDTG01388441.1_pt1 | contig 12216 bp, 7 predicted proteins | sample 811421 | NCBI WGS metagenome assembly MDTG01 (sample SAMN05326645, study PRJNA326480) | marine metagenome | isolation source: seawater | place: Pacific Ocean: South East | collected 2011
CTATACCACGCGTCCTCATTGAGGAGCGGCGTTTATGTAGATTTTCGGACATGATTTGTCTCCATTATATGGCAAGACAAAAGACCCCACTTAATGTGGTAATCCCGCTTGCATATAATGTGATGAGATTTCCTAACATTAGGTTTGCAGCATGTAAAGTACCTTAAAAAAATTTTGTAAAATAGGTTTAATTATTTACTGATATGCTTCTAAAAATTGAGACTTTACGAAAAAATAGTTTTTAAATTTATGAATCTGTGGTTCATTAAAAGAAAAAAGTTGAGGCAGATATGAAATTTTTAGCGGTGGCAGTTTTTGCCATTTTTACCATTCTTAGTTCAATTTGTTTTGCAGCTCCATATGCAGCTATTGTTATAAATGCTGAAGATGGAGAAATCTTGCATTGTGAGGAGTGTGACAGAAAATTACATCCCGCTGGTCTTACAAAACTACTCACTCTTTATGTAGTATTCTCCAAAATTGAAGAAGGATATTTCTCCCTAGACGACCAAGTTACTGTCTCAAGAAAATCTAGTGCCGAGTTACCAGCAAAACTTGGGCTATTACCAAATCAAAAAATTAAAATTCGCTATTTGATCAGAGCAACTGCGGTGCTGGGTAGCAATGACACTTCTACTGCACTGGCTGAGCACATCTCAGGTTCGGAAGCAGAATTTGCAAATTTGATGAATGCAACCGCCCAATCGCTTGGCATGAAGAATTCAACATTTCTAAATGCACATGGGCTTACACAGACAGGCCACCTGTCGACTGCACGTGATGTAGCTCACGTTCTACGAAATATATTATTAGATTTTCCAGATTATTATCATTTATTTAGCAGAAGAACTGCCAATGCGGGCATCAAAAAAGTACAACACTCGGGAGCAAGGTTTTTAGCTAACTATCGGGGTGCAGACGCATTTAAGCATGGTTTTACGCACGCCTCAGGTTATAGCGGCGCATCCTCAGCTGTTCGTGGTGATGATCGTATTATAACTGTAGTTTTTGGTGGCAGATCTATCGCCACTAGAAATAGACAAATGGCAAAATTAACTGATCTTGGTTTTAAAAATATTTTAACAAAATAAGTATATAAATAATTTTGAGTGATTTATAGGTTCTACGGTTTGTTTCAGAGTATAAGGTTAAAGTTAACAACCTAACTAAGCCCGCTGAAATTCCAAAATAAATGCAGCTCCACCGAGCGTGCTGTCTGATATGGTTATTTCTGCATCATGGGCGTCCATGATTTGTTTAACTATTGTTAAACCCAAACCTGATGAATTTACTACAGTGGCGTTTCCACTTCTTGACGTATAAAAACTATCAAACACAACAGATTTCAACTCATCACGTATTCCTGGACCACTATCTTCAACTCTTAAAATTGGGTTCTTCCTCCATTTTTTTTCCAAATTAATATTAATTTTACCTACTGGTCTGGAGAAACTTATTGCATTATCCATCAGGTTAACAAGGACCTGCCCTATCCGATCAGGAAGCCCGTTTATCATAATATTTTTTTGAATATTCGAAGATATCTCTAAATTTGGATATTCGTTAGTGTCTTTATAGTGATCTATTATTTCATTAATTACTTTTGATAAATCACAAGTTTCGCGTTTTTTTGTCACCAGATCGTTATCAACTATCGCAGATTCCGAAATTTCTGAAACAAGTTTATTCATTCTAATTGCTTGGTCTTTTATATTTTGAATGGAACCGAAATCCTTATCGTTTTTGTTCGCTAAGTTCTCTGTGTATGCAATTATACTGGCAATTGGGTTTTTAAGCTCATGTGCGACATCTGACGCGAAACGCTCCTTATCACTAAACAAACGTGAAACTTGTGTTGTGAGCAAAACTAAATTGTTATGCAACTTACCGATTTCGTCTTTTCTCTCACTAAGTCCTTTCACGCCAAAGTCTTGTAATTGAGTGGCAACATCATCAGGGGTAAGTTTTTGATCAAGCCGTTTTGATAATTTACGTAATGGGAATACAATGGATACAGCCAGCAGAATTCCAAAAATTAAAGTTAGCACACTGACGCCTGCTAACAGATTAATTCGGGTATTATTTCGGCCAATATAAGCGTCTTTAATCGAATATTTTTCCCAAACCTCGACAATCCCTAATGTTAGTGAACCCGATCTTACTGGCGTCAGTACTCTGATTAAATATGCATCTAAATCTTTATTTATGACTTCCTCTTGGATGGAAAAACGCGCTCGCTTTTCAACTATAGGCGAAGTAAGAATGGCACTGTCTACAATTGGTTTGTAGTATTTAAAAATATGCGAAGCTAATGGTTGCATTTCATTTGATTGTATCACAGCCGGTGGCAAAATTTCTTCAGTAATAATATCATCATCGGATAAAATGGTGATTGTTTTTGATGCAAATGTTAGTTCTTCGTTTCCGTCAAAGTACTTAAATTGTGCCTCTAAATTATCCTTATTCTCAAATCTAAAAATGCGTAAATTTTTCTTCCGAATTAACTTTGTATCTGAGAGCAACTCTTGCAACGTTACTGATTTTTCGAAATCAGTCAGAGACTTATTAGACAACACTGGAGCAGCAATTTTTGCATAGAGATTGGCAGTAACAACAAGCTGATTTTTAATCTGTCCAACTTCACTTTCAATGAAGTCATCAGTTGCCAAAAAGAATGCCCAGAGAGCCAAATTAAAGGCAATTAGAAGCCAAATTATTTTTGCAAGTATACTACGCATTAACTTAAATTTTCAGCTTGTAACCCAACCCTTGTACTGTAGCAATAATTTCAAACTCGGGATCAGCGCTTAAAAATTTTTTACGTATGTTTCGAATATGAGAGTCTATTGTCCTATCCGAAACATAAACTGATCCTTGGTACGCAGCGTCCATAAGTTGATCTCGCTTTTTTACAGCGCCGGGACGCTCTGCTAAAGAAATTAGCAACATACATTCAGTGACGGTTAAATCAATATCGTTCTCTTTCCAGCTTACCAGGTGACGTTCTTTATCAATCAATAAATCTCCAACCTCTATAGGTTTTTGCGAAGCTTTGTCCTTGATCTGATATCTTCGTAGTACTGATTTTATTCTAAAGATTAGTAAATGCTTACTGAAAGGCTTTCCCACAAAATCATCAGCACCCAGTGTGAAACCTATAATCTGATCTTGCTCTTCTTGTTTACTACTCAGGAAGATAACTGGAAGTTGCGGATGGATATCCCTTGCTTGTTTTAAAAGTTCATACCCACCCATCTCGGGCATCTTTATATCCAAAATAGCCAAATCTACAGTCTGTGATCTTAAGTGGTCTAGGGCTTTGTATGGATTTAGAAATGATCGAACTTTGAAGCCCTCACCTTCGAGCATTTCTTCTAATGGAGTAAGTATCTCCTGCTCGTCATCTACAATTATTATCTTTGCCATGTTTCGTCTCTTTTTGACATCCATGTAGGAATAAATTCGTTGCAGCAAGTAATTTTTTACCTCTGCACAAAATCTTCACAAATTATCACGGATCCTCCAAATCAAGATCAATGTGAATGCACAAGTCATACATAAATAAATGTCACGGGTCATTAGAACCTGAGAGCAGTGAAATGATTTGCTCCCCCAAGCGAGAGAAGCTCCCGCTCTCGTTAGGGGTCAGCAAAAGGAGGAATAAATGGGTTATGGTATAATTTTAACATTAATTTTTATCGTTTTTTCATTTGCACTTGTAACAATTTTGTGAGGGTAAAAAATGAAACTTCGTATTTTTATATTTATAACAATGCTTCTTAATACAACTACTTCGAATGCAAACCCCGTATTAAAGGGCAATACAAATATGCTTATTGTGGAGGGTCTTGCACAGTATGGTGACCGTTTGGAAATTGTTCCAACAGACAGCTGCGACGCTTTCGAAATAAGAGCCTGGATAAGAGACTGGGGAAAAAATAGCACATACTACTCGGGTGACCTGGTAGACCTTTCTTTCTCAATTGGGGACATCCCTGTTGCTCAGATTGGACAGGTTATCTCAGTATCAAAAGTTTTTGATGAGCAGTTTGATATTATTTATCTAAGTTTAGGTTTGTGGAGTTGGCTTGCTCAAAATGTTCTGGAAGAAAATAAAATGGAATATTTGAACGTAGCCTTTGAGGTACATAAGCCAGAATTAGAGAGTAATGCTTGGCCGATCGGCGATCTTCCAAGTCACATCGGGTTAATGCAAGAGCAGTGTAAATTCAGGCAGTATGGAGAAATAATTTAGATGGAACTAGCAGCGTTTATTTTTGGAGGCTTTTTAAGTACCTTGATGTTGATTGTTTTAATTGTTGGTGCAATCCTCGTTTTGAATTTGAAATCCAAAAGTTCACATAAAAGTAGCGTAAAAGAAGGAATATAAGTTGAATTTTGTCATAAAATTTATTTGCTCCCTTAGCCTGTTGCTGTGGGTTTCTACATCTCATGCAGATGACTTGGGAAGATATATTTCTTCAGAGCCAATACAGCTTAATGAAGAGCTAACGATAGAAGCAGGCGTAACTGTTAACTTTCTTGGAGTTCTGGATGTCCCTAAAAACGTCGCTCCAAGTGGTCGCTTAGCTACCTTTTATCTGGGTGAAAATATTTACAATGCTGATGCTGCTCTTTTTTACAAGGCAATTGAAAATGCAAATATGGAAATTCTACCCCCCAAAGTGGAGGATAACATTGGCAGCGCATCAATTTGTACGACCCTCATGTATAACAAAACTGCAGATTATCCGGTAGGTTTGGAGACTGTCGATTTAACCCAATTTATAAGGGTTAAGCTTGGTACAAGACAAATTGATAAATTTTCTATTCGCAAGCCTCGGGATACTACTTGGAGCTATCGCTACCGATCAAATACAGATTTTTGTGTTCAGGGTTTGGAGCATTCAAAAACTTATGAAATTACAATTTTGGAGGGTATAAAAGGCGATGCGACAGATAATCGTGCACCATTAGATATACCCATTAAATTTGTGGCAAAAACACCTGATATGAGTCCTCGAATTCAGGTTGATAGTTCTAAAAGTATTCTCCCTCTTCGATCAGACCCGGTTATTCCTGTAACAGTAACAAATTTGAATGAATTTGATATAACTTTACACCGAATTGACCTTGCGTCCATGTCATCTTACCGGATGTTATTCCGAGTTTTAGAAACAAATGACCTTGATAGACTTAGCTCGTTTTGGGCTGAAACCGTTGGTAAGAAAACTATCCAAGTTGAGAGTAAACTCAATGAAGAGAATGAACTTAATATTTCATTAGGTAGCTGGTTGGACCAAAGCCAGCCCGGTCTATATGTGGCTACTTTCCAATCAAAAAAAATGGAACTTGATTATTGGGATGACGTCCCAACGCAATGGTTTATGTTGTCCGATATAGCAACTCAAATTTATAGTGGTGTCGAAAAAACTGATATCTTTTTGAATAGCTTTGAAAATTTGAATGCACTTGCAGAAGTCAATGTAGATATTTTGGCTGCAAACAATAAGAATTTATTTTCTGGTGAAACCGATGAGTTCGGTCGCGTATCAGTACCTAACTCTATCCTAAGTGGTTCCGACGGATTTGCTCCAAAATTTGTTATCGCAAATTCATCCACCAAAGGTACGAGTGTTTTCCAAATAGATACGCTTAAAACCAAACCGCGTATCTTATCCGGTGGTAACATAAAGTCATACTCACAAGACACTTACTTAACAACAGACCGAGATATTTATCGACAATCTGATAAAGTAAATTTCTTTGGTGTAGTGCGTGATTTAGAACTACGGCCAATTGTAAATATGCCTTTGAAATTAATTTTAAAAAAGGCATCAGGGGAAGAAGTATATTCCTCAAGTTTGAATACTAATGCTTTCGGTGCGTTTTCAAACGCAATTCAGCTCAAAGCAAGTTACGCCCTTGGTCAGTATTCTATTGATATTCAAAATATTGAGGGTGAAACTATAAGCCAGCATTTAATTGCACTAGAAGACTTTGTTCCTTTAACAATTGAGCCAACTATCGGCCTTGCCACCGAAATCTGGCAACTCTTTGAGGCAGAAGAGGTAAGCTTATCAGCTGAATATTTCTCTGGTGGAGCTGCAGGAGGTCTTGATGCATCATTAGCCGTTCAAGCAAGAGGAGTGCGCAGTCATAATAACGAAGCTTTAAAAGATTACATATTCGGCCAGAGCGAGAGTGTAACCACAAAAAACGCTGATAGAGTTGAAGCAGTTTTACCCGATAATGGTATCTGGAATTATGAATTTTTTACAGATTACCTTACGGAAAAAAATGCTCTCTATGAAGTCCTCATCAGCGGAACTGTTTTTGACGTTGGAGGTAGAGCTAATTCGAAAACTATCACTGTGCCGTTGGATACAAGCCCGTCTTACATTGGACTACTTCCCAACTTTGACGGTTTTATTCAAGAAGGAAGAATACCTTCTTTTAATGTGATCAATGTGGATAGAGCCGGTGAGACCATGTCTCTTGAAGGCGCTAGCTATAAAGTAAATAAAATTTATTATGATTATAACTGGTACTACGACGATGGATGGCGTTGGCGCAGAATTAGGGTCGATGATGATACAGTCGATACTGGAAGCATTAAAGACCGGCAATTAAGTCTTTCCAAAGCTATAGATTGGGGCCGATACGAAATAATCGTTAAAAATTCGGATGGATTTACAACCACTGGCGAGTTTTATGTCGGTTGGGGAGCGGACGTAAAGCCTGCTTCGGAACCAGAAGAATTATCTGTCTATTTCGACCCATCAGGTAAATTGAAATTTGAAGCGCCTTTCAGTGGCAGAGCAAGAGTATTGATTGCGGATACTGATATTCGCAAAAACATAGAATTTGATGTCAAAAAAGGTCAAGCTAACCTGCCCGTAGAGATTGGAAAAATTGCAGAACCCGGTGCGCATATACTTATAACACTCGTACGCCCTATCGAGGAAGGAACCGAGCACTTACCCCAGTTGGCAATGGGTCGAACTTGGGTTGAAAACCTTAACGCAAATCGAAAGGTTACCGTGGACGTTTCAGCGCCTGAAAAAATCAAATCAATGGATGAAATTAAGTTGAATTTGAATATTTCTCAGGATGATGGATCTGCCATGATTTTTCTAGTTGATGAAGGAATTCACGCCATCAATGATTATAAAAATGCAGATTTACGAAATCACTATCTTTCCGAAAGAGAAGTATCATTGGGCGTGTTAACTAATTTCGGACAACTCATTTTGCAAGATAAAACCCGGGATCCAATTAGTTTGGGTGGAGATGAAATAATGCAGACTATGTCTGATATTAAAAAATCAGATTTTTTCAAAACTGTCTCTCAGGCAAGTCCTCTCATTGAATTCAAAAATGGGCAATTGGATTATAAATTTGCTCCCACTGAAACGGAGGGCCGTCTTAGGGCCGTCGCATTAGTTGTTACTAAAGAAGGTTTTGGTATGACAACTAAAGAGATAGTTGTGCAAGACCCAGTAAGTGTAGACATCTCCCTACCCCGATTTATTTCACCGGGCTCAATTACCTTGGGTAAGTTGCAAGTCAGATGGAATGACTTTAGCGGCCTTGTGAAAGTTCGCACCTCGGTAGATGACGTGGAAACGGTAAACGCCTCAATGGCTTCACCTGGTGATAATTTTACAGTGGCAATCCCATTTAATGTAAATCGACTTGGTGATGTACCAGTGAATATTGAAATTGAATATGGTGATTTTAAAATTCGCCGAAACTTTGAACTTGTTTCACGCTCATTTTCATATCCAGCTACTGAACTTAAATCTTTTCCTTTAAATAAGAAATCTTGGCTTAGTCAGAGCAGTACAAACATTCCTGGTTTTGGAACTAGCTACGTGGAGATTGATGCTGTTGAAGCCGAACTATCTTTTAGGATATCGCCAAACTTAGGTGTTAATTTAAGACAAGTTGTTTCGGCACTTAACAGATATCCCTATGGGTGTATTGAGCAAACCAGTTCTAGTTTGAGAGGTGTAATTGCATTTGCTGACGTAAATGGGCTTTCCCGAAACGTGAAACAAAAGATTAATGCTGGAGTTGATCGCATTCTTGCTAAGCAGCAATCATCTGGAGCATTTGGATATTGGAGTAAGTTCAGCTCAGTTTATAATCGCTATCAACCATATGCCATTGAAACACTGCAGAAATCTTTAGCCTACGCAGAGGACCGCGAGAAGGTCATAGCTGCTATTTCACATGGATTAGAATATTTATATCGGACAGATCTAGATAATCCACTCGATCAGCTTTATGCGTATGGATTGCTGGCACGCTCTGGCTATGAAGTTACATCGCGTGCTCGATACGTAATTGATAGAGAATTTGATTTAGATGAATTAATTACAAAAGTTGTTGAAGAAAACTTCGATTATGTCTGGTATTTAGATGAACTATCATTAGCCTATTGGGTCTCTGTAAACATAAGTGACGAAAGAAGAGCGGATGCGATTCATGACTTAATAGCCGCGGTATTAGAAAAAGCGGAAGATAATCTTGAAAGCCATAGCGATCAAATTGAAATGTGGAGAAGTCCAGAGTTTATAGGACCTGTTAGCCATACCTATACTAGATTATCAGCACCGCGGTTTGGACACTTACTAGCAAATATCAGCGACGATTACAAAACTCCCGAAGTTCAGAAGCTTTTAACTAATACTCAAAATTACCTAGCAAGAAAAACCCATAGGTCTACCTTTGCTAATTCCCAGCTGGTTGATTTGAGTAAAGTTAAACAGGACAGTATCGCCGATGTGTCTTTTACTTTAGATGGGAAAGAAATTGAACTGGAACAAGATGGTTATTTAATTCTTTCAGATGATCAAATTAGTAAAGGTTTTGAATTAAAACATAACAGTAAATTACCGCTCGTTATTAATGCAGAAGCGGTTGGGCCTCGGAAGGGATTATCAGCCATTAATTACGGCTATGATGTTACGAAGTGGTGGCATGATTCTGATGGTAACGTGATAGACCTTTCGACCGGGGTTCTGGATGCAAAACAGGGTGACCTCTTTACAGTAGTTGTGGAAATAAGAAAATCTGACAGGGTTGCGATGGGCGACCTTTTGCTTTCCGATTTATTACCAGCAGGGTTCGAAATTGAGAAATCATTGATATCACCTCCAAAAGTTGGTGATCTGCTTGTAGATCTCGAGACAGGAAAAAAACCAGATTATACTGCACATATGGATGACCGTTTTATCGCTCATTTCGAAAATCGCTGGTATCAAGGTAACCACGCGGTGATTAGCTACGTTGTCCGCGCTGCCTATTCAACTGAAGCGCAGATTGGCGATGCACATGTTGAGCATATGTACGCTCCTGAAATCTATGGGAGATCAAGTGTAGCAAGAGCAGTAGTATTAGAGAAATGATTAAAAAGTTCTCCATAACTTTAATTTTTGGCAGTATTTTAGTAACCGCACTTTGGCTTGGTCTTTATTTTTCCAAAAAACCCAATTTAGGTCGATTGGAGGCCTTTTCGCAGGTAATTCGCTCTGAAGAGGGCTCAATAATTAATTTACGCCTGACCCCGTCTGGACACTGGCGCGAAAAAGCGTCTCTATCAAGGATTGATGAAAAATTAGTAAAAATGTTAGTAGCCTATGAAGACAAAAGGTTCATGTCGCACTCCGGGGTAGATCCAATTGCTGTAATCAGAGCGGCGTATAACTCTCTTACGTCGGGAAGCATAGTTTCTGGAGCCTCAACCCTTACTATGCAAACGGTTCGATTGATGCATCCTGACTTACAACAACGGACAATAGCTACAAAACTCAAGCAAATTTTGGAAGCACTGAGACTAGAGCGGCATTTCACAAAAGAAGAAATATTAGAGGCTTATTTTTCTTTGGCACCATATGGCGGCAATATCGAGGGGGTCGAAGCAGCCAGCCAGGCATGGTTTCAAAAAAGGCCAAATATGCTGACAATGAGTGAGGCCGCGCTTCTCGTCGCACTTCCACAGTCCCCTGAAGTAAGAAGACCTGATTTATTTCCCAACAAAGCGTTCAAAGCAAAAAAACTAATTCTTTCAAAAACAAGAGAACGGCTCGGAATAAATGATGTCCATTACAATGAGTATATAGCGGAAAGACTTCCTAACAGGCTTGGAAAACCTAAATCCATTGCTCCCCATCTGGCTGATAAATTTTTAACAAGCGGTCTAAAGTCAATTGACACTTCAATCTCAAGTAATTGGCAAAAAGAGCTTTCTAGAATAATTGAGGTCAGCGTGAGCGAATTTGGACCCCCCATTAATGCAGCAGCAATGGTCATTGAGCGGAGGACTGGCAATATTAAGGCCTATGTTGGCTCAAGCGATTATTCAGATATAGAGCGAAAAGGCGGTGTAAACTATTTAACAGCGATCAGATCACCTGGATCTACTTTAAAACCGTTAATCTATGCTACAGCGCTTCAACGAGGCTTTATAAAAACCAACCACATTTATCAAGATAAAGTCTTTAATCAAAATGGTTACACACCAACAAATTTCGATGGGGAATGGACCGGTGAGGTAACGCTAAAAGATGCTCTAATCAGATCTTTGAATATTCCGGCTATTGAAACCCTAGATATGGTTGGAGCGGACGAATTTGAGAAAAACTTAAGAACATTTTTTGGTAAAGACATCGGACATGGTAAAGAGGCTGGTCTCAGCTTAGCGGCTGGTGGTTTTTACATGAATGCAGAAAATCTAGCAGATCTATATGTTGAAGTGACAGATCCTGGATATGAAGGAAAAATAAGTTTTCTAAAAAATGAAGTCACAGCTGCAAATTCTTTTCTGATCAATCCGAAGACATCGGCTAATATTCTTAGCCTCCTATCCCAGAGTGATCGAATGGGCAGAGTGATGGTGTTTAAAACGGGTACATCTAATAATCGACAAGATGCTTGGGTTGTAAGGATTTTTGCAGAGCATATCGTTTTAGTTTGGCTCGGCACGCCAGATGCAGAGCGAACCAATGTTTTAACAGGAAGAACTGCAGCACTGCCCATTTCAACTGTAATTGCGGAGACGTTAGGACTTAAGCCCCCAAAGATTAAGAGTTTCGCAAAAGATCATAATAATTTCAAAACAGTTGCCCGAAAAGAGTGTGGAAAGCTCATTAATTTTCCAGAAGATGGTGAATGGATTAGGTCCAATAAAACTGTCATTTCTGTCAATGGCGATGAGCATGCAAAGTGGTACCTAAATGGTGAACCGTTAAGATCCTATAACAAACAAGTAGAGCTTAATCGTGCAGGTGTTCATAAACTGACTGCAGTACTAGAAAATTGTTCAGAAACTTCAGAAGTTTTTCTAGAGCTGGCGCAAAACTGAAAGTTTCAATAATCTATGGTTAGACGGATTGACGTATTATGATCGACTTAAAGCGAAACTCAAAAAAAGAACTTGTTGCAGCCACTGGTACAAGGGTGCGAAAATCGTCGATTTATCAACCAAATCAGACCGATGATTTTAAAATAAGCCGTGGAAAGTTTTCAGACTTTTTGACATGTAAAAAATGCTTTTACATGGACCGGGTTGTTGGGCTGGACGCACCCGGTACGCCTGGCTGGACGCTTAACGAGACCACAGATCTTCTTTTAAAAAAAGAATTTGATGAGTGCAGAGCATTGCAAAAACCACATCGTCTTTTTACGGCAAACGGCCTGGATCATTTCGTTCCGTTTGAACATCCAGATATGGATAAGTGGCGAGACTCACTAAGGCACGGGTTAATAGCCCGATTTGGTGAAACCAACATTATTCTTACGGGCGGCGTGGACGATATTTGGCAGGACACCAAATCAGGTAATCTGATTGTTGCAGATTATAAATCGCAGGCAAACTTTAGGCCATTAGATCCAGAAAGCTATCTCTCAGATGTTTATCATGAGAGTTATAAGATCCAGATGGATTTCTATGCATTTTTACTCAAAGAAATGGGATTTAGCGTAGGGCCAATTGCATATTTTTTAGTTTGCAATGCGGATCGTGCTGCTGATTGGTTTTATGGAAAGATGGATTTTTCCGAGACACTTATTCCTTACGAATGGAATACCGGTTGGATATCAAATAAAGTGCAGGAAATGATTGATGTAATGAATACAGTAAGCATACCGCCATCTAACCCTAGCTGTAAGAACTGTGCTTATGCACTACAACGGTCTCAATTCCAGTAA